>Ga0213859_10001024_pt1 | contig 12642 bp, 7 predicted proteins | sample PICome_2_FD_160133 | JGI IMG/M metagenome (GOLD analysis project Ga0213859, IMG submission 160133) | Coastal seawater microbial communities near Pivers Island, North Carolina, United States - PICO304 | ecosystem: Environmental > Aquatic > Marine > Coastal | place: USA: North Carolina | collected... | reverse complement strand
TGTATAGGATTAGTTGTTTCATCTACTATTTCTTCAAATATTTGCGGATCATCAACTACACCGTCATCGTCTGAATCAAAGAAGGATACTTGTATTTTTTTACTGTTCACGTAACCTTCAGCATCTCTAAACTCTTCTTTTATTTCCCAGTCAAAGTCTACTGTAAAACTATCTGTGCTATCTGGTTTCTTATTAATGCTTAGAACACTAATTTTATCTTTGATCGTTTTGCCTGTGAGATTATTATAAATCTTATCACTTGAATCATAATAGAATTTTACTTCTTGATCACTTTCAAATACATAACGGCTACCACGATATGTTATAGTATATTTTTCACCATCAGTTTGGAAAAGTAGTAACCAACTTGCATCAAGTTTTTGTCCGCTTACATCTCCTGTCTTACCTATACTAAAAGATGTGTTGAGTCTTAAATTTTCTTCAGATATAAGTTTCCATTCTCCGCTAGTTCTATCAAAACGTAATCCAAATGTGTTGTATGCACTAACTTGATCAATAATTTGTGTTTGAACTTCAGCAGTAATCTCAGTAGCAATATTAGGACGCACTTCAACTAATTGTGCATCAGTAGGGATAGTATCGTTAAGCAAGACTGCTCCTATTCCTTCATCGTTAGTTGTGGTGCCGTCACCTTCTACACTTACAACTTTTGCCCATTTATATAGAACAGATCCTGGATGGTCAGCATCTCCTGCCATTAAGGTGTTATCAGTTCCCATAAAATGTTTACCAGCAGGAGCTATAAATTTTATAAGTGATCCTGGTTTAACAAATTGTAGTGTTGAACTTGTAAATGTACCTAGCTGTATTTTTACACCTGCTGTACTTTCAAATATACCTGTTGTATTATTTGTTTCATCTGTTTTTTGCTTCCACTGTATATTCAAGTCTGTAACGTCAATTTTAGGAAATGTATTTGAATAAAAGTTTTTTATAAGTGTGCTTCTTAATATAGGTTGTATAGTATTGTTAATAGCACCACTAATATCAGTTGTTGTACTAAAAGTAAATGTTGCTTTTGAATCTAAGAAGTCCTTGTATATTACACCATCAGTTGCAAACATATTTGTTTTTGAATATTTGCCTGTAGCATCTAAAAGATCAAAATATCTACTGATACCGCTTGCTGTTCTATTAACACTTTTTGTTTTAACAATCTCTTGAGAAACAGTAAGCGGAACAATTTGATAGTCTTCAGCAGTGATCATTCTATTTTGTGTATAGTAAGTAGCAGGTGCATTGTTTTTAATACTTGCACTTGTTTCACTTACAGTAGCATTATCAACAGTATATTGCAGTGAGAATATCATAGTAAGTGTTTCTACACTACCTGATCTTGCAACGTAAGGCACTTTGATTGAAATACCTTTCATTTCATCTGGAGTAATAATCATACGCTGATTTTTACTGCTTCTGTAGTATGTTCTGAAGGTACCTTTGGGCAAGTTGCCAAATACACCATCCGAAAATACAATAGATATTCTATCTTCAACTCTTGTAAGAACACTATAAAAATTTCTTACACTTTTGTTTAAACTGTTATAGATAACATTATTGCCTTCGGTAGCGGCTACTTTGTTCCATAATTCTACTTCTTGTCCATTGGCATCTAACTTATAAAGCCAAACATCTGTATCATTTACGTTTACAGCATCTATAGCCACAACTTGGTTGGTTGTGGGATTTGTAATTGTAAAAGGTCCTTGATCTAATGCACCTTGACGGAAGTGACTGAAGAAACCTGTATTTGTACTTCCATTACCTCTACCGTCATTTCTATATAACATAGCAAAGTTATTACCCGGAAACGGTGCTTCTTCTTCAATCACACCATCACCTATATCTGTGCTTACAATTTCAAACCTATTGTTGCTTCCGTTAACTGCTTTATTAAAACTGTATACAGGTACGTCTTGGTTAGTACTGTTGAATCTATACTGTTCTGTAGGTACTCCTGCGATTGTATCCTTTTTAAACGGCCGTCCAAATGTTCCGTTTACAGGAAGTGCGGCATTCATAACAAGTATAAATTGCTCATACCAATCTGGATTAGCAGGATCATTCCAGAGTATAGCTTGATTTTCTAAGTTTGTATTGTTGCTGTCTATAATTTCTTCTGTAGTTGTTACACTTTCAACCTTAAGCAAACCGTTAGCCGCTTGGTTACGCTTAGGATTATATGAAAGTAAACGTGCAAGACGTAACACACTTTCTCTACGCTCTGCTAGTTCAAGGAAGTTTTCTCTAGCGTTAAGATCTGTGCGGAATGCAAGATTTTGTCCTAGATATGCAATCATATCTATAAGTGCAATATATTCACTTGATTCGATATAATCATTAAAATCCTCAGGATAGTTTTCTCTGAGGTAATTTATCATTGTGCGTCTTAAATTATCAAAGTCATAGCTTTGAAAATCAGCATTTCTGTAGCTCTGATAGATACGTTTCCAATCTTCTGCTACAAGTAGTCTATTTTGTCTATCTGTGGATGACATTGCGGCTTCCTTGTTCTATACAGTATTTATTATGATTAGAAAAGTACGTACTTTATTTTACCCCAAAAATCCTGCATTTTGATCAAACTTTAATCTTAAATTTTCTGATATATTGTAAGGCAAATATGATAAATCTATTTCTATTTGCAATCCACTTTCATATTGATCTAGGCTTACATTTGTTACTTGCACCCTTGGATCATAATTTACAATAGTTGTAACATTTTCAACTATTGCTTCTTTAAGTTGTTCAGTAAGAGGATCAAACAGAACGTCCCATATAATGGTTCCAAATTCTGGATCGCTTAATTTTTCACCTTGACGTATATGGAAATGGTTTAGTATATCTTGCTTAATAAGTGCAAGGTCATAAAGCACAGTTTGGTTATTTTCAGGATTGACTGTTGAGATACCTCTGTATGCACGACTTTTCACACCATATTGTGTACTGGTGCCTGTGCCTTTCACTTCAATCTGTTTATAAAGCTGTTTCTCTCTTGTACTCATAATACTATTTACCTTGACCCTTTTACCTCTTGATTGAAGGTATCAACCGGTGGAATAGGTTCTGCTTTTACATTTGTACCGTCTTTTTCTAGTGTGAGGCTAGATAAGCGTGGTATTTCATTATTCTTTAACTTATAAAGATAACCGCTTGCTGTTTTTTTACGTCTAGGAGTTTCAGTGCTTTTGTTTGCATAACCTACTGCTCTTGCAAAATCAGAAGCAAGACTATTTAAATCACTATCACTCCAATTAATATTTTTTGCAGATAGATATGCAACAGCAAGGTCTGTTGCAATTTTTGGATCGTTAGCAAGATCAGGATTTTCAACAATTTGCGGATGTCCAGATGCTTTACCATATGTATTGTAATTGTCTTTAAAAGTAAGTTGTATCATTCCGCGACCACGATATTTGTAACCTTCATCTTTGGCGTTTCCTAACCTACCTCCATATATTGTGTTACCTATAGTAGCAGGTTTACGTGCTATCCTTGTTGCTATTTCTACTATCTGTCCGGGTGTAACTTGTCGTTTATATTTCAACCCAAATTCTTTTTTAGCGGCTAATTTTAATCTATAATTAAATGTTTCTAATAGAGCATCTTTACTATAATTAAGATTTTCACTTTTTGGTTCAAAGTTACATTCATGTCTTACTTGAGCCATTGCCATAGCAACTGCTTCTGCGTTTCCGCCATCTCTAGCACTTTTTGTTTCGTCTAGTCCTATTTTAGTACACAATTGATTTACGAAGTATCTCTCCATTTCCGATGGAGGAGCCGGCTTATTGGGCTGTTCGCCTATTTCACCTTCTTGTCCTGGAACAATACCGTTGCTCTCTATTTCTACGGTCTTTCCATCTTTTGTTTCAGTCTGTGCATTAACAACTGATGTGGTATCATCATTTACTGCGGCATCATCCTTTTCAACAGGAGGTGTGGTGTTTCTGTTAACATAACTTGGCGCACCATTTGCCCTTGTATTTGTGGCTGTAAACACAGTTGGATCTAAGTGTTCATGTCCTAACCATGGTTCGTGTTCAGGTAAACGCACAGGAAATAGTGCATCTTGTGCAGCCTTAGCCTTAGGTGCTGTAGCTGCCTCTAATCCTTTTGCCGCAGGTGAGCTTGGATTTAAATCAATAGTGGCACCTGTAATCTTTGTAGCACCTGTTGTGTTTATATCTAATGTACCTTCTTGAGAAAAACGTGTGTTTGTTCCAACATTAATATCAAGTGTACCTTCTGTCTTTAATTTAATACTACCAACTTTATCGGTATCTTCTGTGATTCCTGCTTTGATGTCTAATATTTCTCCTACAGTAAGTTTGCCATTATCAGTAACATTGATATTGAGATCTTTTCCTGAACTAATATTAGCGTCATCGCCGACTAACATATTAAGTTCAGCACCAATTTCAAAATTCATATCAATACCTGTTTTTATGTCTGTGGCTTGTCCTGTAGTAAGTTTTGTATTCTGCCCTGCATTTATGTTTAAGTTCTTACCAGCATACATATTAATATCTCTGTCTGCTGAAAAATTCAAATCTAATTCTGTGTGTACACTTATGCTGTCTCTACTGTAAATATCAATTTTACCTAAACTTGTAAGTTCTATCCAAGCAGTGCCTTTAGCATTACCTATGTAAATCAAATCTTCCGAATTGTGCATAAGTATTTGATGTCCTGTGCGTGTGCGTAATCTTACAAGTTCGTTGTGTGGCACATCTGGAAAACCAACTTTATCTTTGTCTTCTTCAACACTAACATATTCTGCTTTTGTTTCACTAGCATAACCTGTACGCAAAATTGCAGGGTCTCCATCATCCATTACAAATGTTGCGCCGCCTAATCTATTAAAGAATCTTTGTGTGCCACCGCCACCAGGTGGACCGTATTGTGTTCTAGGTGCTCCATCCCGTCTATCTTCAGGACCGGGTGTACTCCAACCAAACACCATGCTAGGAACCTCTCGTCTAGCACTTGATGTCGTTGTGCCACGAATACTGTCTTCAAATAATCCTTGTGTCTTAAGACTTAATTCTGCTTCATCACTGTGGGGCTTAATAAATTTTGTAGGATTACGTCCTGCGCCTGTTTCAATTTTTTTATTATATTCTCCTACAGGATATGGTTTTGTAGTATCTTCGTCATTATAAAATGAGCTTGCCATTCCTGGCAACATAAAGTTCATATACTCATCTTGCACACAGCCTATCCAATAACCCCTACTGCGATTTCCTTCCGCAAATATGACCAATACTTGTGTTCCTACATCAGGCGGTATTGCCCACATGCCATAACTTTTTTGGCTATACTTGTAACCTTTATTTTTTGTTAAACCGGCAAATGGTGTTACACCGTAAAATGGGCTCAAATATTTTACAGTAATTACTTCTCCAGTGCCTTGTGTACTGTTACCACTTTCTACAACTTTAAGAAGTTCAACTTCAAGTGATCCCATAAATTTTGAATCAAGATGGTTTACAACTTTAGCAAGATAAGGACCAGAATCGCTTACAATACGTCCGGCAGGGGTTCTACTTTGTTCTGCCATTATAGTGTTCCTCTAATTCTATTAACTACTGTATTTTCATCTGGCTTAGGTTTACTGCCTTTATTAGTATCATCGCTAGTTGTAGTTTGGCTGGCGCCGCCACCAGTTGAATTAGTTTTTGCTTTTTTCTCATCGTTCTTTTTGTTTGGTGTACTGGTAGGATTTCCTGTTGGATCTGTGCTTTCATTTAGGTTGTTATCTTTATCACCGTCTTTGACTGCACCATTTCCGCTTTGTGCTGGTGTTGCTTTTGTATCTGTTTCTTGGTTTGGTCTACGCATTAATCTTAATTCTTGTGTAAATTGTCCGCCACTAAATTTGTTTCTTGCAAATAAAACCTGATATACTCCGCTAAATGCTCCTACAGGTGCAGTACCTAAACCAGGAAATTCCATCCATGTGTCGCCTGTATCAATAGGAGTTCTAAAATTTAGTGTAACATCAACTTCACTTCTTTGGTATTCTATAGTGCCATCCTTTGTAAGATTTATTGTTGCAGGATCCTGTTCAGCGTTATAGTTTCCCATACCACTATCTGCAATATAATAAGGATCGCCCATAATTGTTAAATCAACCATAACTAAATCTACATCACTATTTACGATAGCATCATTGTATTGTCTGGCAACTTGGTTTTGCACATGTGTTTCGCCTCCGCCTCCGCCACTGGCATTTGGTGCGCCTGTAGTGTCTATTGTAGGTGATGTACCAGTTTCACTGTTTGCTTCATTACCTTCGCTTGCAACCGTGGGCTGACTTTCGTCGCCTGAAGCTGAACTATTCTGTCCTGACAATTTACTGTCAGCACCTAACTGTCCTTTGTCAGCAGATAATCCCATAAAGAATGCATAGTTAATATCAATGTTAAAGTCAATTATATCTTTATTTGCGCCAGTGTAAATATAATTGTATTCTTTGCAAGTTTCAGTTCTAATTTTATCTAGCCCAGGAGTAGCAGTGTTTCTATTTGCCATTTTACTTACATGAACTTTAAATGGTACAACTTGATATACATATACTTTTGGATAAGAACCTTTTACATTTACTACTTCAGGTTCATCAACTAGATATACGTTCACTTCAATCCTAAACCAATCTACCATTCCCATTGCATCTGGATTTTCAACATTTTCTGCAAGCTGACGTCCATAATCACTTAGAATAATTATTTCTTCAATTATATCTTGTATTTTTGTTCCTTGTTTGAACGTAAACTTACGTCCTTCATCACTTATAGTTAAACTGCCTCGACTAAACACTCCAGGTTTGTCTTTTACTTCTGTAAATTTAGGACGTCCAAATGGAACTTCTCCTCCATCCAAATAACTTTTAACGATTTTGCTTTTTCCAATATTGTTTAGGTTAATTTCGTTTTCAGCATTTTCTTTTATTTTTTCTCCAAATTCGCTACGTTTTAAAACAAAACCTTTCACTTTTTGTAATTCTCGTTCTGCTACTTCTAGCATTTCATCATCTTCTATATCACCGAATGCAAGTTGAATTGCTTTTTCTTTGTCCAATTCTGTAAATTCTCTTATTTGCTCTCCTGCCTGTGATAACTTTGATTTTGTAGTAGCACCTTGAGGATTATCAATAGCTCCCAATAATACATCTGTAACACTAGATAATTCTTGTGGGAATGCAATTACATATTGGTCTCCTCTTGGTGTTTGTTTAGCTTCTTCTGCTCTAACTTCTCTATCATTTAAAACCGTAGACAAACTACCTGGACCACTTTGTAGTAGTTCACCGATTGTAGTGCCTGATAAGCTGATATCTGTTTTGACAGTTTGTACTTGATCTGTTAAAGCACTTTCGTGCCATGGAATAGCTCTTACTGAGTAAACACTTCCACCTTCAGTGACGTTAAATGTTACATTTATAAAATTAAGGGGAAAAATACGTCTTGACTTTGGCGGCCGTATATAATTTCCGTTATCATCAAACCCTACAAATTCTACACTTAGAACATAAGGTGCGCCTACATAATTTTTATGTCCTGCTTCTTTTGCAGCTAAATTTAGAGTTTGTAAAAACATGCCCATGCTGTATGGTTCTAATACTTGAAATTCAATACTTGTAGCATTAGTTTGTTTTGTATCAGCACCAGGTGCTACAAGACAATTTATTTCAACTTCATCTATGAAGTATTCAACTGCACCTTTAGTTTCAAAAGCTGTTCTTGTTTTGGCGGCACCTGCTCCTCCGCCTGATCTAAGTATCAGTACGTTTGGATCATTATATCTATATGTAAGGTCTGGAAAATTTACTTCATATGCATTTAAACACCCTAAAGTAAAAATATAATTATAACTTGCAAATTTTTCTAATTGGTTAGGGAAAGGTAAACCTCCGCCTAAATCTGTGACTGCACTTTGGCCGCCACTGCCTCCTAGTAGACTGCTGATATTGCCCATGCCTCCTAAACCAATTAGATCTAATCCACTAGGTAATTGTATCTTACCTGCAAGATTTTGCACTGCTCCATTTACTGCGGCTTGAGCTTGACTTTGTACACCTGCAAGTGTTCCGTTAATATCAATATTTCCAGGTGTTTTTAATTTACTCACAGCTGACTGAGCTTGGCTTACAGCATTATCAATGCTGAATCCACCTGCTTGTACTCTGCTAAGTAAGTTCTGCGGTTTGAACACCATTTATAATCCTAATACTCTAAACAACGATTCACCTTGTGGAATAAAAATTTCCACGCCAGGTTCCATATCATATACCGGATCTTTAATAATATCCATATTACGTTGTGCAAATATCCACCATAAATTTCTATCACCGTATAGATCATATGCAAGTAAATCAGGACGATATGCATATTGAGGTTCTATCTCATATCTAACATCATCTGAGTTTTCTGGCACAGGCCTAATAGTCAAAATATCTAGATATTGATTATTCTTAAATTTTGTTTTTGCATAAGCACTACTGTTACCATATGTTGCCATTAGATAAATCCTCCGCCAGCACCTTTACCATTGTATGCTCCACCTACAAAACTTGCAAGGCTAAATTGTTCTACGGCTGCTCTTGAATATATAGGTTGTAATGTAACCTGTATGTTACTTTGTACAGGGCACCATGCATTAATAGGACTAGGTACTTGTATGTAATCTACTTCCGATCCAAGTTCAACACTAAACTGTGTAATTACACAAGGCACATTGTTAAACATAAAGTCACCGTAACCTTTAACTTTCACAATAGGTGGAGGTGAACCTTGCTGATCAGTAGCACCGTAAGCCATTTTTGTTGCACTGCGTAGGAAATGCACTGCGGCAACCCAATATGCACCTTCTCTAGCATTTTCTATGAAGAAGTCTCCAACAATACTAAACTGTTCAACTCTACTATTTTGGTATGCCATAAAAGGATAATTAGTATGTATAGGCTGTATTGCATTGTAACTAGCACTGTGACTAATAAGTATCTGAGGAGTATAAGGAAATATCAAGCCGTTAGTTTCGTAGAGTGGTTGTAGATAAGGCGAAGATTCAAAGTTGTTACCTGACGGTAAACTAATTCTTACACGCCAATCATACTCATCACCTACAAAGCCCACATCTGTAAATGGAGCAAACCGTTGTATTGGCATGCCAAATCCAGGCAGTCCTCTACTACGTAATGCTTTTCCAAACAGACCTCCGGCAGCTTTTAACGGATTTGATTTGAAATCGCTGAATGTTTTTGATAAATTTTGTTTAATATTGCCTGCACCTACAAGGCTTTCAACACTACCTTGAATGTTTCTTGCTTGTGATTTTAGGTTTGCAGCAACACTTGGAAAATTAATTGGCATATTTCATACTCCTACACAACTATTTAGTTGACTTTTTAATGTACGTATATTATAATATAGCTATAAATTTGGAGAGAAAATGCGTAGAACCAATTACTTAAACAACAGAGACATATTAGCAGAAATACATAAATCGAAAAGCACTTTTTGTAGCTTTGTAGGAGATGAAGATCATAGGTTTGATATTATACTTCCTACTATTGATAAGATAAATGTAAGAACAATAGCAGAAGCAAAACGAAACAAAGCCAAAAGACTAGCGTTACATGCATACGAATCAGCAAAAGCATCAGGCAAAAAAGTAAAACAAGCAGAGTTTGAAATAGACTATAGAAAAATAGATAAAACAGATGTAGTATTTAGAATAATGACATTTGATCACATTCCAGAAGAGCCCGGAAGAAAAAAGAATCCCAAGACAGTAGCTGACACTAAAGTAAAATTAAACTTTCCTCCATTCCAACACTATAGATTTAACGAAAAAGATGAACTAATATGTGTAGGGAAATCACACTGGCAAGGCGGCATGGAAAATGGTTACTTTAATTTGACACACGGAAAAGCCACAAACAAACTTGCTTTGATGTGGATGAAACTTTGTGATAGATATGCTACTAGAGGAAATGTAAGAGGGTACACATATAATGACGAAATGAGGGGACAAGCTATTCTACAACTAGCACAGATAGGACTACAATTTGATGAATCAAAATCAAACAATCCTTTTGCTTATTACACCGCTGCTGTTACTAATAGTTTTGTGCGTGTGATAAATCTTGAAAAAAGGAATCAAAATATTAGAGACGACATCCTCGAAATGAACGATATGAATCCTAGTTACACAAGGCAACATGCAGGCGAATGGGAAGCGGCTGTAAAAAGAGAACAAGAGATGTCAAAAAAGTAGTTGACTTTATACACAAAGTATTGTATTATAAAGAAAAATACGAGAGGACTCTAAATTGTTTAAAAAAGCGGCTGTCTTTACAGATATTCATTTTGGACTTAAAGGCAACTCAAAAGTACATAACGAAGACTGCGAACGTTTTATCAACTGGTATATTGACCAAGCAAAACAAAACGGATGCGAAACAGGTATATTTTGTGGTGACTGGCATCACAATCGTAACAGTCTGAATCTTACTACAATGGATGTTACTATCCGTTGCATGGAAAAACTGGGAGAAGCATTTGATAACTTTTACTTCTTTGACGGTAATCACGACTTATATTACAAAGACAGGCGAGATGTAAACTCTACTGCATTTAGCAAGTACATTCCTGGAATAACATTTATTGACAAAATCACAACTATCGAAGATGTAACACTTGTTCCTTGGTTAGTTGGCGATGAATGGAAAAAGATTCCAAAAATTAAAAGCAAATATATGTTTGGTCATTTTGAATTGCCTAGCTTCTACATGAATGCTATGGTACAAATGCCTGACACTGGTGAATTAACAGCAAAACATTTTGAACACCAAGAATATGTTTTTTCAGGACACTTTCATAAACGCCAACAACAAGGAAAAGTGCATTACATAGGAAATGCACTTCCACATAATTATGCAGATGCTTGGGATGACGATCGTGGCATGATGATATTAGATAGAGAAAACAATGCTGAACCATTTTACTTAAATTGGCCAGACTGTCCTAAGTATCGCACAACTACACTTAGCAAACTGCTTGATCCAGATGCAGACATAATAAAACCTAATATGTATTTGCGTGTAACACTTGACTTGCCTATTTCATATGAAGAAGCACAGTTTATAAAAGAAACATATATCAATAACCATCAGTGTAGAGAAATCACACTAATACCGCAGAAACAAATTGAAGAAATATCAACTGAACTTGATATTAGCAAGTTTGAATCAGTTGACGAAATTGTAAGCAAAGAAATATCTGCTATTGACAGCGATAATTTCAATAAGAAAATGCTATTGGACATCTATAACGAACTATGATAAAAGTAAAAGATTTAACAGTAAAAAACTTTATGAGTGTTGGTAATCAAACGCAGGCTGTTGATTTCAACAAAGAGCAACTAACACTCGTGCTTGGTGAAAATCTCGATCAAGGAGGTGACGATTCTGGTTCACGAAACGGTACAGGTAAGACAACTATTATTAATGCATTGTCATATGCCCTGTACGGCCAAGCACTGACCAACATCAAACGGAATAATCTTATTAACAAGACTAATTCTAAAGGTATGTTGGTCACCCTACACTTCGAAAAGGATAATCAAGACTACAGGATCGAGCGCGGACGCTCTCCTAATGTACTCAAGTTCTATATTGATAATCAAGAACAAGAGCTCCTGGACGAATCGCAAGGCGACAGCCGAAAAACACAAGAATACATCAACGGCTTACTTGGTATGAGTCACGATATGTTCAAGCACATTGTTGCTCTAAACACATACACAGAGCCTTTTCTAAGTATGCGGCAAAACGATCAACGTGCTATTATTGAACAACTGCTAGGTATAACAATCTTATCCGAAAAAGCAGAAAATTTAAAAGATCAAATTAAAGAAACAAGAGAAGCTATAACACAAGAAACTCTTAAGATAGAAGCGATACAAACTGCAAATAGTAAAATTGAAAACACTATTGAAAGTTTAAAAAACAATCGTCGTGCTTGGCAGTCAAAAAAATCTCAAGATATAGAAAAACTACAACGCAGTATTGACGAATTAATAAGTGTTGATATTGATTCCGAGCTAGTAGCACATGAAAAATTACAAAATTGGACAGAACTTAATACTGCTATTACGGCTCTTAATAAAGAAAAAGGAACGTTAGAGAGTGCATTACTACGTGCTACAAAGTCTGTAGAAAAAGCGGAAAAAGACATCGCAAATTTGGATGATGCAAAATGTTATGCATGTGGTCAAGAACTACACGAAGACAAAAAACAAGAAATTGTGTCTAACAAAACTAAAGAATTAAACGATGCAATGGCATATCAGACAGAAGTAGCTGATAAATTAAATGATATCATCAAAGGATTGAATGACATTGGTGACATAAATGGGCGTCCTACAACATTTTATGAAACAATAAGAGAAGCATACGAACATAGAAATAATCTTGATGGATTACGTACAAGTTTAACCAATAAAGAACAAGAAACAGATCCATATCAATCACAAATTGACGAATTATCAACAGAAGCACTACAACAAATTGATTGGTCGCCAGTGAATGATCTTACAAACTATAAAGATCACAAAGAA
>Ga0213859_10001023_pt1 | contig 12652 bp, 11 predicted proteins | sample PICome_2_FD_160133 | JGI IMG/M metagenome (GOLD analysis project Ga0213859, IMG submission 160133) | Coastal seawater microbial communities near Pivers Island, North Carolina, United States - PICO304 | ecosystem: Environmental > Aquatic > Marine > Coastal | place: USA: North Carolina... | reverse complement strand
CTCCGATAACTTGATACAGCCCACTAAAATTAGACACTCCTACTTGAGGGCCGTCCATTTTGTAACGACCTGACGGCTCATCAATATCAATTGGAGTTAAAAAGTTTAATAATATGTGTACTTGTCCGCTTTGATGATTAATTGTTCCGTCTGCATTTATATTTGTAAAACTTGTGGTTTGAGCGTTATAATTTCCCATTCCACTATCTGCAATATAATAAGGATCACCTAAAATCTTAATAGTCATTGTAATCAAATCAACATCACTATTAGCCAAAGACTCGTTAAACTGTCTTGCTATTTTTAATTCAGCTGTTTCAGTCAATCCGCCTGCAAGTTCATTTGAGGCATTTGATGTATTATCTTTCTGTACATTTGTGACATTTGCTCCAGCAGGTCCGTCTATGCCTTGTAGTTCTACTTCTGTTGTTTTCTTAGTTGAAGCTTGACTTGACGGATCATTGTTGCCTGCATTATTTCCTATATCGCTTGCTATACTTTTATAGAAAGCATTTTCAAATCTTATATCAAATTCTAAAATATCTTTATTATATCCTGTGTACATATAATTGTAGGCTTTAGCGGCTTCCTGCACTAGTTGATTATATCCTGCTGGCGGATCATTAGGCATTTTGAAGAACTGTGTGTTTACATCATATGGAGTAACTTTGTAAACATAGATACGAGGCATTCTTCCTCTTTTCTTTTCTGCTTCAGGATCTTCAACAATATATAAATCTGCTTCAATTCTAAACCACGGCACATTACCTGTTTTGTCTTGTAACTGCTTTTTAAGCACTGATTGTCCAAATTCGCTTAGTAAAACTAATTCTTCTAACACACGCTGTATTGGTGTTCCTGCACGAAATTGGATTGTTCTTCTTTTTGGATCTATTGATGTTGCACCTCGATCCATTGTCTGTGTTGTTCTGTTTAAAACAAATTCTGCATTACCAAACGGACTATCGCCGCTTGCTAAAGGTTCTTCTGGTTTTATTAAATTCTTTCCTATAGCATTAATACCTGCATCTCTATTTGCAATAGTTTTCTTTATTGTTTCACTTAGTTTTCCTCTTTTAATACTAAACCCTAACAAAGAATCTATGTAATCTTTTTGTATATCCTTAGCATCTTTATTTCTTTCGTGCGGTGAACCTGACTGAAGTCCAGCATTGTACATCTCATACGTTGCAGAATTTGTATTTAAACTTTTAAGACGTGCTTTATAATCTATGCCTTCTTTCACAATATAATCATCTCCGGTAGTAGCAGTTCCCGTCATTGCCGCGGCTTGTCCTTTAAACAATATAGATTGTTGAAGACTTGAAGTTTCTTGTGGAAAAGAAAATATATATTCGTCTTGTTCAACTTTATCTTTTTCGTTTTGTTGCTGTTTCAATATATGAGTGTTGATAGCTGTTGCTAGACTTCCTAAACCTGATTGACAAATTTCTTCTAAGTCTTTTCCATACAATGTTACGTTACAAGGTAAATTTTGTGCTCCATCTGTAAATGCTTCATCATTGAATGCACTACAAGAAAATCTATATATTGATCCTTCAGTATCAACATTAAAGTCTACAGATACAATTTTGCAAGGAAGCAATTTCTTTGATGATTGTAATGCAGGAGAACTTTGTTCTGCATCTTGCCAACCTAAAAAGTTTATACTAAGTAGCCAAGGTGCTTCTAAATAATTTTGATAACCTGCATTCATTGCCGCAAGTTGCATAGTTTGTAAAAGTTGCCCCATACTGTAAGGTTCTCTTACTTCAAAACTTAAACTATGGAAGTTTGTCATTCTACTTTTTTTGTTAGGTGCAATTACAGTTTCTATATCAACGTTATCTATAAAGTATGCTGTATCAATATTATAGTGTGACTCTGCATGTGTCCTTGGCTTTTGAGGTGCAGTCAATCCGCCGTTGCTTCGTAAAACCATTTGTCCAGACCTAACACCAGTTTTTCTGTAAGTCTCATCTGGGAAGTTTAATTCTTCAGGGCTTATACAGCCGAATGAAAATATATTGTTATAAGATGCAAATCTCTCTAATTCATTTGGTAACGGTAAAGAACCAGAAGTTGATGTTAATTGAGCAACAGTAGGTTTTGGAGGAATCTTTACTCTTGCTTGCTCTCCAACTGTCGCTGTATTTTTTTGATCAATTGGTTCATCTTCTTTTAAAATTTTAACATTGCCTGCTTTAGTATTCTGTGCATCTTTAATTACACCTGAATAAGGATGATTCTGGAAGAAAGGTGGTAGTTCTCCATTCTTTGCCGCATTGCCATTTGTTTCATACATGTCGGCAAGACCATGCATACCAAAGGCACGCATAAACTTTTTAGCTTCTTCTGGATCACCTTGAGGTTCTTTGGGAGGTGGCTTCGGAGGTCTGCCTCCTATTTCGTCAGCAGTGAAACCATCTTTACCTACTTTATTATTAGGAGCAATGACAGTGCGTCCAAACTTGTCTGTTCTAAAAGTTGTCACTTACTCTCCTAGTAATTCTTTAATCTTTTTTGCATCTGGCAAATAAATTTGTGTGCCAGGTACCATATCGTATACAGGATCCTCTATTACATCTAAATTTCTTTGTGCAAACACCCACCATAGTCTATTGTCACCATACATATCATATGCTAATAAATCAGGTCTATGAAGATACTGTGGTTCAATAGTATATAAGTGATCATCAGTGAATGAAGGAACAGGTCTGATTGTTAAAACATCAAGTGCACCGTTTGATTGAAAACCTGTTTTTGAATAAGGACTGCTAGCCATTAAATATATCCTTGTCCAAGATTAGAGCCATTAATAAAGTTTTGATAATTAAACTGTGTTTGTTTTTCTCTACTGTATATAGGTTGTACAGTAATTGAAAATTGTGATTCCGCAGGTGCCCATGAATATTTTATATCACTTTCACTTGGTATATCATCAGGTCCTGTTGCAGGAGGTCCTGGAAAAAATGATGTGCTAATATAATCTACTTCATTTGGCATATCAACAGTAAAGTTTTGAATAATTACCGGAACATTATTAAACACATAATCACCGTAGCCATTCAATTTAGCAATAGGTGGCGGAGAACCGGTACTGTTTGTACCATAATCCATTTTCGTCATTGTTCTCAAATAATGTAAACATGCCATCCAATATCGTGCTTCAGTAGAATTTTGGACATAAAATTGTCCTACTATTGTCATTGCATCCACTTGTGAGTTCTGATATGCAAAGAACGGATAATTATTATGTATAGGAGCAACTGTATTATAAGCGGCTGAATGACTTATAATAATTGTAGGGGTATATGGAAAAACCATTTGATTACCTTGGGCTTTAAGTGGTTGTAATAACCCTTCAGCCTTAACCGACGGTGGAACCGATAATTTGACACGCCAATCTTTTTCTTCAAGAGATGTATTATACATAGCCACGCCTTTGGCTTCAAATTGTTCATTTCCTTTGCCGGGTAAATTTTTACTACGCAGATTTGAAACAAGATCTTCAGCACCACCTGATATACCATTAAAGATGTCCTGGCCAATTTCTTTGCCTTTATCTACTATTCCACTTAAGGATGTAGGTATATTGCCACTAGCAGTATTTTGCCCACTGGTACCTGTGCCTGTAGGCGGACGGGTTTGGCCCATGTTTTTACCGTCTTTTACGATAACTCCATCTTTAAAAAATGTGGTCATATTGATTGTCTCCTATATACATTATTTAGTTGACAAAATTATCAGAGTAGTTTATAATATAACAAATAATCGGAGAAAATATGAATAAACGTGTAAATTACCTAAACAACAAGGATATCTTAAAGGAAATACATAAGTCAAAGTCTACTTTCTGTAGTTACACTGACAACGAGTATGGCCAATATGATCTAATCCTACCTAGTGTTGATAAAATTAACATTAGGACTATTGCTGAAGCAAAACGCAATAAAGCAAAAAGGCTACAACAGCAAAACTTTGAACAAGCCAAATCAGAAGGCAAAAGAGTTAAATTAGCAGAATTTGAGATTGATTACAGAAAGATACAAAAAGACGAATTAGTCTTTCGTATCATGACTTTTGATCACATTCCTGATGAACCAGGACGTAAAAAGAATCCTAAAACTCCAGCAGATTTTAAGGTAAAACTTAATTTTCCTCCATTCCAGCATTTCAAATATGATGATAATGATAGACTAATTTGTGTAGGGAAAAGCCATTGGGAAGGTGGCATGGAAAACGGATTTTTTAATAAAGATCACGGAAAGGCTACAAATAAACTTGCATTGATGTGGATGAAATTATGTGATAGATATGCAACAAGAGGAAATGTTCGTGGATACACATATAATGATGAAATGCGAGGACAAGCAATACTACAATTAGCACAAATTGGATTACAATTTGACGAATCAAAATCAAACAATCCTTTTGCCTATTACACAGCCGCGGTTACAAATTCATTTGTAAGAGTTATTAATATTGAGAAAAGAAATCAAAATATTAGAGATGATATCTTAGAAATGAATAACATGAATCCTAGTTATACTAGACAAGCATCAACCGAATGGGATCGCGTAAAAACACAAGAAGCTAAGGAATCTGCTCAAAATCAAGAAAAAAACGCTTGACTTGTGTCAAATTTTACAGTATAATATAACAAACAGTAGTACGAATGTTTAAGAAAGCGGCGGTATTTACAGATATTCACCTTGGGTTGAAGTCTAACAGTAGGCTACATCTTCAAGACTGTGAAGACTTTGTAGACTGGTTTATAGATCAAGCAAAAGCAAACGGTTGTGAAACCGGAATCTTTTGTGGTGACTGGCATCACAACAGAAATACTATTAATGTGCAAACACTAGATGCGACTACACGCTGTCTAGAAAAATTAGGTGCGGCATTTGAAAAGTTTTATTTCTTTGCTGGCAACCACGACTTATATTACAAAGACAAACGTGATGTTTACAGTGTTGAGTTTGGTAAACATATACCTGGTATAACATATGTTGACGAAATACTTGTAGAAGATGATGTTGCATTAGTTCCTTGGCTTGTAGGAGAAGAATGGAAACAGATTAGCAACATAAAAACAAAGTATATGTTTGGACACTTTGAACTTCCTAGTTTTTATATGAACGCAATGGTACAAATGCCAGATCATGGTGAACTAAAAGCTGACCATTTCAAACATCAAGAATATGTTTTCAGCGGACATTTTCATAAACGTCAAGTACAAGGATCTATACACTATTTAGGTAATGCCTTTCCGCACAACTACGCAGATGCTTGGGACGATGAACGTGGAATGATGATTCTTGACAAAGAAAATAATAAAGAACCACAATATATCAATTGGCAAGACTGTCCTAAGTATAGAACAGTTAAACTGTCAAGACTGTTAGATGAAAAAGATACACTACTAAAAACTAAAATGTATTTGCGAGTGACACTCGATCTTCCAATCAGTTACGAAGAAGCAAGTTTTATTAAGGAAACATTTATAAACGAATATAATTGTAGAGAAATAACACTTATTCCTAGTCAGCAAGATGAGGAAATACATACTGATATTGATATTACACAATTTGAAAGTGTAGATGAAATTGTAACCAAAGAAATAACTGCACTAGACACACAAAATTATGATAAGAAATTGCTATTAGGAATTTATGAAGAGCTATGATAAAAATAAAAAACTTAACTGTTAAGAATTTTATGAGTGTGGGTAACCAAACCCAAGCAGTTGACTTTGATAAACAACAACTTACACTTGTACTAGGAGAGAACCTTGACCAAGGTGGTGATGACAGCGGATCACGTAATGGTACAGGAAAAACAACTATTGTAAACGCATTAAGTTATGCCCTTTATGGGCTTGCGTTAACAAATATTAAACGCAACAATCTAATTAATAAAACTAACAACAAAGGTATGTTAGTAACACTGTCTTTTGAAAAAGATGGTAGAGAATATAAGATTGAAAGAGGTCGTGGACCTAATATTCTTAAATTTTATGTGGACGGACAAGAGCAAGAAATGCTAGATGAGTCTCAAGGTGACTCACGTAAAACACAAGAAGATATTATTGACCTATTAGGTATGTCGCATAACATGTTCAAACATGTTGTGGCACTAAACACATACACAGAACCTTTTTTAAGTATGCGAGTAAATGATCAAAAAGATATTATTGAACAATTACTTGGTATTACAATCCTTAGTGAAAAAGCAGAAGTACTCAAAGACAAACTTAGACAAACAAGAGAAGCAATTACAGATGAAACTGCTCGTATAAATGCTATAGAAACAAGTAATGCACGTATCGGTGAAACAATTCGCAGTTTACAAACAAAACAAAGTGCTTGGAATACAAAGCAACAACAGGATATTGCTAAATTAGAAGCTAGTATCGACGAACTAGAGCATTTAAATGTAGAAGAAGAACTTGAAAAGCACGAAAAACTATCAACTTGGGAAGAACAAAACAATGCCATTTTGGCTCTTAAAAAGGAATTAAGCACATTAGAACCTGCATTAGTACGTGCAGACAACTCTGTAGAAAAAGCAAAAAGAGATTCAGAAAACCTAGATCAAGGTACATGTCATACATGCGGACAAGCACTACATGACGATAAAAAAGAAGAACTAGCAATCAAAAAGAACAAAGAACTTGAGGATGCAATAGCATATCAAAAAGAAGTAGGTGATAAAGTTACTAGCGTTACAAATTCGCTTGAAGAAATTGGAGATATCAATGGCAAGCCTACAACATTTTATGAAACTATAAAAGAAGTATATGATCATAAACAGAACGTTGCACAACTACAAGAGGCTTTGAGCCGTGCAAAATCAGAAGTAGATCCTTATCAGGAACAAATTGATGAATTAAACAATAGTGCTATTCAAGAAATTGACTGGAATACTGTAAATGATTTAACAAGTCTAAAAGAACATCAAGATTTTATGCTAAAACTGTTAACAAACAAAGATAGTTTTATTCGTAAAAAGATTATTGATCAAAATTTAGCATATCTTAATAATAGACTTACAAATTATCTTGATAAACTTGGTTTGCCGCACAGTGTAGTATTCCAAAACGACTTAACTGTAGAAATTACACAATTAGGACAAGATTTAGACTTTGATAATTTAAGTAGAGGTGAACGTAATAGACTTATTTTGGGTATGAGCTTTGCATTCCGTGATGTTTGGGAGAGTTTGTATCAGAATATCAATCTACTGTTTATTGATGAGTTGATTGATAGTGGTATGGATACTTCAGGTGTTGAAAACAGTCTAAGTATTCTTAAGAAAATGGGTAGAGAAAGACAGAAAAATGTCTATCTTATATCACACAAAGACGAACTAGTAGGAAGAGTAACACACGTTCTCAAAGTTATAAAGGAAAACGGATTCACATCATATGAGAACGATGTAGAAATACACAATGAATGACGATACACATGATAAATTGACCAAGGCTTATATGGCATATTTTAAGGCAAACGAGAAATTTGAGGCTCGTAACTCTGTGCGAACGCACCGCGAAAGCAGAAAGTGGTTGAGAGAAATAAGATCACTAGCAAAAGAGCGTATGGACGAGATACATCATAAACACAATTCCAAGAAAGAGGCCCCAGATACATAGGCAACGGTAAGTACCAATATGCAATGGACTTATCAAGGTGAAAATGTGGATGAAATACCCGAAGGTGTAGAAGCATTTGTCTACTTGATAACAAATAAAGTCAATGGCATGAAGTACGTAGGCAAGAAACTAGCAAAATTCAAGACAACTAAGCCACCGCTTAAAGGCAAGAAAAACAAAAGACGTGGAACAAAAGAGTCAGACTGGAGAGACTATTGGGGATCTTCAGACAGATTGATTGCGGATGTTGCACAACTAGGCGAAGACAAATTCACTAGAGAAATTTTATACTACTGTCCAAGCAGAGGCATTGCAAGTTACTTAGAGGCCAGAGAACAATTTGAACGCAGAGTACTAGAAAATGATGATTACTATAATGGAATTATTAATGTACGTGTTGGCGGTTCAAAAATTCTAAAAGAACACTTAAAAAATATATAGGCAAAATACGGATACTGTTTGATCGGGGTTGCTCGATCCGCTTTGAGGACATGTCTGCATGTTCAGAACTAGCGAATCCACCAGGCTGTATGCTACGAAAACTCCACGCAAGGGAACGAAGCGGGGGATAGCGAAGAAATCCGCGAAGCGGTAAAGCGGTTTTGCAAATTTTTTCGTGATGTCGACGTAGGTTGGGAAAGGTCAGAGCCCATGTAGCATAGTCAAACACCTACTTCCGAATCTCGGCTGTGACGAACTCACATGAAGACCAAGATTAGATGGAACCGCTGTTAGGTTCCGTCTGACTGAAACAATCTACATGAAGCAATTACAATATCACTTACGTGATATTGCTTTAATTCAAGTAATTACTTCTATCACAAACGAAGTGTTAAGTTTGAGCGTTAGCGAAAACTAAATGAGCTTTAGCTCATTTCTAATTGCTTTTATAGACAATCCACAACAATACTACAGTTATAATAATAAAGTACACGTATGGATTACACATCTGATGATTATTTAGTGCAATTCAGGATCTCTTCCAAATCCTGGTTTTACAGTGCTAACTTCGAAAGTTTCATATCTGAGTTCTAAATGCGGTTGTGTTTCACGCATAGTGTCAATATACTGTACTGCTTCTTCTATGGTATTTAGAACTTCGATTTCATTATCGGAGCTATCAATTATTCTATATCTTGTGATCATAATAGATATTTAATATGTAATTATCAAATCAAAAGTATAAATATAATTAATCGGGAGACTAACTATGAAAGTATACGACGTTTTAACAGAATCTAAGCAGGTTGATGAAGGTCCTATTAGGTTTCTTAAAAGAACACTAGGAAAAAACACAGCTATGGGCAAGGCCGCACAGCTAGATGTAGAACTTGACAAAGAAGTAAAAGACATTTACAAAGACTATTATGCAGTAACTAAATCAGATCCTAAAATGAAGGGAATGACTGCTAAAAGTTTAGCACAGTTCTTAGTAGCAAAAGGATTTGCAAGCAAGCCTAGTGCAGTAATGGCGTATATCAATCAAGAACCAGGAATGATGCGTAGTGCCAAGAAAGGTGCAAAAGCAGTAGGCAAAGCCGCTAAAAAAGGCGCGGCCGCTGTTACAGGCGCGGCAAGCAAACTTAAGAAAGCAGTACAACCAAAAGGATCAGGACTTACTCCAGATCAACCTAATCTCCCAGGTATAGAAGGTATGTACAGCGAAGCAAAACTTATGGAAGTTGATGTTGAACTAAGCGGTGGACAAGTTAAGAAAGTTATCAAGCGTTTTGTACAACAAGGCTTTCAAAAACAAATGCCTGATAGACTTAAGAAAAGTGCATACGGTGATGCTCCTGCAGGAGGAGCTTCTACAAAATCAGCTAAAGCATCAAGTGCTAAGTCAGATGCCAAAGCAATGGCAACACCAACTATGGATGTTGACTCAGCAGTTAAGTTTTTAAAGTCTCAAGGTTATAAAGTAACAGCACCTAAGAAACAAAAAACAACAGCTTAGTTTTTACCAGAACGGTTGATTAATCTTTTTAGCAGTATCTAGATTTTCTTTTATTATATCATTGAAGATTTCTTGATCTTCACGTGACAGCAGATATGCATCGTTGAGCTGTAATCCGCCACGCATCCACCAAACCAATTTCATTATATTGTGTTTGATTTCTTTCACCTCGTTTTCGAGGATCTTAACCTCGCTTAGGATTTTGTCGAGGCTCCACGTTAAGATCCTTAGCCGAAAAAATTACTCTGATCAAAAGTTACAGGCACTTCGTATGTTTTAGGTGCTCCTGCTTCAATCTCTTCTGGAGTAGCTTCTACAGTTAAAGGCTTTTGAGTAAATCTCTCTTTTTGCTCTTTAATAAAGTCAGCAATCTGATTGTATGTTCTAGCTTCTGCATTTTCCAAAAACTCTTTGATGTATTTTGGATTTGTTACAGCTTCATCTTCTCCATCTGGCTGGATAGCTACAACATTTGCAACTACAGCATTGATGTTGATGTCTGTAAGTTTTGCAAAACTCTGTTGGAATCTCTGCAACTTAACACATTCATCTAATTGATCATCATTTACAGTTGTAAAAATACGCTGTTCTTCAAATGCTTTGATTGCTTGTTGCGTTGCCATTTGATAGGTTGCAGGTTTGATTTGGACTTTGAATCCATCAATCTGGAAAGTATCAACATACTCAGTTTGGATTAGATTGTCAAAGATAGTTTGCAAGTCTAACTGATAATCTTTTGTAATATCAGTTCCAGGCACTTGAGCACTCATGTCAATTTTCTCTCCGAAACTTGCCATTCTAATTGCAACTAAGATAGCATCTAAATCGATGCTAGGTGTTTGCCATGCGTCTTTGATGTTTGGAATACAACTCTGAATCACATCAACAGTGGCTTGTCCATTCAACAACGCATCAGGCGTTTTAAATGTAATTTCGTCTTTTGCCGTCATTGCATACACAGGATATTCTCCGTTTTGTGTTTTTTCTAATGCATTGCTAGGCCAGTAATGACCTTCACTTGGCAATTTGATGTAGATCTTAGGCTGTCGTAAATGTTTTACTAACGGGTTACCAGCCGGTGCTTGTACCGGTATTGGTTGTGCTTGCGTCGGTGGCATCGGCGGAACTGCCGGATTGCTCGGTGACGGTTGCTGAGGCATACCCGATTGCATACCTTGTGGTCCCATATTTGGTGGGAATTTATTATCTACCATGTTTATTTCTCCTGCTAAATACTATTGTAATAGCATACATATTTATAGCTATATATAATGTGAGTACTTAATTAATGGCAGTAATAGATGGTTAAAGTTGATATACCTGGTATAGGGGAAGTCACAGCGGAAAATGCGGCTTCAGAAAGAACCCTAAGAGAAATACTTAAAGCGTTAGGTGGTAAAACTCCTACCGGTCAATCTGGTGGTCTTGGCGGTGCTGGTCCTGATCTTGAAAAAGCAAGTAAAAGTAGTAAAAAATTTACATCATCAATTAAAGAAGCTGGTACAGAAGTTGATGCATTTGGTAGTAAACTTTCTAGTATTACAGGAGGTGTGCTAAATGCACTTGTTGCTGGTGTAGGTGCAGTAGTAGGAGCAATACCCGGATTTGCTACAGAACTAGCATTTGGTGGACAACAGCTAACAGACTTTGCAAAACATATTCCTATTCCAGGATTAACAGCACTCACAGGATTACTAGATGGGCAGATCAACAGTTTTAGACAACTTACACAAACAGGCGCAAGTTTCGGTAACAGCATGTTTGAGATCACAAGGATAGCAGGAGAAGCGGCAATACCACAACAACAATTTATTGAACTAGTAAGTCAACAAGGAGAAGGCTTACGTATATTTGGTAACTCTGTTGGCGATGGTGCTAGACGTTTTGCAAGTCTATCTAAAGAACTAAGACAAAGCCCATTAGGAACAAGACTACGAGAAATAGGTTTTACATCTGAAGAACTTAATGAAAACTTCATTAACTACAGCGAATTAATGCAAACATCAGGTAGACGTCAGTTTATGACAGATAAGCAGTTAATTGAAGGTTCATTAAAATACTCACAAGAACTAGATAAAATTTCCAAACTTACAGGTAAGAGTCGTAAGCAAATGGAAGAAGAAATGCGTCAAAAGAATTTAGATATTAGACGTCAAATGGCAATCAACAAATACGGTGAAGAATTTGGATTAAGATTGCAACAGATATCTGCTACATCTCCAAAACTTGAAGCGGCTATCTTAGATATGGCTGATGGTGTTGCAAACGATCCTTTGACAAAACAGTTGATGGCGAACAATGCTACATTCAGAGAACAAGCTAGAAATGTTCATAATATGACTGCTGAGCAAGCTAACAACTTTATGAAGAACGTTAGAGATGATGGTTTAGCATTTGCAAGAACAATGGGAGATGCAGGTGTTCAGGCAAGTATCGCGGCAGGTAACAGTGTCGGTGCATACAATGAATTGACAGGAGAACTAGGTAGAGTACAAAAAACTACAAACAATGTTACTGCTGAAGAGCAAGCCAAGCGTGACAAGATTACAGAAAAGATGGGAACGTTTGCTGAAACAGTTGCAACAATACAAGGTAACATACAAGCGGCAATAGTTGACAGTGGAATATTCCAAGACTTGTCTGATAAGATTGCAGACTTCTTACCTACAACTGAAGAAGCAAAAACAATGTATGGCGAAGCAAGCAAATATTTCAAAGATAATATTTTGCCATCACTTCAATCAACCTACGATTGGTTTACAGGCGAAGGTTATACTGCACTAAAAGAAAGTGTAGGAGGAATGTGGACTTATACTAAAGAAACGCTTTGGCCTAAAGTTAAAGAAATTTTTACTTACCTTACTGACTTGTGGGATGGATTGACACCAAAGATTGATGCTTTCTTTGCAGAAGGTGGAACATTTGATAATATGATGAAATCATTTACTGATTTGTACGACAAATACGAACCAAAAATTAAAACATTTTTTGAAACATTATTTTCAGAAGGCGGCGTACAAAAAATATATACTGAATATTTG
>Ga0213859_10001022_pt1 | contig 12653 bp, 20 predicted proteins | sample PICome_2_FD_160133 | JGI IMG/M metagenome (GOLD analysis project Ga0213859, IMG submission 160133) | Coastal seawater microbial communities near Pivers Island, North Carolina, United States - PICO304 | ecosystem: Environmental > Aquatic > Marine > Coastal | place: USA: North Carolina... | reverse complement strand
CCTTGACTGCCTGGTACATGTTTATCTGCTAGTACTTTATGTGCCATTTCTTCAATTTCGTGAGTTTCTTTGTTAGTAGAAACAATAATTTCTGCATAGATTCTAAAATCGACGCCTGGTTGGTTACGACCACGCATTAATGCAGTTTTGAATTTACCTCTTCCAACTTTAAGTAATCCACGTGCAGTGATTCCTGTTTCGAAATCATCGACGTGTACCCTGCCGAAGTATAAAAGAAATTCTTCGTTTCCTTTTGCTTCCATATTAGACGCAGTATAGCCTTCACTTATACGCTGTTGTCTTGCTTCTTGGTAACCTAAACCTTGCATTATTATGATCCCATTACTAGTTCAAAACCATTTTCGAGAGTAGCATCGAAGTCTTCGATGTAAGTGTGCCAGTCACCTTGTTGCTTTGCTTGTTGAAAGCAAGACTCTGCAGCACGCCAAAAATCACGCACTGTGCCGCCGGCAGTAAAAGCACTAACTTCTACCCAAGCAGTATCATTTTGGATTTCTTCCATTGTAGCATCGCCACGAATGAAACGATAAAACACACGATGACTTTTTTCTTGGAAAATAGTTTGGTCAATATTATCGGCTTCCCAAATGCTCCAAGTAGTTTCAAAGCCTTGATCTGCTTGTTGTGCGTCCCAATATTCAATTGTTTCCATTGTGTTGTCAACTGCTACTGTCATTTTGGTCTCCTTACTTAACTGTGATTTTAATGTTTGCGCTACGTGGGTTGTACTGTGCAGTAAATCCTAGTGATTGCATTGCACACACAACATCCGAACTGCTAACGTAACGGTTAGGGATGAACTTATAAACAGTAACGTCGGTGAACACACCCTTAGCTTTTTGGTCACGTGCAGTTTCGATGATTTTCTCAAAATATGCAACATTGTTAACACGAAGCAATTCTTTTAAACGAGCAACAACAGTGTTTACTTTTGACTGTTGCGACTGACTGTTAAAGAACTGCGAGTTTTTGTTATAAGCGGCACGAGCACGTAGTGCTGCGTCTACTGCAAAAAACTTAGCTTGTTTTTCTGATTCTGCTGGTGATTGAAACATAAACAACTCCTTGTTTCTAACGCTTACATATATAATATAAGCATGACATCTCGGTTTGTCAATAGAAAACGCAAAAAAAGAATTCTGCGTTTTCAATGAGTTGTAATTTTATTTGCGATTTCCTAGATAATCTTTTTCTTTATAACTCTTAATCATATGACAACGACAACATAGTGTGTTGATATTGTCTTCTGTGTCGCTACCACCGTGACTTTTTAGTTTAATATGGTCACCATGCATAACGCCTCGAGCTACTCTTACTTGATGATACGGATCTTCAATTGATATAATCTCAGGATCTTCACGTGGATCATACCCACAAGTGTTACATTCCCAACCTCTATAGAATGTATGTGGACGTTCGGGCTTGCCCATTCCACCATACTCTACACATTCGAGTTGATGTTCTTCACACAGTATGTTACCACCAGGTCCATCGAATATACTCAAATCATTATCACAGTCTTCAAGCATACACTTAGCACCTCGGTTGTACTGCTCACGCAGTACTCCCGGGCTTTTCATCTTACGATTATCTTTATCTAACAACTTAGCCATTAGTCCCACAAGTCCTCTTTAGAAACTGTGAAGCCGTTGTTTGGCGTGTAATTAGGAGTTTTAAGATTTGTACTTTTCTTCAACTGTGCAATTAAGAACGGAAGTCCTGTACGCATCTCTGTAGTAAACCCTCGTACACCCCAATCGTTGTAGCTGTCTGGGTTAGCTTTCGCATACCAGCTTTCGTATGCCATTTTAACTTTATCCCAAAACATTCCGTTAGGAGAAAAGTCTGCTTCAAAGAAGTCTTTAGTAAACTCTACAAACTCTTTTACATACTCATCATCTACTGTAATGCCTTGTTCGTAACACAGGTTAAAGTATTCAAACAACTGTCTAGCTTCTTTAGCATCAACTGGGCGTTTTGCATTTAAGCGAGTCCAGTAGTCTGCAAACATACGAGTTACTTCTGGATTTTTACGTGTTTTCAGGCTCTTGCTCATTGTAGTATCTGCAAGCAATGTAAATGCACCTGCTTCGTCGTCATCACCAAACTTGCTGTTAGTAGCAAACAAGTCTGCATCACGGAAGTAGTCATTTTTCTTTGCAGTGTCTACCCATTCTTGGTCTGTTGCACCATCAACTTTAACACCATAAACCATTTGCTTATATGTGTCGATAAAGTCTAGTGGTTGTTTTGCATCGCCATTCAATAAAATAAAGTTACGACGAATTTCAAGTTTTTGACTTGTGCAATATACAACAATTGGGATCTCACATGCCTTTAGGCGATCACCAAATACTTTAGTAGCCAAGATATACAAAGCAAGAGCCGTATGCTGGCCATCCCAAGCCACATAATTTCCATCCTCGTTTACGTAAACTTGGATAGCCATAACCATTGTTTCACGGAAGTTTTGTAAAATTTCTAGTACGTGACGCATATTAGGTTGTCGTTGCATACTAGCATCAATGAGAATTTTATCTAGTGGAGTTACCTGTGCTTTGCACAGTTGTAAGTCACTAAACTTTTTCCATTGTTTATTTTTGCGTTTAAATTCGGACACCATTTGATCTAGCTGTGCAGCGAAAAATGGTGCTTTCTCTAGTGCTTCGTTTAATCGTTCTTGTAGTGTGACAAAGTTAGATGCACTAGTTTCGTACTCTTTGTTCACACGGGTTGCGTATGATAGTTCCATTTACTTTTCCTTTTGTTGCGGCCTCCGGCCTATAGCGGACCTACTCGTCCTAGTTTTCGTAAACGTTATTGCTTACATTATTTAATATAGTTTCTAATTGTTAATATGTCAAGACATTTGCAAACTTTTTTGCACCTTTTGACACATTTTTTTTCCATGCTTCTGCTGGGTCTTCGTCGGAATCAGTGTCACTGATATATTTGTAACAGTAAAACGAATGGATACCAAATTGTCTTACTACGCTAGCAATTGCATATGCTTCCATGTCCACAATGTGATAAGGATCTTCTGGACGGGCAAAACTATCACCGGTGCCACATACAATTTCTGTGTCTCTGTTGCTGGTATAAATGTAAGGCACTTGACGTTCTTGTGTTACAAACTTAGGAAAGCCAAGCGGAGTTAAATCCATATCACGTTCTACTAGTGCACTAACACCTAGTAGTTCTCCTGCGACACTGTCGTCTCCGCCGCCGGCTGTTCCATAATTGTAAACTAGTTCAGTGTGTGGATTTGCAGTAAGATATCTTGCCACTTTGCTTGCTGCATTTACTTTACCAATGCCAGTATACACAACATTCATACCTTTTGGTGCCATTGACATTGGAAATTCATCTTCTAGTGCAACAAAAATTACTGTACTCATAGCATTTGTAACTCGATTAGTGTAGCACTTAAATTAATCTCAACGTCAGCAACACTTACATGCTTAACTAATCCGTTGCGAATAATAATAACTGCTTCGTCTTGTTTGTCTGCTGTATCTCCAAATAATTCAATATTATCATACAACCAACGATAGATTTCTTCGTACTCACCAGGAGGCGCATTTACTGTAATAAGTTTACGAGCTTCTTTGATATTACCACTTTTAAATAGTTCGACCATTTTAATACGCCAAGAAGTATCAGTCTGATCTGCTTCAAATTTTACTAATTCATTGTTTACTGTTGCAGCTTGTAAGTTATTAATAGTCTTGCGCATATCTGGATATGTTGCTTTTACATATGTATCAAGTAAGTCTAAATCAAATTTTACACCTTCTGTAATTAAAATTTCAGCACATCGAGCAGTAAATTCAACAGGATCTTGTTGTTGTATTTGTATAATCTGAGTTCTACTTTGTAGTGCAGGAATAATTTTATTTGGATAGTTACAAGTTAAAATAAAACGCACACTGGAATGGTATTGTTCCATAACTCCACGTAGTGCTGCTTGTGCATCCGGAGACAAATAATCCGCCTCGTCGAGTAAAATGATTTTAAACTCTCCCCACGGCATTGTTTCACTAAAATTAGTAATTTTATTACGTACCCAATGAATACCGTTATCACGACTTGCGTTAATAAACAATACGTCAGCATCCTGTACATCTAGTTCGTTAATCAAAATCCTTGCTAGTGTAGTTTTACCTGTGCCTGCACTACCTGCAAATAGCAAATGCGGAATACTTTTATCAGCAATCCAGTTTTCAACTTGTCGTCTGTGCGACTGGTTTTTAAATACGTATCCGTCTACTTTTTTAGGACGATACTTTTCTACCCAGATGTCTTTCATTTATATATGCCTTCAATTGTATAATGTTTACTATTATATACTGCCCAAAAGAAACAGTCAAGACGTTTATAGCCTTGACTGCGTAGTTTTTTATACCATGCTACGTAATTTTCTAGTCTAGATAATATCCGCTGTATCACCTTGATATACACCCATGATTTCTTTTGCTTCAATTCCGTAAAGTTTTTTACCTTCTGGGTGATCAATGTCAAATCCACGTGTCCAGCGTCCGTGTGGTACAGCAACAATGTCACCTTTTTTAACATCACTTGCTACTTCTGAACGTTCGCCTACGTCGTGAATTTCAAAGAAACGTGTTTTAATTCCACGTTCGTTTGCATCGTCGTCTAAAATAATAAGTCCGCTTTTAGTTGTAGTTTCACCTGGCGGATTAACAAAAAATCCTAGTACGCTAGTTGCTGTTGCTCTAACTTGTCTCATTTATTCCTCATTATTGCTAAGTTCGATAGTTTCCATACTACCATCATCATATTCGATCTCCATATACTGAGATCCATCTTCTCTAGTTTTTGTAATTTTACTAATTGCTTCTGGCTCTGCAGGAGGATCAAATTCTTCCATAATAGCCTGTTCTTCTTGTGGCTCTAATTTAGTTTGCGTAATTGGCTTTGGATCGCTAATAGCAGTTTGTTGTGGAGGAGTTTTTGTGTTTTGTGACATACGTGCAATGTCTTCTGCACTGTACTTTACACTGCCATCTGGATTTAGTCTGTCTCCACGTGCATTCATTAGCACATTACCAACAGCTCTTACTTTTTCATTTCTAGCACTAAGTGCAGCCATGTCTATCATTTGACCACGAGCTGTTTTAATACGTCTGCTCATCTAAAGAATTCCTTATAATCTAAATCATATTTAATACTATTAATTTTGTGTACACCTATCAAATATAATATATAACTTGCAACAGAACTTCCTCGTCCAACTCCCCAAACAATCCCATCTTGACGTAGTGTGTGCACAAGATAGTTTAAAAATTTAAGTACAGGAACCATATCACGTTCTTTGTAAAGTTGTAACTCCTGTTCTACTCTTTGTTTTTCTTCGGATGTAGTTGCCAAACTTAATACGTGTGTTTCAATATCAAATTGTTGGAACTCGTCTGGCATAAACCAATTTTGCTCTATTGCTTTATTATACTTATCTGTTTCATCATCTGGAGTTTCAACATCAATAGTATCATTGAATAAAAATAAACTGCATAGATGATTATATTTGTCTATTGTTACTGTATCTTTCATTGTCACCGTATGTGGATTTATGTCTGATAGCATCATTTCTACCAAATCATTTTCTGTAACGATTATTTCATTACTGTTATTCAATTATTAACTGCCTATATCTAAAGACACACCATCACCGTCGTCTTTGTCTTCTTCTATTGCTTGCTTTTTAGCTTCTTCTAATTTTTCTATTTCTGATTTAGTTCGGATTTCAGTATTTAAAAAGTCAATCATAGTTTGTATTTGATCAATAACTTGAGGACTCATACCTGCACCAATTGCTTGTCCTAGCTTTTGTTTAAACTCTAGTTGCTTGTGCAACATTTGTTCAACTGTTAAATTTTCAAGACTCGGAAACATACTATTCCTTTCTTATACTATCATTATAACTTACTATTTCTTTAAGTATACTTAAATCTACATTATTTTTTTCTGCAGTTTTTATAATAGCTGCAACGTCTTTAGGAAAACAATGGCCACCATATCCACGTTCTTTTGAAACTCGAATGTGACTGTATCCAATTCGTTCATCTGCTCCAACTACATCTGCTACTGCAGTAAAGTCAACATCTGCCGATTCACACAAGTCATATACTTGATTAAAAAATGCAACTTTAGAAGCAAGAAAACTATTACGAAAGTACTTAGCAAGAATTAATACTTCGGGATCTTGTATTTGTGTAGTAAATGTACTGTCATTAAATGCAAGACGAAACACAGTATGCCAAAATAATTCTTCTTTACCGCCTACATAAATTACTCTACTGTTTTTAAAATCTTCTACGGCTGTTGCAGCACGTAAGAACTCAGGACTGAATGCTAGTTTGTGATTAGGAAACATAAAATTAAGTCTTCGCCATCCTTCTAAACTAATTGTACTTTTAATAAGAATAGGTACTTCTTCATCTAAGTAACTGATAGTGTCAATAACATTTTCTATGTTACAACTTCCGTCTTCTGCTGAAGGTGTACTTACGCATATAATAGCACAGTCTGGCTTTTTCCAAAAATCATTATATCCTAGTGCTGGATCATATATGTGTACATCGTGTCTTTCTTTAAGAACTGCTTCGTGTGCACGACCTACAAAACCAAAACCTGCAATTAAAATATCCATACTTACTCCTATGTTTCTACTAATATACACAGTTTTTATTTAAATGTCAATAAATAATTTTGAGGAGAATGACAATGATTTCAGACATGAATTTTAGACAACGGAGTCTTCTGTTTGCTAAACTTGCAAGCATAGCATACAGTGACGATACTAAACAAGTCAAAAAAGATGCAAAAGCATTAGGCTTTACAGAAATAGAATTTTATAATAACGGCGGAGCACAAGCATATCGTTTTCAAAACAAAACAGATATTGTAATTGCTTGCCGAGGAACACAACCCAGCGAGTTCAATGACATTAAAGCAGACTTAAAGGCTGCACCAGTTATGGCAGAAACAGTGGGTCGTGTTCACAGAGGTTTCAAAACAGAAGTAGACGAACTTTGGCCAATGGTACTAGAAGATTTACGTGAGTGTGGTAAAACACGCAAAGCATGGTTCTGCGGACATTCACTAGGTGCTGCTATGACAACTATTATGGCTAGCCGTTGTGAAGACGATCCTGCAATGCCAAACATAGAAGAAGTTTACACATATGGATCACCACGTGTAGGGTGGCGTAAGTTTGTAAACAGTTTAAATTGTAAGCATCATCGCTGGGTTAACAACAATGATATTGTTACACGTGTGCCACTGGCAATCATGGGATATAAGCATGACGGATGTGAACATTATATGAATGCATATGGTAATGTACGTCCAATGACCAAATGGCAGCGTTTTAAAGATCGCTGGCGTGGCATGTGGATGGGCATCAAGAAGGGCAAAGTAGATAACTTCAGTGACCATAGTATGACTGAGTATATTAAAAATCTAGAAGTATACGAAAAAGAAATGGAAACTATACAGCCAGTATAGTCACAAAAATAGGGTGCATTTTGTGCACCCTATTCTTTTCTTATATTTTAGCAGACATTTTAAATTCTGGATAGGCTGTTAAGCCAAGTTCTTCCATATCTGAACCTTCGTGTTCTTCTTTTACTGGAACACGAATACCAATTGTTTTCTTAATAGCATAAATTGCTACGCTACTTGTAACAAATGTCCAAGCAAAGATTGCTGCTAATCCAATTAACTGTGGGATGAATTCAGCATTGCCCATTACTGCAACTGCTAGTACACCCCAGACGCCTACAACGCCGTGTACGCTAATAGCACCAACTGGATCGTCTATCTTCAGTTTGTCTAAACCTAAAATAGAGAAGTAAACAATAACGCCGCCTACAGCACCAATTAGTGTTGCTGCTAGAGCACTTGTGCTTAGTGGGTCTGCTGTGATAGCAACTAAACCTGCAAGAGCACCGTTGAGTGCAAGTGTAAGATCTGTTTTACCAGTTAGCAGTTTAGCAACGATCATAGTAGCAAGTAATCCGCCTACTGCGGCAGCATTGGTGTTAACAAAGATCTGTGCTACTGCATTAGCATTGTCAAAACCACTTAGTTGTAGTTGTGATCCGCCGTTAAAGCCAAACCAACCCATCCACAGGATCCATGTACCTAAGCCTACTAAAACAAGATTACTACCTTGTATAGCAACTGGTTTGCCATCTTTAGTATATTTGCCTTTACGTGGACCTAACTGTAGTACGGCTGCTAATGCTGCGGCAGCACCACACATATGTACAATGCCAGAGCCAGCAAAGTCTGAGAAGCCTAGTTCGCTTAACCAGCCGCCGCCCCAACTCCAACTGCCTTGAATTGGATAAATGATTGCTGTCATTACAACACCAAATGCTAAGAAACTCCAAAGTTTCATACGTTCAGCAACTGCTCCACTAACAATACTCATTGCTGTAGCAACGAATACTACTTGGAAGAAGAAGTCACTTCTGCCACTGTAGTAGTTGTCTTCTAGGCTAGTATTTTCTGCGCCTAGGAAGTATCCACCACCATACATTAGTTGATATCCTACACCTAAATACATTAGGCAAGCAATAGCATACAGTGCGAAGTTCTTCATTACAATTTCGCCTGCGTTTTTAGAACGGACCATACCTGCTTCTAGCATAGTAAAGCCTGCTGCCATCCACATAACAAGTACACCACTCATTAAAAAGTAAAATGTATCTACTGCATAACTTAGTTCGCTCATAGTGCATCCTCCCCACGTTCATTTGTTCTGATACGAACAAGTTCTTCTACGTTAGTAACCCAAATTTTTCCATCGCCGATTTTACCAGTGTCGGCTGTTTTAATAATAGCATCTACAACACAGTCAACATTGTCATCTGCTACAATTAATTCTAGTTTTACTTTTGGGAGGAAGTCTATTACGTATTCTGCACCTCGGTACAGTTCTGTGTGACCTTTTTGTCTACCATAACCCTTCACTTCGGTCACTGTAAGTCCGTCTACATTGCATTCAGCAACTGCTTCACGGACTTCATCAAGTTTGAAGGGCTTGACGATAGCCGTTATATGTTTCATATTTTTCTCCAAATGTTCAACCACTCCTGGATCGAACATTGCTTAAACATTAAGCACTCCTGGCTCAATGCACAAATATTTAGCACGTACTTTTATGGTTGTCAAGTCATAAAAATAGGGTGCAATCGAGCACCCTATTCTTTTCTGTCAAAGTCCACTTGGCAGAATAATATAATGGATCATTAGTACTAATGCAACTGATGCTCCGAGTCCAACCATCATCTTACCAAAGTCTTTTGCAACTAATGGAAATACAGATTTGGTTTTCTTTTTACCAAAGTAAGTTGCCATTGCAAGTTCTCTACCTGCAAGCAATCCAACAAACACCCAAGTTGTCGACATTGGAATGTCGTTTAGTTCTTTGAAGAAGTATAGACACAACCAATAAAACAAGTCAATCAGTGTTGCACTGCGCACATAACGAGTATTGTGTTTTTCCAATACAATCTGTTGGATCTTGCCGCCACGCTCTCTAAACATAAAGAACAAGCCGCTTACAAATACAATACTAATGAATACCATTAGGTCTAGTGGCACTTGCCTTGGAAGGAACACTGCAATGTTTGCCACATCATGTGACAACCAAGTGAACCAAAGTCCGCCTGTTGCAACCCATTGTGCTACACGCCAAAACTTTTTATTGCCTTCACTAACAGGTTTAGTTTCATCATACCATTGTCCAAAGAACTTGTGTATTGCAAACCATACTGCATATGCAAATGCGGCTGCTACACCATAACCCATAATGCTTTTCATCAGCATCTTTTCTAGTACAAAGGTACTAGCAAACACTGACAGCACTAGGAAACTTGTGCTAACTGGCACACCCATTCGTGTTAGTGCTACAAGTATAGCAGGTGCGGCTGCGTGATACCATTGTACTTCTTGGAATGGTATTTTGTTTAGGCGTCCATACGAAATATCGCCTCCGTTCATATACCACCCATACCAGAGTGTATATAATAAAACAGCCGAAGCGGCTGCCCATAGTACTTTATAGTTGAATCGCTCATTGTTTGATGCCATCCATGTGCCGAGCGTTTGCACTGAATCGTTTGCTATAACTGCATAGGCAGCGAGCAAGAAGCCAACAAGGCTCCATAGTGTGAGTAGTTCCACGGTTCTCTCCTTTGTTTGCGATTTTTACCATCGCTCTCACAAATATTACGTATCTATTTCTTCTCCACAATGGGGACAACATTTTGTTCCCACTTGTTCCTTGCATTCTCTAAACAACTTGCGTAACTTCTTTGCCTCTTGACTCCAGCCTTTCATTTTGCCTTTGTCTCTTTCTGCTTTGGGTTTGTCATATTCTTTTTCAATATCCTTCAACAACCGTTTGAATTTTTCTTCAAACACAGGAATAAATCCAGTAGTGAATGCCATTTTGTGTCTCCAAAAAAATACGCTCCATACTATATAGCACGGAGCGTGGTGTTTGTCAAGTGTTTACCATTCAGCAACCATTGCTTGTGTTGCAGATAGTTCTGGATCGCTCACTAAGCCATATTGTGCTAGTGGACCATCTGGACCAGCAACTTCGTCTGATACAAAGAATTCAATATATTCACGCATACCTGGGATTACATCTAGGTGTGCTAGTTTTACATAAAACTGTAGCGGACGACTGATTGGATACTCACCGCTTGCGATTGTTTCTGTGCTTGCTTCAACACCACTGATATTTGCTGCGTAGATTGATTCTGTGTTGTTCAGTAGGAACGACAAACCAAACACACCGATGCCGCCTTTGTTTGCTTCCATTGACGCTAGTGTTTCTGTATAGTCACCGTCGATATCAACACTCAATCCATCTTTACGAACTTCGTAGCACTTTCTTTCTGCTGCTTTTTTGTCTAATGTCTTGTCAAATTCACCTGCTGCTTTACAACCAGCAATCATAACTTTCTTTTCAAACACTTCACGAGTACCGTGCTTGGTGCCTGGAAGGAACACTAGAATGTCTGTGTCTGGCAAACTTGGATCAATTTGATTCCAGTTTGTGTACGGGCTGTTTGCTTTTAGTGCGTGATACAGTTGTTCTTCTGTCATAGCATCAAAGCCTTTGTTTGAATGCTGTGCAGCAAATACAATACCGTCATAGCCAATTCGTACCTCTGCGAAATCACCAATTGTTGCTTTGCACAATTCTGCTGTCTCTGGTTTCATAATTGAACTTGAATTAGCAATGTCAATTGTGTTTGTACCAGTGCCTTCGCACAACCGTTTCTGGCCTGCGCCTGATCCACCTGATTCTACAACTGGTGTTGGGAAGTCGAAGTTTTCACCAAATGCTTCTGCTACGATTGAAGCGTATGGTAGTACTGTTGACGAGCCTGCGATTTGAATGTTGTCTCGTGCCTGTGCCATAGTGGCTGTTGCCCACAAGGCAACTATCATCGATAATAGTCTCATTTCTTTCTCCTTTGCTTGACGGCTTTACCCCGTCGCTCACAATAACTGTAAGGAGGACTAATCCTTACGCCGTTATTTACACAAAAGTATAACAAAAGTTTGTAACAGAAATATGACAATAGATAAATAGAACGGCCAGAAAAGAGAAGTTATTCACACCTTCGACCTGACACGTTGAAAAGACAACGGGCGTCCGCCATATAAGACAGCATTACATATTGGAGAAAACAATGACAACTATAGCAAACTTGCTAGGTAGTGTAATGACTGCGGTCAGACTACCAAGAAAACAAAAAGAAAACTTATATCCTATTGAAAAATATGTTCAGGCAGAATTTCAAAAGGGTGATCAGGCATACGTTCTTGAATGTATGCTAACAGGCCAGCCTATAGATTATCGCAACATTAGATAGTTATGTGCTGCGCACATACGCACATTTGCGTGTAGCGCATAGCGTCTTTGCGCTATTCGCACTTGTTTTTCACGGCTAGACATGTTAAATATAGCTGTAGAAGGAGTAAAATCAGCGGTTGCTGGACTCGGATCACACATATACATATATACAAGGAAACACAAAATGACTACACTAGTAGCAAACACACTTGGGTTTTTTGGCGGCGGCTTTGCCAAATGGCTCAAAACATTAACCGTAAAGGTTCAAGCCGCACAAGTTCGTAGAGCAACAATCAACGAACTATCATCACTAGACAACAAAGACCTAGCAGACATTGGCCTTTCACGTGGAGACATCCGCTATCTAGCTGACCAACATTATAATGATGTTGTAAACGCAAACTTGAAAGGATGGGTGTAATGGATACAGTAATGAAATACACATTCGCACCACTACAAGGTTTTTGGAGCGGATTATATAATACCTGTGAAATCATCGGTTATAGTAGAGCAGCATCAGAACTATCACGTTTAGGTTTACATGATGAAGCTAAAAACTGTATGATGGAAATAAAAAGATTACGCAATGACAGGTGATATTGTAACAATGGGCGCCTACATTGGCGCAGGATTTGCTTGCTTGGGCATGGGCCTAGCAGCAATAGGTGTAGGACAAATTGTAGGTCAGTTTTTGAACGCCGCAATGGCTATGCCGCATCGTAGCAAT
>Ga0213859_10001021_pt1 | contig 12661 bp, 28 predicted proteins | sample PICome_2_FD_160133 | JGI IMG/M metagenome (GOLD analysis project Ga0213859, IMG submission 160133) | Coastal seawater microbial communities near Pivers Island, North Carolina, United States - PICO304 | ecosystem: Environmental > Aquatic > Marine > Coastal | place: USA: North Carolina... | reverse complement strand
TCTTGCCATACATGAGGCTTTATGTAAGCCATTTCATCCATTACAGCTTTGGTTAATTCTACGCCTCTTAAATTATGTTCGTTGTCAGCACCCTTTACTGCTAACTCAGCACCATTTTCAAATACAACGCTCATTTCAGACTCATTTAGCTTTGCATTTTTAAACGTAGCAAACATCTGTCTTAGCACTGGAAATACTATCATCTTTCCTTGCCTGTATGTGGGGGTTATAAACCATCTACGCTCCCCTGTTTTAAAAGGCTCTTTAAGTAAATACATCAAACTTAAAACAGTCTTGCCCCACCTCCTACCAGCCACTATTACTTTAAATCTAGCAGGGTGATTTAGTATTTGTTGCCTCGTTCTATTCAGTGTCCAATTAATCATCCAAACACTCTTTTATACAAAGCCCTTGGAACTTTCTTGCCTTGCTTATATAGTCTTTGCATTCTCGCAATATCTCTGGCCCTTTGAGACCTTTTTGCTCCGGTAGTGCCGGTAAGATATTTTTTAGGGACCGTTTTATAAGTTTTGTCTTTAGCCACCCTTCTATTCATTTTACGTTTCTTTTTACGCATCACCTTTTCCTTCTACGCTTTCTTTCCTTTCTTGCTAACACTGGATCATGTTTTATTCTTTTCTGACCTTTTACTATTTTTATAAATGAATTTACTCTAGCAATCCCCCAACTGCTTGGAGTCATTCCTTTTCTTGTTCCGCTACTAATTGCGGCGCCCATACCTCTCTTATAAACTTTCATCAAAGTTGTTTTAGATATTTTATGTTTTCTTGCTAATGCCCCTATTCTAGTTGAAGCTGATTTTCTTTTTTTACGCATCGTCTATTACCATTACTTGTATAGGTTCTGATTTAGTTGTAGTTTCTTGACGTTCTAAAGCTTTACCCTCTAGTCTTTCAACTATAAACTGAATAGCTCTTAAATCGCCTCTTTCAGCTAATTGAAATAACTTAGAGACCACAACCTCTCTTCTTTCTTTTTCGCCTTTTTTTGTAAAGCTAAATTGTTTTATTAAATCAGTATAAGCATTACGCCTACCGTTCGGATTGCCCGACTCACCTTTCTTCCACCTGTTGCCTATGTTATTGCCTTTAGCGAACTGACCGTTTGCTTTATGAGTTGAGCGTTTGTTTTCCGTTTGTTTATCAGTCATATTCTACTAAAGCCATTACATATGCTTTGTTTAATTTATCTATAAGTTCTTTTACTTTATGAGTATCTATTTCAAATACGTCAAACTCAAGACGATAATTTCCAGTTGATTTAAGGTTTTTAATGCCAACCAACTCGGTGGTAAGCGTAACCCCTTCTATTTTATCTTTTGACAATACGTTTTTTCTTGCCTTTGTTCATCTTCTTTTTCTTCGGACGACCTCTTTTAGATCCGTAAGTACCTTTTCCTTGCGGCATGATAACTCCTATTTATTTTGACTTTATAATTTATAAATAAAATAAGTAATAATAAAACTGCTACTATAAACAAAAAAGCCCCAGAATCAACTGAGGCTTCTTTAAGGTAAGGTTTATATTGTATTAATTATTTTCCATACCGAAATGACTAATACAGCCCCTGCCCGATTTACTCTTAAGGATTAATGCTTTTTCTTTATTAATTATTATTTTATTAGTATGTGGATCAAAAGTAAAATTACAGTTCTTAAACACTTCTGGGTTATTTACTCTTGTAGATTGTAGGCTAGAAACTAAAGCCCTGTATTCCTCTCCCTCATTTTTCTTATATGCAATAAATACCTCGTTAGCAGTACCCCACATTTCCCAAGGGCAAAACTTAGTGTCCATTATATATTTATTTACTAATCTTAACAAGTTCATTTTTTACTCCGTTTTTTTTAAATATTCTTTATACCCAAAAAGCCCCATTTAAGAGGCTGATCGGTTTCCTTTTTATTTTAATATATATTTGCAATTACTCTAACTAAAGCATCTGCCCAGAAATTTGATTCCCTTGAAACATATTCACCTTCATCAGAAGCTTCTGTCCAACCATTATTATCTACATAACCTTTTACCGTATAATATTCATTATAATCTTTACCATCGCTAGAACTATAAGCCTCAAAGTATTTCCCATCATCAAAATGTGTCCATTTAACTTTTAATTTAAGATCGTACACTCTTACAGAATTACCAGTTATTTTATAAGGCACAAGATCATCCTGACACCAATTACAGGGGAAAGTAGCTCTTACTGTACCGGTCTTACCTTCTCTAATTACTTTGAACACATCTTCTAGCTTATAAGTCCTTACATCATAAGTAGAATCAACTGCTACTGAAACACTATCTCTATCTGCATAAATAACAGTAGAAAAATTTGAAGAATCTAATTTATGTAAATTTCTAATTTGAACTTTATCCCCTTCTTTTATTTTAAAAAATTTTTTGCCAGATATTGCTGTATAATGTGTTGAATTATAATTTTCTAAATATGTTTTCATTTCTAACTCCTTTGTTATTGTTTTAATATTCACAACTAATGTTAATACGTATTTTTATTAAATCAAAGGGTTTTATAAGGGTTTTTTTAAGAGTTTATTATTATCCAAATAAACTTACCTGCTCAGGGTTGTTTAATTGAGTATTTTTATTTTGTATTATGTATTCTATATTTTTAGCCATATCGATAGGTTTTTCATTAGTAAGCATATGTACTGGGTAATTACTTTTTATATTATTTACAGTTGTTTTTTTAGCGTTTAACCAGCTTTCTGTTTGCTCGTCTTTCCTTTTTATATGCCTAAATTTTAATTCTTCTTCATTAGCGTTTAAAATGTATATATTTAAATCAACTAAGCTTTTAATTGTATCTATAAAACTTTTTTTAAATAGCCTATCCCCTTCTATAAAAATTGATTTAAATTTTTTTGACTGTATAAACTCTATGGCTTTAGGCTGCACCGCCATACTTAGTTTATCAGTTCCGTCAAATAATTCGTTGTTATATATACCAAATATGTAATTATCTTTACCTTTATCAGCATAGCCTTTTAAAATATCCTTTTCAAAAAAATAATCAACTTTTAATTCTTCTTTTATTTTTTTCATTAAAGTGCTTTTCCCAGTAGCCGGTACGCCACCAATTAAATTAACCCTCTTAAAATAATTCATAATTTAAAGAATCGTTAAAAGTTTTTTTTTCCGCTCCGGTTAATCCTTTTTCTATCCATAATTTTTTTCTATTAGGTCTTATCCCCCTCCAATTATGTAACTCCCCTAAAAACCTTTTCGGGTAGCATTTTTTTCTAAACTTTAAACATTCTTTCCATAAATCATCATACTCTGGAAAATTTTTTTTATATTTTATTATATAATTTAATTGTCTATCGTGATGATAACCCGCATACCTTTTTCCTTTAAATAAATTTCTAAAACTACATAATTTAGTTATAAATTGAGATTTATCTTTATTAGAATCGTATTTTTTATCTATTTCTATTTTTATTATATCTAAAGTTTTTTCTAATCTCGGTATTAATTTTTTTAATTGATTCGTTTTTATTTTTTTTCGATCGAAATCATCGGCAAGTTTATCTTCGTAAATTATATTTAAAACACCCGAAGTAAGATTTGCGCAATTTTTCCAATCTAATTTTTTTTGTAATAAAATTTTATATCTAAATAATTTTTTTTCATAAAACGTTATTAACATTTCTAAAAATAAATCACTCGAAAATCTTCCAAACTGCGGAGCTTTTAAAATAAATTTTTCTATATCTTCGTATTTTTCGCTATTAGTTTTATCGGTTTTTAAAATATCAATTATTCGATTTTCTTTTTCTTCGTCAAACCAAATTAATGATTGTAACACCCTATCTCTTATTTTAGATTTAATTTTAGCAGACCCCAGCTGTATTCTTTCCTTATTACGTTTATAAAAACTTTTAATAAATTTTTTTTTATCCGGTTTTTTTCTACATAGATCGAAAAATAAAAAGGAAGTAATTTCGTGATAAAAATTAGCCATTAACCAAGAAAAAAACAAAATTTCTTTTTCGTTTAATTTTCTTTCTTTAACATATAAAATACATATTTTTCTATGTACCGGAGGCACTTCGTTTTGATATTCTACAAATTTATTTAAACGATAATTTTTATTATTGTCATTAGGAATATTCAATATTATTTTTATCCTTTCAAGTATTTTTGCGCAACTACTCTTTGATTCAATTGTATTCTCTTTAGTTCCTCTTTTGGCGATAAACACTTCCACATGTTTTCCCTGTAGTACATAACAAAAGAAAGTCTTACTGCGTTTTCGCTTTTAGGAATAAATTCTGTATTTCCATGAAGTTCATGAACGTCTAATAATAATAAATCGTTAGTATCTAAATGAACCCCGACTCCATATCTCGGTAAAACTAAATACATCGGCTCAATGTTTTTACAATACGCAACTAAATTACCGAAACCCTTCGGAAAATCACCGGCGTCATAATGATAAGCGGTTCTATAATCTCTATTTATAGTAATAGTTGTAAAAGCTGTGTCGCCTATTCTATAATTTGGATCGGTAGCTCTTATCATTTCTTTTTGTTTTCTATATCTATCGGGAACAAACTTTTTAAATCCTCTGTCCACTTCTTTTATAAGAGGCAATGACCGATTAAATTTATCTAAGTTTTTTTTATTAAAGGCGGTTGTTCTACAAAAATCGTAATGAGCGGACCTATCGAAATATCCAGCTATACCGCTTAAAGGAGTTACCTTTTCTCCGGTTTCTTTATCGTACGTAATAGTTATTTTAGACAAAGTGCCGTCTTTTTTTAACGTTTGTTTTCTTTCTCCACCGCTTGCCGCACCTCTATTTTGAGTAGGCGCAGCAGCTTTTAGCATAGATTTATAAGCGTTTTCTAAATTATCAGCGTTTATATAGTTCTTAATAAAGAATAAAACAGGCTGACCTAGTTTATTATACGCAGAACAATTAAAGTCTATAATAGTACTAAAATCAGACTTTTTAGCAAACGTTCCAAGTAGTTGTTTGCATTCGTATTTATTTAATTTATAATCCAGTTCTATTTTCTTCATACTTCTCCTTTACAATTTTAAATAATAAATCAGCATAAACGTCGAAATTTTTTTTATCGCATAGAATTTCTAACATCTTTATAAATTCTTTTTTTTTGTTTTCGCTAAACGCAATTATTAAATATTCTATTTCTGTTTTTTGTATCTCGCCTGTTTTTTCTTTAGGCGCCAAATCGAATAATTCTAATTCATTCATTTTTACCTCTACAGTTAGGACATTTTTTTCTTTTTTTATTAATAGTTGGTATATGACCTTTAGGATATATCCTCCATAATAAGAAATCTATATATTTTGGAACTTTACTCCATACATTATCGCAACTTACACAATAAAATACAGATTTGTCAACGTGATATGTCTTATTCCTTTTTGAATAATGTTTCCAAAATTCATTCTTAGGGTCTTTATAAGTTTTCCTATTAATGTAATCTATGATATGTTCATTATCTTTCTGGGGCATATTCTACTCTGCAACAGCTTGATCCTTCTTTTAATTGCCACTTATTATTAGGCATTTCTTTTTTACCACATTTAGTACAAAAAGCAATATATAAATCAGTCGGTGTCTTTTTAAATTTAGACTCAAAAGGCTTTATACTGCTTTTTCCTGTTTTGCTCCATTCTACATTGTTATCACGCCATTTAATTAATCGCCTTTTAATGTCGAAAGTTTTTTGCATTTCAAACCTCATCTTTTTACCATTTTTATTTGACTCTGTCCAATAAGAAATAAAATTTTCTACCTGCTCAACTTTCATAACCGGTTTCATTTCTGTATTGTTAATGGTCCACGTTTCTTTTTGAAATTCAAGCTCCCTTATTGTTTTATCTTTAACTTTTATACTTTCTTTATATTTATCTTTAAGAGTATCGGATACACTTATTAAACCCTTTTCTCTTAGTCTCTTTATTACACTCATATGTGGCTTAGAATTTTCTTTAAGTTCGCCATATTGAAAATCTACAAATGAAGGGATAAAGTATTGTTTTCCGTTTTCTATTTCTTTCATCTTATCGGTAATCACCGATGGCAATCTTCTATAATTAACTTTATCGCCTATAAAAAATTCTGCAGCTTCCCAATCAGCATCCCATATTCCAGCGTGATCGCATCTTGTTAGTAAATATATCCATATTAATTTAGTTTGTGGTGTGAGCCTTCTAAACCAAGCTTTGTCCCACATTTTAGTGTCAATAAATCTCTTCGCCATTTAATTCTCCTATTGTGTTTTCTAATTCACTTTTTAATTCTTTATAATCTAGTTTATTTTTATTAATAGTATTAGCTTGTTTTTTTAATTTATTTAATCTCCTTTTACCTAATGTTTTTTCAGCCCATTCTTTAGCCTCTATCGGGCTTTTATGCCACCAATATAAATGACAACCCAAACATAAAGCTTTGACATTGTTAACATTAAATTGCATTTTTCTATATTTACCTTTAGGGTAGATGTGAGAGGCGTGGAGATTATTGGTTTTTCCGCACCTCAAACATCTCTTATCCCTAAGTATAACATATTCACGAACTAATTTGTTCAGCGTGCTTTTTTGCTGTTTAGTCATTAGTCGCTTTATAGCCTTTAAGTTTTAATTGGTTTAATCTATTATGTGCAAAACCTTTTATTTTTATCTTACCGTTTTTTAATAAAGATTCATACATCGCTATAACGCTTCTAAGTCCTATTGCTTTTCCATAACTTTTAGAAAGGAAGGTCGTTTTCATTTTCTTCCTCCTCTTTCTTAATCTCTTCTTTAATAGGTCCTTCTGGCATACTACAAGCAATTTCAAACATTTCGGGCATAATTTCCTTAATTAAAAGCGCTTTTTGTTGAATTGTAATATCCGTTGCGTTTGCAACCAATCTTGTCGAGTTATTAAAAGCCATACCCCATTTTATTTCTAGATTTTGACTCGGTTTATTTACTTGTATCGCTTTTGCTTTTTGCATAGGTTCTACATCCCAAGACACACCGCCTTTGTCGTTTTTTTTCATCTCTACAGTGATAAACGAATTTTTATCATATATACTTAGATGTTTATATAACGCCTCCGAAGCAATCAATTCAAATTCCTGCCCTGAATTAATTGTATATTCTTTTCCATCTTTTGATGGAGCAGTCTTATACGGTTGCCCTACGTTTTTTGCGGGTATTTTATACTCTAGCTTATCATACATTTCGTTTCTTTCGACTATTATATCAATAGGTTCTACCATGAGTTGAAAGTTTAACGGTTTATCAATATGATGCGCTTTTCTTAAAAATAAAAAAGCCATTTATTCCTCCTTAATGTGTGATTATACAATAAAAAATTCTAATAAACATAATTGCGATTAACGGCAACATTACCAGATGTAATTTTTCATCAATCCAGTTAATTATAATTTCTAAATAGTTCATTTTTTACTCCTTTTGCTTAATAAAAAAACTGTGTAATGTATTATTATTAATACTAAAATTGCATTCAATAAGTATTCGCTTATATCAATTATTATCATTTAGTTTCCTTTCAATCCTGTGCATTCTCCAAAGCATACTAAGATTTAATAATAAAATCATCAACATAGTAAATTCCCAATAAGGAAAATACTCTACACTAAATAAAGCCTCCCAGTAGTACCTCATATTAAACTCATTTGGTTTTTATTACCTTCAGGACTAATAGCGTAATATTGGCTATATCTTTTTCCATTCAAAGCGACTATTGTTTTTGATCCTATTTGCATCCCTTCATTTTTAAGATCATTGATTCTTGAAGCAAGTCTCATACAACCAAACATATTAAAAGCATCTAAGCTGGTAAGTTTGTTACCATGATTTAAATACTCTTTTATCTGTTTATTTTGACTCTTCATGTTTACCCTCCTTTATTTCATTGGCTAGTTTAGTGAAATTATCAGATACTTTATAATCGTCAAGCATAAGGGCATAATTTTCTAGTGCCTCCACAATCAAGCCCCTTTCTTCCCGATCAACCCATAAAAGAATTACTGAAGCAGGATCAGATTTAGAGGATGTAGTTGCGGAGTCCCCTTTGAACTTGGAGGTCTGAACCTGCTCAGTAACTTTTGAAAATCTAGCTACTATCTCATTTACCCTAGTACATAAGGCATTAAAATGTGATAGTCTTTGTGAATCTGAATCTAAATCCTCACCCTCAGTTATTGTAAGTAATGAAGATAGTGCATTAAATAGATTTAGGTAATTTGTTTCTAAATCCAAATACTGCTTTTCAGAATGTTTTTGTAAAAATGGATATGGCATTATAATTCCTCCAACATTAAATTAAATTCATTAACTGGTATTTTATACCCTTCTAGCCTGTCCCTTACCTTTAAAACTCTAAGATTAGGACAAGCCCCTATCAAGGTATCAAAACCTAATTTTTGTGCGTTTTTAACCCTTTTAACAAGATATTGTAAATCATTATCTACCAATACATTCCAATCTAATTCTGGATGATCAAATTCTACTTCTACTACATACCTTTCATCTTTTAAACACCCATAGCAAAGGTTTTCTAATACATCCATATCTTCTTTAGTAAACTTGTTATCACAATGTAAGCAAGTAAAATAGCTTGGCATCATTTTATCCTCCATCCATCATTAATAAATTTTTGCGCCTTCTTATACTTTAATACTTTTACAGCATCACCTTTTTTAATTGTGACTAATTCATTTCTACCAATCTTAACTGATTCTCTGCGAATTGTTTTCTGATCTTTAAGAAACCTATAATACTTTCCCCATCCACCGATTTCTCGGATAAATTTTCCACTATGCTGCTTTTGTTGATTATGCATTACCTATCTCCTAACATATTTATTGTAATGACCTTCACAGCTTTCACAGCAAAAACCTCTTTTAATAAAAGGATTAAAAGCATTGAGGACATCAATTCTATCTTGATAGTTATCTTTGTGACCAAACCATAATTGCTTTAAAATAGAGTTCTTATAAGCAGTTAAATAATTTAAACAGTTTTTACAAATATCCATTACTTACCTCCTTCAGCAAGTCTCATAGCATCTTTGAAACTATTTCTTTGTCCTAAATATCCATTTTCTTTTCTTGCTACTACTCTATAGCATCTTTTATAAGAATTGTTTTTTCTTGATGTGTATGATTCTTTTCTACGTATATCAACTCTTACACCATTTACTATTTTGTAGTAAGCACCACCATGAGGAGCACAATTATGTCTGATCCAATCAGTACCTTTTAAGTAGATCATTACTTACCTCCTGCAAAATCTTCTTCTTGTGTTGTTTTATAATCATAATCTAATCTCATGTGATTATCTCTACACCAATTACAAGCTGTAACGCCATGTTGACAATAAATATTTTTACCATTTAATTTTTCATTTTCTTTTCTAATTGCTTTTTCTAATAAAGATAATGCCTTACCTGATTCTGGGTGTAGGTAAAGCTCACTATATCCTTTATTAATTATTTCTCTTGCCAACTTTAATATTTCATTATTCATTACTCACCTCCTTCTAAAAACATTTCTTCATATTGCTTCCAAGTTCTATAGCCTGTTTTTACATATAATATAGAATTAAGAGAATCAACGCTACTCCCATTTATTGCACAAACAAGCCTTATTTCATCTTCAGTTGCTATTTCGTGTCTTAATAAATCATCATACATATCTGAAAAATCGTTCATTACTTACCTCCTTTAAAAGATAAGTTTTTAAGAGAATAGTTTTCATAATCAACATATTTGCATTTTATTGAAACCCAATTCATCATCGCATCGCCTTTCAATGTTTTTTCTGGTTCCCCAACTATTATTATATTTTTTTGTTCTAAGCTACTCATAACACCTCTGGTAACTTTCATATCGTAATCATATTTACAGACATAATCACCAACCCAGCCTTCCTCTCCTTCGACAAAGTCAGCATATTCACTTTCGATCAATCTATTTAGAAACTCTTTTTCTAAATCTGTTATATTTATATTCATTTAAAACTCCAAGTTGTTTTTAATATTCACATAACAATACTAAAAATAAAAAATAACATATCAAAGGGTTATTTTATTTTTTTTTAGGGTTAATAAAGGGTATGTAAAAGGGGGAGGCTGGGAAGGTTTATAGTTGTGAATATCAGGATGAACGTTGGAGCAAACACCCTCTTCTCCCCAGCCAAGGGACAAATTTAATACTTTTTTATCAAAAATAAAATCATGAAAGTTGTTCAACTAAATTTATAGTACAAGAAAATCTATTTACCGACACTTCTTTAAAATCTATCGGCTTCCCTAATCTAACGTAGTGAAATGGACCAGTTGTACCATCTTCACTATAAATAAATTTTTTATAATCTTGAATCTCATCTTGCATAGCTTGTAAACTGGATTTAAACGTGCTAGAAATCGATGAAAATGTTAAAGTGGTAGTCTTTATAGGCTCGTGTCTTTTAACGCCATATTGAACACCTCCAATACTTGTATTTACATCTGTACCGAATTTTTCAGACTCAGATATTCCTAAATCTGGATTTATTTCAAAAGCTAATGTTGTTCCAAATATTATTTCAGTTAACCCGTCAATAGTTCCAGATGTAGAATTTAAATACCAATCAGTCTTATTTCCAGTATCGCTAAAAGTAAATACATTCCACCCTGCTGTAAAATCAGTGCTAAGCTCAATAATTTGAGTAAAGATATTACTTGCAACACCATGATTAAAAGAAAGATTGCTCGTTTCTGCGCTCGTAAAATATAAAGCTATAAAATCACAGCTACCTAAAGATGTTGAAATTTTAATTGATTCATCTCTACCAAATCCTGTAACAGCATTTGAAATAGAATGATCAACTATATTATTTTCACCAGTAATATTATTTGACCCTGATGAAAAAGAAGTACTGCTAAAAGTACCATCATCAAGAGTTGAATCTATTAAACCTATTGAATCATAATAAAAAGTCTTTGCCATCTCTTATACCTCCCTAAATTCGCATTTTAATTTTCCAAATTGCCTTGATACACTTGTAACAATAAAATCTTTACCGCTCCAACTATCACTAAAAGGATTTATGGGCATTGTGTTAAATGCAACAAAATCACCAACATCTATTCCATAATATTCAGGAGAAACCACATCTGCTTTTACAATTAATTTTTGCTCACCAAAGATGTTGTTATAATAAGTATAAAAGTCATCATTTGGATTTGTAGCTGGTGAAGATGCTGGAGTGCTTACATAAGCATCTAGCCTTACAGTTTTCTTATTTTCATTTGCACCTATTTTTAAATCACTAATTGCAGTAGAATTAGAAGCCTCTACCTTTGAAATGTATCCTGATATAGCTGGGTGCTTTTCATATTCTATATCCATCCTTGCTACTATTTTAGACATGGGAGTAAGTGAAATACTTATATTACCCAAATCATCTGTATTTAAAGTATGATCAGTGCTTATGGAGTCTGGTATGTATACATATTCACCATTACCTTGACCATTAAATCTGAAAATAAAACCACCTTCAAATTGTAATTTTTCTAAAACAGAAAACAAATCTTGAGGCTCATTTCTCCAGTATCTTATTTTCCAATCTTTATCAGAGTTTAAAGCAGAATAATTATCAGGAGTATTTGAATTATCATAACTTGTAAATCTATGAAGTAAATCTCTGTGAGCTTCATGTATTTCTGTAATTTCAGTGTTGCTGTTCCAACCATTGTCAGTAAGTCCATTTGCACCAATATAAACATATTCTAAATCATCAAGGAACTTATAAGCATCTGCTTTTGTGCCACCATTAGTAGTATTACTGAAGTCAAGTTGATTAATAGTTTCTATTACCACATCAAACAAGTTAAATGTAATATCTAAACTGCCATCTAAAGTTCCAGACTGTAATGACTGCAAAACCTCTAAGTCAAACTCAGCTCCCCAACCACTATTGTCTGCAAGAAAGTTTGTATCTCTATCTACTTGAGATGATAATTTAGCAACACTACTTATGTCTAAATTTCCCGGAGTATCTTTCAATGTTGTACTAGTATCTGACCCAGTGAATTGTAAATATCCCAAAGTTTCATTAGTGTTAAATGTTTTGTCTACTAGCTTCACCCTAATTTCCCCTGAACCAGCAACTAAGGATAGTGACCCTGTACCACTTAAAAAATAATGAAACTGTAATAGACTAGGAAATCCTTGTAGTTGTGGCATTTTAAATTTAATTCTTCTGCTCCTAGTATCAACAAAAGAAGAATCATAAGTGAATTGCGTAGATGTAGTTGTATCTACTAAAGCACCATCAAAAGCATTATCATTAGACTGCCAACCAGTATCACTAGAAGCCCTTTCACTTAATTTAGTTATGATTTTTCTCATCATAGTTTGATGAAATCTTACTGCATAACCATCTCCATAAACTTCATTTGCTTCATCTACTGTACTTGTATTACTGCCATCTAAAGATAATGGAATAAATTTATCAATAGTTTTCTCATAATAATGTGGCCAAGCATTTGCACTTGTATTTCTTATTCCACTTAATGCAAATATGGTATCACCCCTCCTTTCTTCTATTGGCACAGGATATAGTGTTTTTCTATTTCTAAAGTCAT
>Ga0213859_10001020_pt1 | contig 12661 bp, 9 predicted proteins | sample PICome_2_FD_160133 | JGI IMG/M metagenome (GOLD analysis project Ga0213859, IMG submission 160133) | Coastal seawater microbial communities near Pivers Island, North Carolina, United States - PICO304 | ecosystem: Environmental > Aquatic > Marine > Coastal | place: USA: North Carolina | collected... | reverse complement strand
GGCAAAATTTTCCAATATGATAATGGCTTTTGCTCCAGAATCTTTGTATTGGTGTCGCATCTCTTCCGCCGTATACAAGGGATTCGTGTTTACGATTACCAAACCAGCCTTTAAGCACGCAAAAATGGTGATTGGAAATTGAAGAAGGTTGGGCATTTGAAGCGCAATTCGATCCCCTTTTTTAAGCTTCGTATTGTTTTGAAGGTACCAAACAAGTGCATCTACATGTGCAGAAACTTCGTGAAAACTCATTTCGACATCCATGTTTTTGTAGGCGATGTTATCACCAAAGTTTTTTACGGATTGATCAAATATATCAACGAGACTATTGTATCTATTTAGCTCTATTGTTTTTGGAACCTCTGTTGGGTAGGATTTGAACCATGGAAAATCACTCATATCTTTTTCTTTTATTTAGTCTATAATATCATTGTAAAATGGATTATTAAATATACACAAAATTCATAATGACCGATTTGCGATGTCAATTTCTTCATAGAAATAACCCGCTAAAAAAAGGAATAATAGGTTTTGTGTTGTTCGTTAATAAGCTTATTTTTGACACTATGAAACATATCATTCCCGCTAATTTTTATCACTTTTTCTTTGTTTTTTTACTCTTGATTCCTGGTCTTAAAGGATGGTCCCAAGTTCAAGATGTATTTGATGATTTTGAGGGAAATGGTGATATCACGACTTGGTTTGGTGACGCGTGTAATATGGACATCTCCTATGCGAATCCAAATATTCAGGGTATTAATACTTCCGCCACAGTTTTGAAATATGAAGATGTTGGAGGGCAGTATGCCAATGTTCGTTTTGATGTGAGTGAGAATTTTGATTTATCCGTCCATCATACTTTTACCCTTAAAATATTTATTGCCTCTGGAAGTATTACTGGAAATCAAAACAATCAAATATCCTTGAAGTTACAGGATGGAACACTTGGCGCTCCTTGGGAAACGCAGTCCGAGATTATCAAGAATGTCACTCTAGATGAATGGCAAGAAATTTCTTTTGATTTTCAGAATGACCCATACATTAATTTTAATGGAGGTTCTCCAGCACCCGTTTTAAGAACAGATTTCAATAGAATTGTTCTTCAGATTAACGGAGAGAATAACTTTGATTTTGTTACCGCTTATTTAGACGACATCAGCTATGATGGAAGCGTCGGAAGTTGTTCACCTTACAATAATTTAGTTTGGTCAGATGAGTTTGATGGTAACGGCCCCATTGATAATTCAAAATGGTTTCATCAAACCTTTATTCCGAATGGATGGGGATGGTTCAATGGAGAACTGCAGCATTACACGGACCGAGTAGACAATTCCTATGTTCAAAATGGTTATTTGCACATCGTCGCAAAGGATGAAACTTATACAGATCCTGTTCAGGGGATTACTAAGGAATATACTTCTGCAAGGCTTAATTCCAAATTCGCATTTACCTATGGTCGGGTGGAGGCACGCGCAAAACTCCCAGAAGGAGTCGGAACATGGCCTGCCATCTGGATGCTTGGTAAAAACATCAACGAAACAGGGGCGTATTGGCAAACCCAAGGATTCGGAACTACGGGCTGGCCGGAATGTGGAGAAATTGACATAATGGAGCATTGGGGCTCTAATCAAAACTATATCCAAAGTGCACTTCATACTCCATCTTCTTATGGAGCAACAGTGAATCACGGAGGATTGATGGCAAATGATGTTTCCAACACATTTCATATTTATGCTATGGAGTGGACGGCCGACGAAATCATATTTAGCTTAGATGGCGTTCCTTACTACACCTACAGTCCTTCACCTCAAAATATGAGCACCTGGCCCTTTATTGCAGATCAATATATATTATTAAATGTGGCCATTCAAAACTCAATAGAACCATCATTTACAGAAAGTGAAATGGTTCTTGATTATATTCGCGTGTACCAGCAGGGATCGAGCTCTGAAACCACGGATTCACAAAATGCTTGTGATTCATACACTTGGATTGACGGAAACACATATACCTCAAGTAATAATACATCTACTTATACCTTAACAAACATTGAAGGTTGTGATTCCACCATATTATTAGATCTAACAATTAATAATTCATATTCTGTGTTAGATTCCCATACAGCATGTGACAGTTATACCTGGATCGATGGGAATACCTATACTTCCAATAATAATACGGCAATGGTTCAGTATACAACAGTAGGGGGCTGTGACTCTACTCTTACACTGGATTTAATCATAAATCAAAGCTCAAGTTCCAGCTTGACTGAGACCGCTTTGGACTCATACACATTGAATGGAGTCATTTATGACAGTACGGGGATTTATACCCAAGTCCTTACAAATAGTGAGGGTTGTGACAGTACGATTACTTTGGACCTGACCATCGAAACAAGCGTAGGGTTAAATGAAATAAATGAAGAATTATTTTTGTATCCCAACCCAACCATGGATAAACTTGTAGTCAAGGTTCCTAGCTATTTAATAGGCTCAAAAGTCTTTGTATTTGACATCACAGGGAAACAGGTATTAAGTTATGTCCAGACTGACAACAAACAAATCATAGACAGTTCTCAGCTCCCATCGGGAAAATATATGCTATCTTTTGAAAACGAAGATTTCAAGGAATCTGGACATTTCATCATAGAATAGCCCTCATTCAATAAAACTATTCTTTAGTGAATTGCGGGAGCAATGTCCTTGTTCCCTAAATCGTACAACATTTTGGTGTGCTCTTTCAATGCTCCAATAAAAGTTTTATAGGAATGATAAGGGATTTCAAATTCTTCCGCCGTAGCTTTAACAATCTTGGACAGCTCACTGTAATGTACGTGACAGATATTTGGAAACAGGTGATGCTCAACCTGATAATTCAAACCTCCAACATACCAAGAAAACAGTTTAGCCTTTTGCGCGAAATTAGCCGTATTATACATCTGACTGACCGCCCAATCGGCCTCAATATCTCCCGTCGCATCAGGTAACGGATAAGTTGAAGTGGGTACAACATGAGCTGGTTGAAAGATGATACCCAATATAAAGCCACAAATAAATTGCATAAGCAAAAACCCTAAAAGGGTCACATACCATGAGGCCGGGCTCAACCAGAAGGGAAGTGCTAGGAATACAAAAGCATAAATTAGCTTATTGAACACAATGTTGAAAAAATGTTTTCTAATGGTTAGTCCCTGGGTTTTCACCAAGTCCATTTCGTGATATCTTTTTGCTTGTTGATAATCTTTACTTACAAACCACATGATCGTCATCAAACCATAAAAAAAGTAGGCATAAATATGCTGAAATCTGTGAATCTTTAATCTTTTGGTATGAGGAGAAAACCTAAGAATAAAAGGAGGGGGCGCAATATCTTCATCCATGTTGTTCACATTGGTATACGTATGATGTAGTACGTTGTGCTGGATTCTCCAGTTGGCGTCGTTTCCTCCTAAAAGGACAAGAACTTTTCCGATAATTTTATTTACCAAGGGGCTTTTGGAATATGCACCATGATTGGCATCATGCATTACAGACAAACCAACTCCGGCCATTCCAACGCCTGTAACTGCCCAAAGCAGAATGTACCACCAAGCATTAAGGTCTAATGTTAGCATTAGGATAAATGGAGCAAGGTATAGCGAAAGCATACATATGGTCTTGAATACCATATTTCCATTGGCATGTCTAGAAATCTTTTCTTTTTTAAAATATTCATTTACACGCTGCCTTAGCACCTTATAAAAATCAGCTTTGTTTCCTTTAACAAAGTGAACCGAAGAAAAACCTTTTTCACCTTTCATACTGCAAAAATAACCATTAGAAAATGGATATGTTCATGAATGTTAAAAAATTTTAAACGGACTGAAGTTCAAATAATCTTTTGTAAACACCATTTTGACTTATAAGATCCCTATGATTTCCTCTTTCAACTACTTTTCCGTCTGAGAGGACCAATATCAGGTCTGCGCTTTTTATGGTACTTAATCGATGGGCTATGATGATACATGTTCTTTTTTCCATTACTTTATCCAAGGCTTGTTGTACCAGCTTTTCAGATTCCATGTCAAGAGCAGATGTGGCCTCGTCAAGAATTAAAATTTCAGGATTCTTATAGATGGCTCTAGCAATACTTATACGTTGTTTTTGACCACCAGACAATTTATTCCCGCGCTCCCCAATAACTGTAGAATAACCATCCGAAAAAGATGAAATAAAGTCATGTGCATTGGCGTTTTTGGCCGCTTCTATAACCCGATTAATATTTGGTTCACTTTCTCCAAAAGCAATATTTTCAATGATGCTTGTGTTAAAAAGGATAGCATCCTGTGACACCAAGCTGATGAGTGATCTTAACTCGTCTATATAAAGTGATTTGAAATTCTTACCATCTATGGTAAACTCACCTTCACTTACGTCATAAAAACGGGGAATAAGATTTATCAAACTTGTTTTACCACTACCCGATTCTCCAACAAGCGCAACGTTTTGGCCTTTTTTGATTGAAAAATTAATTCCATTTAAAACCCGGGTATCTCCATAATTGAATGAAACATTTTTAAAATCGATTTGATTATTGAATCCACCCAAAGAGATTGGAGTATCCGATTGATTTATAATTTCATCAAGGTTTAAAATATCATTTATTCTGTCTTGAGAAGCTCTTGATTTAATCATGCTCGAAATGTTTTTGGAGATGCTTTGAATGGGTCTCAGCAGCTGAGAAAAAACAATGACAAAAGTTAAGAAGACTTCTCCTGAAAAAGAGTTGCTGGGATCTTCAATGATTAATTTTCCTCCAAACCATACTAGGCTCAACATTACAAAGGCTCCAATAGTTTCGTTTAAAAGAGGAGATAAATCTTTTTTTCTAAACGTTCTCGTTATGAGCTTTTGATGATGAAGGTTCGTTTTTTTAAAACGATTAACAATGAAGGATACCGCATTAAAAGCCTTTATAATCCTTATACCATCAATCCCTTCATCCATTGCTGAATACAAACGGCTAGTTTGCTCTTGGCTTTTTTTTGCAGTGCGTTTTAGACTTCTGCCGATTATTGAAATCACGGTTGCAGAAATAGGCAAAAGAAAGAATGATATTAAAGATAGCTCAGGGCTCAAATAAATTAAGGTAGCTACATTGATAATAACAGCAAATGGTTCTCTAAATATGAGCTCAAGCAAGCTAACTACGGCATTTTCAATCTCATTCACATCGCTATTCATTCTTGCGATTAAATCTCCTTTTCTTTCATTTGAATAGTATGACAATGGAAGGTTCATTGCCTTTAGAAAAAGGGCATTTCTAACATCTCTTACCACTGCCATTCGCAACTCGGACTGAAACCAGACGGCACCATATCGAAATAGGTTCTTTAAAAAGAACGCAATCATCACACTAACACAAACAAAGAACAAAGCATCTAATGGGTCGTTTTTGACCATAGAGGTCATGGTGAAATTATAGTAGTCTTTAACATAGATAAAAAGGTCAAGAAAACCACCATTGAAAATAGGTTTTTCAACCAAATCAATATTTGCTGGATCTCTGAATATCAGCTGTAATACAGGGATAAATAAAACCAGAGAAAGCAAATTGAATATTACAAAAAGCAGATTGCAGAGAACCACTAACACGGTTAATGTTTTGTACTTGACCGTGTACTTAAATATTTCAAGATAAGATTGAATCATCAGTGCAAAGATACATTTTACTTTTCGCGTTATGATATCAGAGTATTCTTAAATTTGTGTCATGGGATCAATTCGACAAGGTAAAATAGAATCTGTCATTCAAACTGAGCTGGCTAGTTTTTTTCAAAAAAACAATTCGATTTGTTTGGGCTCTATGGTTACAGTGACCGTGGTTAGGGTTACAAGTGACTTATCACTGGCCAGGTGTTATCTAAGTATTTTTGGCTCAAAAGATAAACAAGAGGTTTTTGAAAGTATAGAACAAAATTCGGGGAGGATTCGGGGAGATGTAGGGCGAAAGCTAAAAAACCTCAGAAAGATACCTGAGCTGAAATTCTTTATTGACGATTCGCTTGATTATGCCTCAAAAATTGACGAGCTGTTAAAAAAATAGATATCAAGACCTCCTTTTATATCGCATATAAATATTTACGATCGCAGAAAAAGCGAAATGTAATTACAATTATTACGCGTATTGCAATTATTGGAATAGCTGCTATCACTTGTGCTCTAGTAATTTTGCTTTCTGCATTTAATGGAATGGAAAAGCTCATTGATCAAATTTACAGTGAATTTGATGCATCCATTACCATTACTCCAGCCAGAGGAAAATCTTTTTCAGAAAAAGAAATCAATTGGGCTCAGCTCAAATCAATTAAAGGGATAAAAAACATATCAAAAGGCAGAGAAGAGCTCATAGTCATAGAATATGGACAACCCATACAAGGTCAAGAAGATTATCGGATCAAAAGGACAAATGCCAAATTGTATGCTGTAGATAATGATTTTTTAAAGCTTATTAATATTACAAATCATTATCAAGGAGACGCTCCACTATTACATGACGAGGTGGGTGCATTGGGTATAATGGGTATAGGACTTATAAATAAGCTTGAGGCTACGATTAATTCTGAATTTACCATTTTCCTGCCTAAGAAAAACATTACGGTAAGGACTGAGCGTCCATTTTTAAAAAAGAAAGTTCAATTATCTTCAGTTCTCGCATATCAGAATAAATTAATTAATGAAGAAACCTTTTTATGGCCCCTTGAAGATTTTAGGACTTTAGTCAAGGACACAAACGAAACTATTTCTCACATTTACATCCGAACAGATTCAAAAACGGATATTGAATCGATACAAGCCCAAATTCAAAAGCAATTGGGGGATGCATTTAAGGCAAAAACCTATTATCAAAAGAATGAGTTGATTTTTAAAACGAGTAAATCCGAAAAACTAATCATGACCTTGATTTTAATATTTGTTTTTGTGCTAGCCTGTTTTAATCTTGTCTCATCCATAACTATGATATTCATAGAAAAGAAAAATAACTTTTTAGCTTTAAAAAGTATGGGCATTACAAAGCATGGCGTTTTTGAAATTTTCTTTTTTCAAGGAATTATGATTTCTTTCATAGGGTCAATAATTGGAGGTATTTTAGGATATTTAATTTGTTTTGCCCAGCTGAAGTTTGGTTTGATAAAGATATCTGCTGATCAGGTCTATCCCATTGGGTTTTCATGGGTTGATTTTCTCACCATCCTCACGTCAATTGTGGTTTTAACGGTGATATTCTCATTTACTACGGTTAAATTGCTCACTAGAAAGGCTTAAATGGCCCTCAATCCATTTTTTTTTCATGTTTTCAATCGCTTTTAATTAAAATAAATGGGTTATATTTGCACCCAAATTCAAACAGGTATAAATGTCTAGTTTAAAAGGAAAAATTGCTCAGGTTATCGGTCCGGTTGTTGACGTTGCCTTTGAGAAGGGAGTTGAGCTACCCAAAATTTATGATGCCCTTGAGGTATTTAAGTCAGATGGAACAAGAGTTGTTCTAGAAGTTCAAGCACACGTTGGAGAAAATTCTGTTCGTGCCATATCAATGGATTCAACAGATGGTTTTACACGCGGAATGGAGGTTATTTCTACCGGTACGTCTATCAAGATGCCTACAGGAGACAAAATTAAAGGGCGACTTTTTAATGTGGTTGGTGAGGCAATCGATGGGATTAATGAAGTAGAAAATACAGAAGGTTTACCGATTCACAGAGATGCTCCAAAATTTGAAGAATTATCAACGGCAACAGAAATCCTGTTTACAGGAATTAAAGTAATTGACCTCATTGAGCCATATGCGAAAGGAGGAAAAATTGGATTATTTGGTGGTGCTGGTGTTGGAAAAACTGTACTTATTCAGGAATTGATCAATAATATTGCTAAAGGTCATGGTGGTCTTTCTGTATTCGCAGGAGTTGGAGAAAGAACAAGAGAAGGAAATGACCTACTTAGAGAAATGCTTGAATCGGGTATTATCAAGTATGGAGACGACTTCATCCACTCAATGGAAGAAGGTGGCTGGGACTTAAATAAAATTGACCTTGAAGAAATGAAGGAATCAAAAGCGACATTCGTTTTTGGTCAAATGAATGAGCCTCCTGGTGCGAGAGCAAGAGTGGCGCTTTCTGGTCTTACTATTGCAGAATATTTTAGGGATGGAGACGGAGAAGGACAAGGAAAAGATATCCTTTTCTTCGTTGACAATATATTTAGATTTACACAAGCTGGTTCTGAGGTTTCCGCTCTTTTGGGAAGAATGCCATCTGCGGTGGGATACCAGCCTACCTTGGCTACAGAGATGGGAGCAATGCAAGAACGAATTACATCTACAAAGAGTGGTTCGATTACATCTGTTCAGGCAGTTTACGTACCTGCGGATGACCTTACGGACCCTGCTCCAGCAAATACATTTGCTCACCTTGATGCGACAACGGTATTGTCAAGAAAAATTGCTGAGCTAGGGATTTACCCAGCAGTGGACCCATTAGATTCCACTTCAAGAATCTTAACTCCAGAAATCGTTGGGGAAGACCATTACAATTGCGCTCAGCGAGTAAAATCAACACTTCAAAGATACAAAGAGCTACAAGATATTATTGCTATTCTTGGTATGGATGAGCTTTCTGAAGAAGATAAGATGATTGTACATAGAGCAAGAAGGGTTCAACGTTATTTATCGCAGCCTTTCCACGTTGCTGAGCAGTTTACGGGTCTACCTGGAGTGCTCGTTGACATTCAAGAAACAATAACTGCGTTCAATGATATTTTAGATGGAAAATACGACAAGTATCCAGAAGCTGCCTTTAACCTAAAAGGTGGTATTGAAGATGTGATTGAAGCAGGGGAAAAAATGCTTGCTGAAGCATAAGCTATGAAGTTAGATATCATTACTCCGGAATCAAGTATTTTTAGTGGTGAGGCTTCAGCCGTAACCCTACCAGGAAAGGATGGAATCTTTCAGGTGCTCAACAATCACGCGCCAATAATATCAGCTTTATCTGAAGGTGTTCTTTCTATTGAGCTAGAAAGCCCTTTGAGTGAAGAGCAAAAACATGAGGCAATAGAGGTCGAATCTGCAGAAAAAATTTCTGTAAAGATTAAGGGTGGAGTTGCTGAATTGACAAACAATAAGCTAATTGTTTTAGCAGAATAATTAAATGGGGATTGTCGATTAGTAATCCCCATCTTTTTGTTAAGACATGTTAAGCCTTAAAATAGAGGGCGTCATACAAGAATGTTTACTTATCTTCGTTAAGCCTTATAATGAGTGATTTAAGTCATATCGATCTAAATAATATACCTGAGCATATAGCCATTATCATGGATGGCAATGGTAGATGGGCAAAAAATCATGGTGAAGATCGGTTATTTGGTCATTCTAAAGGAGTAGATGCCGTAAGAGAAACCCTGAAAACGGCAAGAGAGCTCAATGTAAAATTCTTAACTCTATATGCATTTTCTACTGAAAACTGGAATCGCCCCCAAAAAGAGGTTGAGGGCCTAATGAATTTGTTGGTGCTTTCTTTGGCAAATGAGATTGATGAGATGAATCAAAATGGTGTTCGAATTCAAACCATAGGAAATATAGAGGGGATGCCAAAAGAATGCCAAGAAAGCCTTCGTGATGCTATTGATAAAACCAAGTCAAATAAAGAAATCACACTTGTTCTTGCATTGAATTACAGCTCAAAGTGGGAAATTACAGAAATGGTAAAGAACCTTTCGAACAAGATAAAAAATAAGGAAATTAGTGAAAGTGAAATCACTGATGATTTAATTTCAGATCACTTAACTACTCGACGAATACCAGATCCTGAATTATTGATTAGGACAAGTGGAGAAAGAAGAGTAAGTAATTTTTTACTTTGGCAAATCGCATACACTGAATTTGTTTTTCTTGACATTTTTTGGCCAGATTTTGGGCGGAGTCAGCTTATCGAAGCCATTTATGATTTTCAAAATAGAGAAAGAAGGTTTGGTATGGTTTCCGAACAAATAAACACGATAAAATGAGAATCATAGGCTGTATCCTTTTGTGTTTAACTTTTCATTTATCAACTTTTTCGCAATTAGGAGGAAGCTCTTTATCTGAGTTAGATTTTTCCTATATGAGCCCCAAGGAATATGAGCTTGGCCCCATTAAAGTTTATGGAGCAGACAATTATGACCATCAAGCTATAAAACTGATTGCAGGGTTACGGCAGGGCTTACCCATTACTTTACCCAGTGAACAAATCAATACAGCGATAAAAAACTTGTGGAAGGAAGGCCTTTTTTCGGATATAGCAATATATGCAGAGAAAGAAATTGCGGGAGTGGTTTATTTAATTATTGAATTGAAACCAAGACCCAAATTATCAAGATTTAAATTTTCAGGTGTTTCAAAGAGGGAGGCAGATAAAATACGAGAGGAGATTTCTCTTTTTTCAGGTAAAACCATTACTGAAAATCTTGTGTTTCAGACCAAAAATCAAATCAGAGGGTTTTTTAGAGAAAAGGCATTTTACAACGTAGAAGTTAATATTGACCGAATCAAAGATACCGTAATTAACAATTCAGAATTGTTTGTAATAGATGTAGATAAAGGTGAAAAAGTCGGCATTAAAGAAATAAAAATCAATGGTGTTTCGGAAATCCCCAATTGGAAATTAAAATTGGCGATGAAGGATACCAAAAAGAAGTCTCTTTTTAGGATTTTTAAAAGGTCGAAATTCACGGACTTCAGTTATGATTCGGATAAACTTGCTTTACTGAATAAATTTAATGAAGTGGGTTTACGTGATGCTGAAATCGTATTTGACACTGTGTATCAGATAGATGATAAAAATCTCGTTATTGACCTTACGATTAATGAAGGTGGGAAATATTATTTTGGAGACATCACATGGACCGGAAATACCAAATATAGGTCATCGTATCTCGACACCATTCTAGGGATAAAAAGGGGAGATCTTTACAATAAATCCCTTTTAGAACAGAGAGTTTTTGGAAATGGAGATGGACGAGACATTTCATCTCTTTACATGGATCGCGGGTATTTGTTCTTTCAAATCATACCGGTTGAAACCAATGTAACAGATCGACACATCAACTATCAAATTCGTATCCTTGAAGGTAAAGAGGCACGAATAGGAAGCGTTTCCATTAGAGGAAATACTAAGACAAATGATTACGTAATTCTAAGAGAAATTAGAACCAAGCCAGGAGATCTTTTTAATAAAGCTGACATCATGAGAACACAGCGAGAGTTGGCGCAATTGGGTTATTTTAATGAGCAGGCTTTTCAGGTGAATCCCTTGCCAAATCCAGCAAATGGAACGGTGGATATTGAGTATGTTGTTGAAGAAAAATCATCTGATCAAATTGAATTATCAGGTGGTTATGGTGGAGCAGGTCCAACAACAAGTGGAAGAATTATTGGAACACTTGGATTAACTTTTAATAATTTTTCAACGAAGAATTTCTTTAAAAAAGAAGCATGGAGTCCTCTTCCTGGAGGAGATGGACAACGTCTTTCCATTCGTGCGCAGTCCAATGGACGTTTTTATCAGGGATACAATTTTTCATTTACAGAGCCATGGCTTGGAGGTAGAAAACCAAATTCCTTGTCTTTTTGGATCAATAATACAGCCTTAAGCTCGAATGGTCTTTTAAGAACCAACCCCGATTATAATGGTCTTTCAATTACGGGAACGGGGATTGGGCTTGGAAGAAGAAAAAAATGGCCGGATGATTATTTTACTGCTTATTATGAATTGAGCTATCAGTATTATGATGTGGTAAACGACTTTAGGTTTCCTTTATTTTCTCAGGGTTACGCAAATGATATCGCTTTTAAGTACGTGCTTCAGCGAAGCTCTGTATCTGCTCCGATTTACCCACAGAGTGGATCCAACTTTAAGTTTACGGCTAAAGCTACGATGCCCTACTCATTGTTTACGGATGTTGATTACACAAACGCAACAGATCAAGAAAGATATAAATATCTCGAATATTACCGATTTAGGTTTACGGGAGAATGGTATGTTCCGCTTTCTCCTGACAAAAAGCTTGTTTTGATGCCAAGATTTGGATTTAGTTATATCGGAGCATATAATAAGGATAAAGGCGTGACCCCATTTGACAGATACTCAATGGGAGGAAGTGGTTTGTCAGGCGTTAATCAACTTGGAGGAAGAGAGATAATTGCATTAAGAGGGTATGAAGACCAAAATGTTTCATCGGCAGGGGGTGACCCGATTATTGCTAAATATACACTGGAACTGAGATACCCCATTTCATTAAACCCTTCTGCTACATTTTATGCCTTGACATTTCTTGAAGCTGGAAATACTTTTCCAAGCTTTGACCGATTCAATCCCTTTAACGTGAAACGTTCTGCTGGTATTGGGATTCGCGTATTCTTACCCATGTTTGGAATGCTGGGGCTTGATTATGGTTTTGGGTTTGATAAATTGGACCCTTGGTCTGATGGATTTGGAGGGGCAACTGATCAGTCAATTGAGCAAAGAGGCTTTTACCCTAAGCTGAACTTTACCATCGGTATGAATTTAGGAGAATTATAATTCCCTCATTTCCGACGAGGCTTTTTATTTTGAAGTAGCTCGTTTTTTTCATATTTTCAGGTCCTA
>Ga0213859_10001016_pt1 | contig 12684 bp, 15 predicted proteins | sample PICome_2_FD_160133 | JGI IMG/M metagenome (GOLD analysis project Ga0213859, IMG submission 160133) | Coastal seawater microbial communities near Pivers Island, North Carolina, United States - PICO304 | ecosystem: Environmental > Aquatic > Marine > Coastal | place: USA: North Carolina... | reverse complement strand
CCATACATGATACCAAAGGTAACAGCTTTTGCTTGTTGTCTTTGTGCACTGTACAGTTCTGCGACATCATCAACATCGCAAGGTAATCGAAATACTTGTTTCGCAATCGTACTATGAAAGTTACCACCGCTTCTAAATACTTCCATCAACCCTTTATCATCTGCTAGTACAGCCGCACAGTATACTTCTGCTGTTGTTAAGTCCATTGCGACAATCTTGTGTCCTGCTTTGGCTTTGATACAACCTTTTACTGTGGGATTATCTCTAGGGAGCTGTTGCATATTAAGTTTACCACTACTACTCAATCTACCACTCGTTGTGCCATGTAGATTGAAGTTTGTTCTAAGTCTTCCATCCATGTCTAGGTTAGGAATAATCTTATCAAGATATGTAGTCTTGATTTTAACCTTTTGACGAACTTCTAGAATGTGTTTAGGCACATCATGTTCTTCTGCAAGATTACCAAGTACTTCAGCATCTGTACTGAGTGCACCCGTTGCGGTTTTCTTGTCAGACTTCAGTCCGATATAGTCAAAGAGTAAAGCTCTTAGTTGCAGAGTTGAATTAGGGTTAAATGCACCCTTATCTGCGATAAACTGTTTGACTTCAGGAAACTCATATAGAGCTTTTACTGCTGCATCAATATCTTCGCCCATACGCTTCTGACCAAATTCTAAACGAACTTTGTCGAAGGGAACGCCATTGTTCTCGATACATTTTAGAAATCTACATCCTTCTATTAGGATTCTTCTGTATACTCCATAGAGTTTATCATTTGTTTTGAGAGCTTTCTCAAACTTCTCAAATAACATAAACGTTACAATAGCATCCATTGCTGCGTAGTTTCGCATGACCTCAAAAGGAACCATACTATAATCAAAAGAATCTTTGAGTATACCTGTTCTTTTCTTAAAGTCAGCAATCCAGTTAGAAAGTTCTGCTTCGTAATCTCCATATGGAGTATGCTTGATTGCTAGTGTCTTAAGACCATGTGTTCCTGGCCTTTCGTCAAACATATAATGCATAAGCATAGTATCTTCAAAATGAGGAAACTCAAAGTTGAAGTGATACTCAAACCATTGTAAATCAAACTTAGCGTTATGAAATACAACTCGTTTTTTATTGAATATCTCTTGCATGAGTCTCTCAGATTCTTCATCCATGCACTCACAGTCAGCATAGATACCATGCTCATTTTCATAGGACATCGAAAAACCTAGCATATAGCCATCACGGCAGTATAATGCTGAAGTCTCTGAGTCAAGCGCTATGAAATCGCCTTCGTGGTCTAACGCATTTTGCAGCCACTCATTTAGTTGTTCTGTGTCTTGTATACCATAGCATCTATCTTTCGGTATAGTCATTTGTTTAAGTTTTCCGCTTACATAACCCGTGATACTCTCGATAGCTTCCTCGAATGACTTCTTTGCTTCTGGTCGAAACTTTATCATAGCAGGATTGATTATTGCTAAAAATTTATCATCGCAAACTTTTCCATTGTACTCAGTTATGGATGTCTTTCTAGTATACATTTTGAAAGGCTCTGAACCTACAACTATGAGCCATTCATACGCATCGATATCGATTTCGATATCAACATCTCTTTTCAAAATTTTCTTCTTTGAACTATCTGAACATAAGGCAAACCTATCATATTCAAAGTCAAAGTACTTGTCCCAGTTAGTACTGGACATTGTTGTTTCTATTAGTGCTACATTAGCCATTTAATCTTTCCTCTATTGTTTCTTTTATTGCTTCTAGTTGTGATATATCATAACATTCACTTGACCCACCGTATGAACTTGTACCAAAACGTAATTCATGTGGGTGTGTTTTATATTTTTTAAACTCTTTATTTATTAATTCTTCTATTGTTACAGCAGTTACAAAATTTGTTTCCCATAATTCTATAAGTTCATGGCTAGGAAATTGTCTCTTTCTCTTCTCATGATAACCACTAGTTCTTCCCACTTTAACACTTGGGTAGTCAAAATCAGAGAACTTTAATAAGTAAACTTCATGATATGAATAAGGCATTTCTGCGCAACCAAGACAACTATGCTTCATTGAAATTTTACATCCTCGTTTTTCGAAACCACAAGTATTACATTTAATTTTGTAATAACTAGCACCTTTATATTCTAGTAATGTAAATCCTTCATAAGCTAATCGTTTTTCATAATCTTCTTTAGTTTTTGTGTCCTTCCTTATTGTATTAGGGTTATGTTTTAACCCCATTCTCTGTGCTCGTACAATTATACCTCTAGTTGTATACTCTCTAATTCCTTCAAACTCAGGAGTTTCATTCATAAGCATAGCTATATCTTTTGATGGAAGATTAAGCGAGTAAGCTTCTCTTAAAAAATCACTTTCTGCTTCTGTCCAATTCCTTCTTCGAGAATTACCTTTTATCGGACCGACTCCCTCTTGTTTTGCTCTGTATTCACTTCCCCAACAACGAGCAATATCTTCTGTTATATTCCATCCCCATTTTTTATTTACCCAATCTGCTGTTTCTTGCCATGTTATATTTTTTTCATACTTTCTTTTTACAACAATTTCTTTTCCCTTATATGGATAAACTAGTCGTCCGCTTGGTAATTTTTCAAGTTCCATACAACTTTTCCTTTAATCTTTCTATTTCTGGTAGTGTTAAGTTACCAGGGTCAACATTAGCTCGAAGTTTTACTACTCTTGCAGACATTTCTAGTTTCTCCGCAAGGTCTTTTGCTTTTTCAGCTGCTTGTATACCCGCCTCATCCCCATCAAACATAATATCAACTCCTGTAATTCCTTGAAGTTTTAGTAGACTTAGTTTGACCCAATTCACTTGTTGTGTGCCAAAGCAACACACTGTATTTTTGAGACCTTTGTCCCAAAGGTTAAGAGCATCAAAGATGCCCTCTACCAATATAACTCTGTTTTGTATAGGTTTTACTTTTGCTGGACAAAAAGGCATCTCTACACCTTGTGGGTAGATATAATACTTTTGATTACTGAAGTCGTCCAGACTTCTACCTATCAAAGCCACTGTCTTACCTGTGATATCTCGTATCGGAAAGATGATGCGATTCTCAAACTTAGGAACGTTCCATGTGAACGCATCCCATTTAGCTAGAGTCTCCTCAGATATATTTCTGATTCCACCACCTTTCCACGATAGTCTATCCTTTGGGAGTTGGATACCGACAGTTGCTGACCTGACTTTATTAATTGATTCTTTGATTCTGTGCATACGAACTTCTAGTGGAGAAGCTGGTGCACCAAAATATGTAAACAGATTACCCTTGTAACCGCATGAGAAACAGTGAAATATTCCTGTGACTTTGTCTACTCTCATTGATGGAGAGTTATCATCATGCTCAGGGTTTAGACAATGTATGAGAGCATCCCTACCACTTAGGGTATACTGTATTTTCTTCTCTCGTAATAAGTCTTCTGCTATCATAATTACATATATTATACACGAATTTTAAGTTCTTGTCAAGAACTATTTTTTAAATTCATAAGTATGCCAAGATTTAGGATGTCTAGTAGGCATATACACAAACTTTGAGTGACAAGTTATACGACTCTTTATCTTTTTCTGCCACCATGCCCATTCATTTTGATTTACATGAGCATTTGTTCCATCTGATAACTCTGCTCGTGCAGGATACGCAGCTATAGTCGCAAATACAAATTGTGAGTTTCTATGATACCAATACTTAAATATATCGTCTATTTGGTCTTCATGTATATGTTCTAGTACATCTACAGAAACTACTGATTGAAACTCGGATTGTTCTGGTTTTCTAGAATATTCTTCTATTCCTATGTCATACAGAAGTATATTTTTACAATCCCACAGTTTATTTATTTTCTTAACTTTATAACCATAACACTTACCACAACCAAAATCAAGCATTGTTGTTCTTGGGTGCTCATATGTTAACTTTTGTATATCCCAGACGTGATAAACTATTTGTTCTCCTATCATCATCTGAGAGCCTTGTTTTTGTGTATCATGAATTAATTGATACTCTTTTGTAAAATAATTTTCGAATCTCTCTGATGTTTTCATACTCTTGTTATCCACGATTTATCGTCAAATGTTTGAATCATTTTTCCTTTGAACTTTTTATTTACTGCATTTACTACTTCAGGCCAGCACTCTGGATTATAGTCATGACCTGCAATGTAACCGCCTTTCTTAATTTTTGGTAAGAATAAATCTATATCTCGTTCTACTGATGCTCCAGTGTGGTCGCCATCAATATACACAAAATCAAACATATTATCTTTGAAGTAGTCTACACAATCAAAAGAGTAGTTTCTCCAAAACTCTATAAAATCCCAGTATCTACAATTTACTCTTGCTTCCATAAGTACTTGATAGCCTTGTGGAAAGTCATAAGGGTCTATTGTGTGTATCTGTTTAAACATTCCACTAGCGGCAAACATTGATGTTGACTCACCAGCATATGTTCCTATCTCTATCATCGCAGCATTTTTAGGTAAATCCATAGTTGTCATTAATGCCACTAGTCCAAACCATTCTCTATTGGGATGTACATCCCACTGATATGGAGGATTGAATCTCATACTTCCCCACTCGTACTGAGAGCCTGGTGTTAAATAGTTTTCTGATTTATTTTTATGATTGTACAGTACCGTCTTTGGCTTCTTTATGTTTCCACCCATCTAACTCATCTCCTATCTTTTCAAATACTCTGTAGTCTGTTCCCATAGAATCTACTCCATTTTCTTCGTAGTACATTGATTTCCATACTAACTCTGCCATTTGAAACCATATTGCGACTATTCTTAAACGTTCTTCTTCATCTCCCCATAAATTATACAATAACCACCATTCTTTATCAAATCGGCATACTCTTATCTCTTGCCCATGTAGGGCAGGGAGTTCCTGAAGACATCTCATCCTCTGACTCCCTGCTATGGGGTACCAGTTTGGCATACAGAGCATGGGAGATTTTACTCCGTCTTTTGCCAAACTTTCCCTTAACTTTTCATTTATTGGAACATTCTGTATGTTCTCTTTTACTTTTTCTTGTTCTAGTAACCATCCAACTGTTCTCACATACCAAGTGTGAGGAGGAAGTGGCACTAGTTCTGCAGTTTCTCTACTTACTCTATCATAAGCCATTATTCATCTCCCTGTATCTTTGATTCCATTCATCTTCATAAATTGTTCTAAATTCTTCTAGTGTCGGAAAAGGTACTTCTATACCCTGTCTATTAGACACTATAAGTTTGCGCAGGTACGTTGTGTACGCTACTTTAAGTTGTTCTTCTGTGTATAAAAGCATTTTTTACCTCGTAGTTAAAAAAGTATTTAAGCGCAAGTTCATAGATACCTGATACATCTTCTACGTTCCAGTGGTCATCTTTTGTAGGGCTACCTATCTTGCAAATCTGTTCTTCATCGTACCATACATAAAACCCTGTTCGTTTCTGTACTTCATTCCACTGTGCATCATTTTCTGCGGTTCGCATAGTCGGAAGTATCTTATCATTGCCAAATACAATTTCATATAATCTGTTATCTGTTCTGTGTTGTGCAGTCATGGGTATATCTCTATTCCCGCTGGGGTCTAGCTTCAACTTAGTAATCCCTGGAAATACTTTTCCGAGTCTTTTGTAATCTTTTATATCATAACTAATTACCCATGCTTTCATTGGAATATCTAGTACTCTATTAAGCATTACCCTGTTCATGCCAGGATGTAATGAAAACTCTTCCTTATTATCATCATACCACACAATGATTGGGTCTACAAACCCATTTTTTAATACATCTTTGACGAAAGCGTACAGTCTTATATCTTGTCTGTGTTGCTGTCGCTCCCACCATCCCTTTACATTGAATAGACTAGGGCATGGAAGTGTTCTAAATAAATCTTTAGTATCAATCACGCCAATACATATTCTTTGTTGCATAGGGTTATAAATCATAGGAACTTTCTCCTGTAGTCATAGCTTCTTTCATTTCAGCTCGTTCATCTGGGTCTATCTCTGTCTGAGGACCAATACGCAAACTATCCCAATTCATTGTAGATACAAAGCCTTCTACTTTTCCATTTCTCATCTTATCACATTTCAACTTGATTGCAGGTTCTGTATCGCCCCAATGCTGAATACTATAAGCAGCATCAACTGCGTCAAGGATACCCTTGGCGAATCTTGCTTCTCCTTTTTCGTTTGTTTGAAATGCTGAGAGAACAAGGACATTGTTCTCTTGGGCTAATGCTTTCAGCCCTTTGGATATCTCTATCTGTTCAGTCCATTCGTACTGACCACCACGACTGGGAGCGTTGTGGCGTCTGACTTGGTTTAGGTAATCCACAATAACTATGCCAAGGTCTGGAGTAGATGCAACCTTTTGTCTTACTACACTAATAATTTTAGCAAGTGTAAGACTTGGGTCGTAGTAGATGTCTATTTGAGGAACATCTGTACGTAAAGGATTACGAGTCAATTGATAATGGAACTTATCAAAATCTTCATGTTCGTTGAACGCTTCCCTAGCTTCTTCTCCTTTCTCAAATCTTCCTGCCCACCAATCAGCTACTTTGTGCCACTCCATAGGAGATAGGTTTTTAGTATTGATTCGTTTGATAGGAACATTACATGCCATAGCACAGACTCTTTGTAGAATCTGTCTTGGTTCCATTTCGATTGTAAAATATAGTGCCGACTTACCTTTTTCGGTAGCCGATACGGCAACGTTACAACACGTAAATGACTTACCTCCACCACGACTTCCGCCAACAACGACCAAGTCTTTGGGAGAGAATTTATAGTCAAAATCATATTCTGAATTAAGACCCAGAGGTAGATACTTAGCGTAATCTTCCTCACTATCAAATAGCTCTATCGAATCCATACTTTCGTTTTCATCGTTAGTTTCTACTCGGTCTTCAACTTGTACTACAATTTCTTGTAGTAAGTCAATGTTTTCACGAGCATCACCAATAGCTATTTGGTTTTCCACAAAAGATTCAATCCTCGTAAGGATTTCACTTTGTGTAAACTGATTTTTTAAATAATCTAATAATAGTTCTGGAGCAACATCTGTCTCTACTGTTTCAATAGCATATATCTTTTCTTGAAGTTCTCTTGAACGAACCTCTAGTTTTAAATCTTCAAACGTTGGCAAGTCATGATACTTGTGTACATGTTTGTCTACTATTTTCCACAGTTTTCGGTACTCACCTTCAGGGAAATAGTGTTCTTTTAACCCGTTCCAAGTATTAAAATCACCATTCGCAAGTATTTGCTTAAGTAATGCACTTTCTAATGTCAATTGAATCTCCCAAAACAATTATTAAGTTATAAAAAAGGCGAGGCAACCCATAAGGGAAGCTCGCCTGATGATGAATAGGTATTAGCCTATTTCTTTTTTAGCAGCACCGTTATAGTCTGAGCACTGTAAGCCTCTTCTAGTAAGCATTGTTTTCACGCCTCTTACTGTTTTGCCGATTTCATCAGCAATTTCTTCAACAGTCATGTCTTCAATGTCAACACCTGCTAAAGGGTCAGCTTTGCTTGAACCTTTGGTTTCTTTCTGCTTAGGAATAGCATTGATTTCACCAGCTCTTAAGAGTGATAAAGCTTTTCCTCTGATTGAATTTACGCTTCTGCCCATAGCTTCTGCGATATCTTCAATACATGCACCATCATTAACTAATGATACAAATTGTCCTTCTTCTTCCTCGTTGTAAGACTTAACTGTCTCAACTTTAGGAGCAGGCTTAACATGTTCTGTTAACTGCATAGAAAGGATTTTACCTTGAATTGATTTAGCAGTAAATGCTCCACCTTCAAAGTTTGATGCAATTTCTGCATATGTGTAAGAACCTGAGTTATCTTGAACAAATGTTGCAAGAGTTGCTTCTTGCTCGTCTGAAAAAGACTTAGAAGCTGAAGCAGAAGCTAGTTCTACATCATAACCCATTTTTCTTAATTTACTAGATACACTTCTTACTGAAGTTTCTAGTTGCTCTGCTGCTGAAGCAACAGTGCTTTGTGAGATAGGGGACTCACTGCCCACAAAAGAAGTCAATTCTGAAGTTCTTTCGTCTGTCCATTTTGGTAATGCCATTTTTAATTTTCTCCAATTAAATGTTTTATATTACTTATTATTAAAACACCTCGGTCACGAGCTGTCTGTGTCTTTGCTGACTCTATACCTGACTCATTTATGAGATGAGTACATTCTTTCGTCAGACTTGATTTTACTACAAATCCATATGACTCTAGTACTTTCGTAGCATGAGCCTTTGTAGGATAGCTTTTTAACTTACCACTAATACATACAACACCAGTGACCTCTTTCTTTTTTACTATTTTATTATTCCAATTGAAGGGAAGTGTGTCTATGTATCTGTTAGGATAGAATTCTGTTTCCATGAAGTTTACCAGATTAGCTGATGCTTTTGGTCCGATACCTGCCTCAGTACAACTGTTCTCGCTAATATCTTCGATGTGTGATATCGTATCGCATAATTTTTGAGAAGCTGACCGACCAATAAGTGGTATTGAGAAAGCAGGCAGAATATCTACCAGCTTGCTACTCTTTGATTTCTCTAGTTCATCAAAAAGTTTCTCAGCTAATTTTTCACTATGAATCCTATCCTGTATATCAGATACAGTAAGTTCATAAAGCTCGGGCAATGATTCTACGCCTAACTTAGAGATAGTCGAAGGCCCAAGCCCTTTTATTTTAAGAGAAGATGAAAAGGATTCCAACTTTTTACTCCACTGTGCAGGACACTTTGTGTTTCTGCAAAACAACTGCTCGTTTACTAACTCCAGTATGGAGTCACAACAAGGACAGTTAGTCGGTGGTGTAATCGTTGTCATTTCTTTTCTCTCTCAAATATATAATATATTATACAAAAAGTTTAAGCATCTGTCAAGAACTATTTTTGAAATGCTCAGGAAAATTTCCACATTCAAAATTTACTACTCCTCGTAGATGTGGGTATCTTCTACCACATTTCGATTGTCCCATTGAAACTTCCATGCCTTTAATTTTTTAGTTAAAAACTTTATCCAATTTTTTATCATATATATCCTGTATTATTTTATCGGCCAATGCTCTGTGACCTTCCTCTAACGGATGGTCCATTGGACCATATGGGTTCTTCCATACTAATTTTGTTAATTCGTAGAAGCCATTATCATTTAACTCAGGAATCTCTCTTTCGAAATCTTCCCTTTTCATATTGTACTGCTGCTCCCACACTACGTTTGCACCTTCTCTTCTTTTCTCATTCAAAGAATCTAAGGCACAGTCTATTTGTCCTTTACTCATAAAGTAGTACAAGTGTGGTATATTCATACTGTTCAATAATCTTCTAAGATAAATCATCTGCATACACATTTCATGTAGATTCCATTTAATAGTTCTACAATCTTTCATGTAGTGTCTCCAACCTTCATATTGATTTCTAGTCATGTCAGGGTGGCAGTAAATATCACTTCTTTTAATCTCTAGTTTTCTTCTATCAAAAGCAAAACGAATATGTCCTACCTGTCTCCATACTCCTAAATTATTTAAATACTCTTGTCTATTTGGTCCAGACCATAATATAATAGCTAACTTAGGTTTCTTAGGCATCTGTATCATATCTGTACTGGTAACTCTTAGTATTCTGTCATTACCACCACCAATCTTTGATGACCTTCCCCATGTCTGGTCAAAGTGTTCTGCAACTAAATGTGTATAACATCCTTGGAATCTATCTTGCAATTCCATACCTTGTGTAAAACTATCTCCATTATAATATATATCAGGCGCAGAACTATTATAGCGTTTGCACCCTCCTGGATTGTCCACATAATTTAAATCTAATACTGATTCACTCAAAATACTTTTACTCCATAATTCTTTTCAAACTCTTTGGCATCTTCCCAAGTGTTTACCATAGGCTGCCCTTTGATGTTCAAACTCGTGTTGAGTAACATAGGTACTTTAGTAGCTTCATAATACGTTTCTAGTATGGGTCGAAGAATTGACTTGCTGTCTTTTCTAACCACTTGTACTCTTGCAGTTCCATCGACATGGGAGACGCTATTGTAGTCGTGTTTTGCTTTTGAAACATACTGCATATACTCGTTAGCATAACCTTCAAAATATTCATCTACAAACTCCTCAAGTATCGCGGGGGCAAAAGGCCTGAACTTCTGTCTGCGTTTGATATCATTGACTGTGTCTTTAATATCGTAACGGACATCGCCAAGCAGACTACGATTACCAAGCGCCCGAGGGCCAAACTCTGCTTTTCCATTTGCTACTCCTACTACTTTATTATTAATTATTTCTTCTACTACTCTTATGGGGTTTACCTCTCTATCTATATCGTACCCTAAGTAGCAGTCCTCAAACTTTATCTTTTGTTGTGTATGTGCTAGTATACACCCTAGTGAACTTCCTGCATCTCCTGGACTTGGGAATATCCACATATCGTCAAACATTGCACGAATCTTACTGTTTGCTACACAGTTCAATGCAACTCCACCAGCATATGCAACCTTTGGCCCGTACTTACGAGCCATTGCAAATATTTCCATGAGTTCACTTTCTAAGTGTGCTTGTGCTGACGCAGCTATATCTTCAGGTGTTTCCCAAAACCATTTACGCATTGGAATACCTTTGTGATGATTTTCATTAATGAACTTCATCATGTCAATAGTTATATCTCCATAAGCAGCCATGCCCATTGTGATATACTCATCTTCGTTAGGTTTGAGTCCTATCCTTTTCGTAATTGCACTATAAAATAATCCAAGTGACCAAGGATACTGTCGACTCCATACTTTTTCTCCATCTACCCAAATACTTGCAGTGTCAAACTCTCCAATCGCATCTATGACAACTGTGCTGTCAGGTACGAAAGGAGCAGTAAAATAAGCACTGGCGTAGTGACTTTTATGGTGAAGTATATCTCTGACATCGTACGTTCTGCCATTCTCTGTCGTTGCCAGTCCGTACATCTCTCGTCTACAATTCTTGATTTCAGTATGTTCGTAAAATATTGTTTTATCATATGCGTACTCATTATATGCGTGTTCTTTTACCCACTGCGGCACCCATGCATCATTCTTTTTGCGTGTTAGTCTCTCAATATGAGAAGCAAATAGTATCTTTTGGTCTCTTACGACTGCAATAGCTGCATCGTGAAACCCTTCACTAATCCCTAAATATGTCATTCTTTTTGGGGAAGCTTTGTAGAATCTTTGATTCCATGCTAAAGCATTCCGTATGCCCTCCAAAATGGTGCTGTGTTTTGTGTCTGTCATTTTCAAACATCTTGTGTAATTTCTGTTCCCACCTCCAGCAGTCGTATATCGTTCCCTGCCAAAGCCTCTGTATTCTTATGTCGTAGTTCGTAAAACCACGTCCTCTTTTGACGGCGTCTTTGAATGTTCTTCCTTTTGCGATGCCGACTTTTATAGTTTCTCTTTCCCATGTTGTCATGTTCACTAGTACTATGCCATATAGTATGCCGTCTTTTTCTTTTTCCCACGGATGGTTGTCAAAAAAGGTTTGATTATATACTCCGCCACTCATTTCCACTCCCAACCTTCTTCGATTGAAGACTGGCAGCCTTGTATGAAATCTCTATCTTCCTCTGAAAGAACAGACCAAAACTTGCTGATACTACAACTGTAGTCCATGCACCCGTCGGGGTCTGCTAGGTGTACATTGTTTTCCATCATAAATTCTAGTACATCAAGTTTCTTTTGTATCTTTTCTTTTAGTTTCATCTTTTGTACTTGTACTTAGGATTAATAAAGTTATCAAACATTTTTTGATTATCAACTCCTAAACTAAAGTAATCTTGCACTTTATTAGTAAAAATATCTTCATAATATGTTACTTCTAATCCTAGATGATGAGCAACTAGTTTTAGCATATCACTACTTTGTTCTTCTTTCATTCTTAGTTGCTTCCATGTTTCAGTATCAGGTATTATAGAAGGAGTATATGTATACGCCCCTCTCCACTTTCCAAAATACTGTGCATGTAATGCACTACTAACTCTTGCGTCTATATCTCGTCTATCAAGTATGATTACTTTATCAAATTTTTTAGCAAATCTATACCAAAATACAACCTCACTAGCATTATCTAACCAATCCAGCCCTTCACAATTAAATTTAGGGTGTGGTTGATTCCAATAAAATCCTAAGTACTGTTGTACATTTACTATAGATTTTACTACTATATTATCGGGCATATTTTGATAAGTGAAATTTTTATATCCTTCGCTCTGATATTCAGGTCTTAACTTAAGTCCCCTGTTCCACGGCTCAGGAACAGCATCATAGTCTAGTCCTTCTGCAAGTCCTAACATAATATTTGTACTTCCTGTTCTGCCATTAGCAAGGATTAGTATCCTCATACTCGTCTCACTATTCTAGGTATGATTTCTCCACTACGAATAACCTCTACATTACATCCAATCTCTAAGTCTAGTGCTTCGATATATCCGATATTATGTAGGGTTGCTCTACTTACTGTCGCTTCGCCAATAGTACATGGCTCTAGTATAGCAACTGGTGAAACAGCACCTGACTTCCCGACATTCCATTCAACGTCTAAGAGTCGAGTAACTACTCCTGCTTGTCTTGTTTTAAGAGCGAAAGCTCCTCTAGGATGGTGTGAGGTGTGGC
>Ga0213859_10001015_pt1 | contig 12688 bp, 13 predicted proteins | sample PICome_2_FD_160133 | JGI IMG/M metagenome (GOLD analysis project Ga0213859, IMG submission 160133) | Coastal seawater microbial communities near Pivers Island, North Carolina, United States - PICO304 | ecosystem: Environmental > Aquatic > Marine > Coastal | place: USA: North Carolina... | reverse complement strand
AGGCCAACCATCAAGTATTTTTACAATATTTGAGATGTTAGTCAAGGATTCTATACCCCAAAATAAGTACGATCCGATTTATAGATACTATCAATTGGATTTTAAAGGAGAGTCCTTTCTGGTACATCCAGACGTTCTTTTATATAATTCTTTTAGACATTCACGCCGAGATATTTCAATATACTTAGCTTTAGCAAGTATGAGGTCTCTCGGGGAATACTTCGCCTCTGGCGATACAACACTAGGTCTTTTGGAACTTCCAATAGATCCCTTTGAACACTTAGACAACACAGAAGATAGGCTACTTTATATCGAAGATGATAAGTTACATTTTCTTTATGAAGAAGTCCCACAGGAGAAAACTCAATGGCATTAACTTTTAACAAATCAAAGGGCGCTGCTCAAAAATCAAACATCACCACTTATAGCTATCAAGATGGTGATAACTCAATTCGTCTCGTAGGCGATATTCTTGCTCGATACGTGTATTGGGTTACTGGTGAAAATGACAAGAACATTCCTTTGGAGTGTCTTTCTTTTGACCGTAATGAAGAGCGGTTTAACAACAAAGAGAAAGATTGGGTTCGTGAATACTACCCCGATCTGAAGTGTGGCTGGAGCTATGTAATGCAGTGCATTCACAATGGCGAAGTCAAGATCGTAAATCTCAAGAAGAAGCTGTGGGAGCAAATTCTCACTGCTGCAGAAGATTTGGGCGATCCCACGGACCCCGAAACTGGCTGGGACGTTAAGTTTAAGCGAGTTAAAACTGGTCCTCTGCCCTATAATGTTGAGTATCAGCTTCAAGTACTGAAGTGCAAGCCCCGTGCTTTGGATGATGACGAACTAGCCCTCGTAGAAGGCTTGAAGTCTATGGATGATGTTATGCCTCGTCCTACTCCAGATGCTCAAAAAGAGTTGCTTGATCGTGTTCGAGAAGTCGACACGAATGAAATCGACGAAGAAGCTCTTGACCAGGAGTTCGCCATTTCATGATTCTATTTACGGCAGATTGGCACTTAAAACTGGGACAGAAGAATGTTCCAGTTTCTTGGGCAATGAATCGCTACAAGTTGTTTTTCGAGCAGATTCACTCTCTCGAACAACAGTGCAATATGCACATAATTGGTGGTGATTTATTTGATCGTCTGCCGAACATGGAAGAGTTGGAACTTTACTTCTCGTTTATTCGGGAAGTAAAGATTCCGACTATTATCTATGACGGTAATCACGAAGCAACTAAAAAGAACAAAACATTTTTTACACAATTAAAGCAAGTTACTAGAGATATTAATCCTTTAGTACAAGTTGTAGATATTTCCTATATTGATCCAGATATGAAGTTTGGTATTCTTCCATATGCGGATCTTCATAGAAAAGATAGTATTGAAAAGTTTGATACAAACTATCCGCTATTTACTCATGTTCGTGGTGAAATTCCTCCCCATGTCAAGCCAGAGGTGGACTTAGATAGGTTTGAAGATTTTCCAGTTGTTTTTTCAGGCGACTTACACGCACATAGTAATACTCAGCGAAACATTGTATATCCTGGTAGTCCTATGACTACTTCTTTTCATCGAACAGAAGTAAGTACTGGTTACATTCTTATAAATCCTTCTGATTGGAGTTGGATGTGGGACGCTTTTGATCTTCCACAATTAATAAGAAAAACAGTATCTTCTCCAGATGAAATGGAACCTACTGAGTATCATCACACCATCTATGAGTTGGAAGGCGATATTCAAGACTTGGCGAATGTAAAGAACAGCGAGTTGTTGGATAAAAAAGTAGTAAAAAGAAGCAGCGAAGCAGCTTTAGTAATAAGTAAAGAAATGAGCATCCAAGAAGAGTTAGTAGAATATCTAGCGTATATCTTGGAATTAGAAGATGAAAAAATTCAGAATATAGTAGGCACTTTTAATGATTACGCTCAAAAAACTTCGGTGGGATAACTGCTTTAGCTATGGGCCAGGTAATGAACTGGACTTAGAAGAAAATACAGTAACTCAAATAATTGGCACTAACGGTATGGGCAAGTCGTCCATACCGTTAATTATTGAGGAAGCCCTTTTTAACAAAAATTCAAAGGGTATTAAAAAAGCAGATATACCCAATAGGTATGTAAATAAAGGCTACAATATAAATCTTGAGTTTACAAAAGACGATGATGAATATGTAGTTTCGATTGATAGAAAAACAAATATTAAAGTTGCATTTCTAAAAAATGGCGAGGATGTTTCTAGCCATACAGCAACTAATACTTTTAAAACTATTCAAGAAGTTATTGGTACAGACTTCAAAACATTTTCTCAGCTAGTGTATCAGAACACAAATGCGAGTCTTCAGTTTTTAACTGCTACAGATACTACTCGTAAAAAGTTTCTGATAGACCTTCTGCACCTTGAAGAATATGTAGAACTTTTTGAATTATTTAAGAATGTATCAAAAGACCTGTCTCTTGAGGTTTCAGGAATACGTTCAAAAATTGCAACAGTAGAAAAGTGGTTATCTGATAACAAATTGAGTGATACCAATATACTGCCCATGCTAGAATTTCAAAATGACACGGAAGAACTTGAGAATCAATTCCGTTCATTAACGAAAGAAATTGAAAATATTTCGGAAAAAAATAAAAAAATCTCAAAAAATAATCAGTACATTGACTTATTAAAGCAGATTAATATTCAAGAAATACAAAATATTGAAGTATCTGCAAAAGAATCTTATGATACGCTACAGTCCGAATTGGGAAGTCTCAACGGGGTCGTAGCGGGGTCAAAAAAGATGATGAAAAAACTGGAAGATTTAAAAGACAAGTGCCCTACCTGTGAGCAATCTGTTCATGAATCTTTTAAACAAAGTTTAATCACGGAGGAAGCTACAAGAATTTCTTCTGCGGAGGAGAAAATTAATGAAATTACAGGAAGAATTCAAAAAATTAAACGAAACAATGAGCTTTTCGACCATAAAAGCAAAATGCAGCGAGAGTGGGAAGACCTTTATCGAAGCATTGATCGAGATCTCCCAGTGGCCATCTTGGATAAGGGAGAGCTTGAAGAGCGCCTATCAAGAGTACGAGCTGACTTGGTTTCGGTGCAAAAGTCTGTGGCGGAGACAGCGGCGGAAAACGAAAGAAGAACAAAGCAAAACACCCGCATCCAAGTAATTCAAGAGCAGACAGACAGTTTTATTGAGCAGTTAGAAGAAGCACAAGAATCTTTAGGAAAAGTAGAAAGTGTATATTCTAACTTAGAAGTACTGAAAAAAGCATTTAGCACAAATGGCTTAATTGCTTACAAGATTGAGAATCTAGTAAAAGAACTAGAAGAGTTAGTAAATACGTATCTGGGAGAACTTTCAGACGGGCGTTTCACTCTTGAATTTGTTGTAAGTAATGATAAGCTAAACGTGCAAATAACAGACAATGGAAACATTGTTGATATTCTTGCTCTTTCTTCTGGGGAGTTGGCGAGAGTAAACACAGCTACTCTTATAGCAATTCGGAAGCTAATGAGTAGCATTTCAAAGTCACGAATCAATATTCTCTTTTTGGATGAAGTGATAAATGTACTCGATGAAACAGGTAGAGAAAAGCTTGTCGAAGTATTACTTGGAGAAGAAAATCTCAATACTTATGTAGTTAGTCATGGATGGACTCATCCTCTATTAGAAAAAATTGAAGTCGTAAAACGAGAAAATGTGAGCGCACTTGAATGAGAAACAATAGATTGGCAGCACAACGAAGAATGTGGTTATTAGTCAAATCTAAAGAGGAGGAATTAAAAAGTGAGAAAGATGAGTACGAGAGAAAGTACGGAAAATGCTCTGAGACTCTATCTATCAGGGAAAATGCAGTATCACGCAGCAAACGTAAAAATTTATCTTGAAAATCCAGTAGGAATTGGAGAGCATCCAGACGTATTGGGAGCTTTAGAAGATGAGTTAGGTAAAGTTGCAGAGTATAAAGAAAAATTAGATATTTTAAGAGAGATGTGCGAAGATGGTTGACAGTAGAGCAAAAGGAGCGAGAGGTGAATACCTTGTTCGAGATATGCTTCGTACTGCTACTAACTTACAATTCGAAAGAGTCCCTAATTCAGGGGCTCTTGAGTATTTAAAGGGCGATCTATATGTTCCGAATGAGAAAAATAGATTTTGTATCGAAGTAAAAAATTACTCAGAATCACCTCTCTCAGACAAGATATTTACTGCGAAAAAGACAAATAATCTTATTCGCTGGTGGAAAAAAGTGGAAAAACAAGCCGCAGGAGGGGAACAAGAACCCCTACTGTTTTTTAAGTATAATCGCTCTCCTGTATTTGTTGTAACAAATTTACAGCCAAATATAACAGAAGAGTGGATGTATATACAATTTTTAAACTGTTTTATATTATTAGCAGATGATTGGCTAGAAAATGAAACGGTGGAGTTTTTAAGAAATGGCATTCAGTTTTAGTGAAAAAATTGTAAATCCAAGTGATAAAACTACTCTTATAGTAGATGCACTAAACTTGGCATTTCGATGGAAGCATCAAGGACGCACAGACTTTCGATATGATTATCAACGTACTGTAGAGTCTCTTGCAAAGTCTTATGACTGTAAAAATTTAATTATTGCAGCAGACTGGGGGTCTTCTAGCTATAGAAAGGGTATAAATCCTGAGTACAAGCAAAATCGAAAAGAAAAGTTCGCAGAACAAACCGAAGAAGAACGAATCGCATTTGAAGAGTTTTTTGAAGAGTTTGAAGCATCACTAGAAGTATTAGAAGAAGCAGGATACCCTGTTCTTCGATACAAAGGTGTAGAGGCAGATGATATTGCTGCTCACTTGGTAAAGGAAAGAAATAAGTATGGTTTAGAATATATCTGGCTTATTTCTAGTGATAGAGATTGGGATTTACTCATTCAAGAAAATGTTGGACGATTCTCATATGTGACGAGGAAGGAAGTCACGCTTGATACATGGTCTGACCATTACGAATGTTCTCCCGAAGAGTATATTTCTCTTAAATGTCTCACAGGAGACAAAGGCGACAATGTCCCAGGCATACCTGGAATAGGGCCGAAGAGAGCTGTACAGTTAATTCAAGAATATGGGGATGCAATGAGTATTTATGATGCAACTCCAATTGATAGTCGATATAAGTTTATTCAAGCATTAAATGAAAATGCAGAACAAATTTTAGAAAACTATGAACTTATGGATTTAATGACTTATTGCGATGATGCGATTGGGTCTGATAACATATCAGATATACAAGGGAGAATGTTAAGTGTCGTTTAATGTAACAGTAGATTATCGACGAGATCGTTATCTGTCAGAGTTTAGTAAGAAAACTCTACAAGACAGATATTTAATTGATGGAGAAATATCTCCTCAAGACGCGTTCGCACGAGCAGCAAAAGCTTTCGCTAATGATGAAGCTCATGCACAGCGATTATATGATTATGCTAGTAAACTCTGGTTTATGTTTAGTACTCCTATACTTTCTAATGGAGGCACTACTCGCGGCCTTCCTATTAGCTGCTTTCTCAACTATGTTGATGATAGTAGGGAAGGCCTTACAAATCACTACACCGAGAATGCTTTCCTTAGCAGTGTTGGTGGTGGCATTGGCGGGTGCTGGAACGGGATTCGGAGTGTAGGCTCAAAAACAAGCAATGGCTCCGAAAGTACAGGTGTTATTCCGTTTCTAAAAGTAGTAGATGCAGAAATGTTAGCTTTCAGCCAGGGTGTTACTCGTCGAGGAAGCTATGCTGCATATCTTGACATTTCACATCCTGAAATTGAAGAGTTTTTGGATGTTCGCAAGCCGACTGGGGGTGACGTAAATCGTAAATCTGTAAACTTGCATCATGGAATACTTGTTTCGGACGAGTTTATGGAGCTTATTGAAGGCGCTACGAGAGAGGAAGGATTTGATGACTCCTGGGACTTGATTGATCCGCATTCTGGAAGAGTTACAAAGACTGTATCTGCAAAAACTCTTTGGGTAAAACTTATTCAAAATCGTGTAGAAACTGGTGAACCTTATATCATGTTTAAGAATACTGTTCAGGACGCTTTACCTCAGTGTCAGAAAGATAAAGGATTACAAGTACATCACTCAAATCTTTGTAGTGAAATTACTCTTGCAACAGACGATGATCGTACAGCAGTATGTTGTCTATCAAGCGTAAATTTGGAAGAATTTGATGAATGGCAGCATGACCCGCATTTTATTCCAGATCTGATAGCAATGCTTGATAATGTTCTTACACACTTTATTGAGAATGCTCCGAATGAGTTATGGAGAGCCGTACATAGTGCAGAGCAAGAACGAAGTATTGGTCTTGGAGCAATGGGTTTTCATGCCTACCTTCAAAGACACCATACGCCACTCGAAGGAGTAATGGCGAAGAGCGCAAACATGAGAATGTTTCGCCACATAAAAACGGAGGCGCTAGATGCAACTCGTAAATTGGCTGAAGAACGGGGCGAAGCTCCTGATGCAGTGGGTTATGGCGTTCGTAACGTTCATCTCTTGGCTGTTGCTCCTAATGCTAGTAGTAGTATTATCTGCGGTAACACTAGCCCTAGTATTGAGCCTTACAGAGCTAACGCGTTTACTCAGAAGACTAAATCCGGATCCAGTCTTCAAAAAAATGAGTACCTTGAGCATATTCTTCAAGAGATAGGAGAAGATAACGATGAAGTATGGAAAAGTATTGTTACAAACGGCGGTTCAGTTCAGCATCTTGACTTTCTTGACGACTTTACAAAAGACGTCTTTAAAACCGCAGTTGAAATTGACCAAAGATGGCTTATTGATTTTGCAGCCGATCGACAACAATATATCTGCCAAAGTCAGTCTCTAAATGTATTTTTCCCTGCAAATGTATCAAAGCAGGAGCTTCATGCTATTCACATGATGGCATGGAAAAAGAAAGTAAAAACTCTATACTATTTGCGAAGCGAAGCGTATAAGCGTGCGGAAAATGTATCTGACGAAGCTCTTCGACAGTATATTTTTGAAAGCATAGATGATGAAGGATGTCTTGCCTGTGAAGGATAAAATAACAGTATGGGGTACGGAAGATTGTCGATTTTGTCACTTGGCAGTAGATTTGGCAAAAAGTAAAGGGTTTGAAGTCGAAAGTATCGAAGCAAGCCAAGATATGTTAAAATTTAGTAAATTATTTCCCAATGTAAAAACAGTACCTCAGATACTTATTGGGGATACTTGGATCGGGGGATATAGCGACTTAGCACAAGTCTTAGAGAGCATTGAATGAATTTATTAACAGAAAGAGAATATTACAAGCCTTTTAATTACCCTTGGGCTTTTAAACACTATAAAACTCAACAGCATATGCATTGGCTTCCTGATGAAGTAAATCTTGCGGATGACTTACGAGACTATAGAGATAAGTTGACACCTGAGAATCGTAGACTTATCAATCAGATTTTTAGATTTTTTACACAAGCTGATGTAGATGTTTGTTGTGGATATGCAAAGCATTATCTACCAACATTTAAGCAGCCTGAAGTAAGAATGATGCTATCTGCTTTTGCAGCAATGGAAGCAGTACATCAAGAAGCATATTCATTATTGTTAGAAACTCTTGGTTTTGGTGACGACGAATACCAAAAGTTTTTTGAACACAAAGCAATGATGGATAAACACGAGCATCTTTCCAATTTTGGAATGGATACTCCAATGAATATCGCCAAAACAATGGCAATTTACTCTGGATTTACAGAAGGAGTACAGTTGTTTAGTAGTTTTGCGATTCTACTCAACTTTCCAAGACATAACTTGATGAAAGGTATGGGACAGATTGTAACATGGTCAATTCGTGATGAAACATTGCACGTTGAAGGTATGTCACAACTATTCCGTACTTTTATTCAGGAGAATCCAGATCTATGGAATGATGATCTAAAGTATGAGATTTATTGTGCAGCAGAACGCACAGTAGAACTTGAAGATGCTTTTATTGATCTTTGTTTTGAAGGTGCGGAAGTGCCGGATCTAACAGGTGAAGAAGTAAAAGAATATATTCGATATATTGCAGATCGTCGACTTCTTGGTTTGGGAATGAAAAAAATCTTTGGAAGCGAAGAGAACCCTCTACCTTGGCTTGACTATATGTTAAACGGCGTAGAGCACACTAACTTTTTTGAAAACAGAGCCACCGAGTATGCGCGCGCGAGCACTACCGGAAACTGGCAAGATATATTTAAATAGGAATTTCTATTATGGCGAATGAAAGTATTAATCTCGACCTATCTTTGGAAGAGATCAATGTAATTCTAGGTGGATTGGGAGAGCTTCCTGCGAAAGCAAGTATGGGAGTAATTCAAAAGATTCAACAGCAGGCAGGACCACAGGTTCAACCAGAGCCCGTTGAAGCACCAGAAGAAGGAGAGGAGGCGTAAGCCTCCTTTTTTAATACCTTATATAATTTGCTCCTGGGTAATTAACTAATCCAGCAGTATCAGGACGATATCCTTCCGGCCAAGGCACTTCTAGTATAGGCACATTAGTTTCATGCATTCTACCCGCAGCCTCTAGCTCATCGTATTTATCTGTGAGTGCCGTTAGCCACGCGAGCCAACCAACAGTACCATCATCTCCTCCAGAATTTAAAACGTACTGTACTACTCCATCGATTCGAGTATCATAAACATAAGTAGGGTACCTATCATTATAGTGCACTAAAGACAAAGTACCATTTACATGAGCATCTTTAAGTTCTAGATATTTATATGTATCTTCACCTACTATTAAACTTGTATCAAAATAACTTAGGCTTGAAGCGGCTTTAGAGAACCAAGTAAGTCTCAAATGAGTTTCCCAAGTATCAATATAACGATATACATGATTTGCCCATCGACAGTGAACCGCACTTAGAGCAACCTCTGTTTCTGTAGTTTTTGGTATATTTGTTCCTGCAAGTGCAGTTGTCCACCAGTCGGGACTCATACGAAAAGCTCGACTGCCAACTCCCAAAATAGTATCTGGGTCAAGAATATCTCGTACTCCAAAATAAGGATTATAGTGAGCGGCTTCGTGGGTTAAAAAATGAGAGTAACCTCTTTCTTTATATATACCAAATTGATTCGTTAAAGCTATTGCGTCCGGAGGGCTTGACATTTGAGCAATTTGTTTATATGTCCATACTCCATGAGGAGTTAAAAAATCATCTCCGTCTATAAGTACTGCGTAATCGTGGTCTGACTCTTTAAATATATCTAAAAATTTATTTTTTCCAGTAGAAGCAGTACCGTCACTAGTAGTAACATAATACTCAATGTCTTCTTCAAAACACCAATTACTTGCCTCTTCCACATAGACAGAATTATCACTATTTATTATAATGATTAAATCTTCTTTTGGAATGTAACGAGCATGACGCTTAGTAGCGGGCATACTTTTACAACAAAGAGCATAGAATTTTACACTACTCATACTAGTTCCTTAGTCTAAAGGTCGAATTGGCCAAACAATTGTATCAGGAAATCCTTCTTGTTGAGGAATGTCTCGAAGAGCCTGTCGATAGGCTCTCATTTCATCTGACATTCCTCTATCTGCAATACCCCACATATCTGTTGCGCTTAAAAGAGCCGTTCTTTTAGATCGAAGAGAGTCAATAATTTCTTGCTCTGTTAAAGATTCTACTGTATAAGAATGAGTAATCGTTGTATCAGTTTCAGTTGTAGTTTGTACAAGTTTTTGTGTGCCTGTATCATAGTCAGGAGCTTCTTCATATACATGATCTTTTAAGGTTCCCGAAAAAAGCATATTTTCTGTAACTTCTATTTCAGAGGCTGTAGTCATATGTTCCCAGAAATTTATAGCATGATTTACTCTATCTTCTGCAATTTCTTGTAACATCTCGACTGTAAAAGAGGGTTGAAGAGCTTCTACATAGAAATAATCTACACATTCTTCTTTGCTGTATTTTATTCGAAGTCTCTGATTTACAGGGCTTACTTCAACTATTTCATAGTTTATCATATTTATATTTCCTTATCTAAATCTTATATATGGAGTCGAATAGAAGTTTCCGCCATATGCACTTTTAAACGCAGTATGAAGACTTCTCACACTATCATTATCCGTCGGGTGGCCTCCTGCTTGCGCGGTATGATAATACCAACTTGTATCATCTTTTCCTGTAAAAGTCCAAGCATAAACAGTATTTGTTGGTTGATAGCTATTTCCATTTCCCCCTACTTGAGTAAAATGACTTGCTGCAGTTCTCGTAAAAGTATGAGCAATATATCCTGGGGCTTGATATTGAAAATCTCCTGCAAATTTTACATCCATATAGGTCCAACCGCTATTTGAACTCGAAGTTGTAAAAATTTCTAAATGAACGTCATCTTGGTTGTCGGTCGTACTTAGTTGTGAAACATCATGAGTAGCAATACCCACTAAATTGTTACCAATTAACCCTTGGTATCTTTGTATAGATCCGAAAGCTGCTGAATTGTAGCCTTGTTCCGCATGATAAAATCCAGTATAGTTTGCAAGACCCCATCCATATCTATCTGGAGCATAAGAAGCAGAAGACTTACCCACAGTAATTTGAGCAGTTCGATTACTGGTGCCATGAAAGTCTGATATACTTACATCACTATAACTAGGTCCGATTAGAGAAGGTATAGTTCCTGCAAATCGATCAGTATTTGTACTTGTCATCCCGCTCATTGCGTCCGATGAGAGACTAAAATGATTTCTTATTGTGCGGAGACTAAGCTGCCCTGTTCCAAGTGCCATTACTTCTCCTCCAGCTTCTTTTCTAAAGCTTCTATTCTTTCTTGCTGTTCTTTAATAGCTTCTATTAAAAGAGGCACGACTTTTTCATATTTAACTGTTAAATAATCCTCTCCACTTTTAGAAATTATTTTAGTATCGTCTTCAGGGTCAACTTCTCTATCAAAGGGGGCTGCTGCCACAGCTTGAGGTAATACACTTTGAACTTCTTGAGCTAAAAGACCTGCGTCATTTTTTCTAAAATTTGGTTCGAATCCTAATGAATCAACTTTATCATCCCAGTCAAAAGTGTAACCCCCAATACTTAGTACTTTCTCTAAGGCATTTGTAATTGGTTGAATATTGTTTTTTAATCTAATATCAGAGGAATAAGCAGTAATATCGCTTGTAGCAGTAATAGCGCCCACGACCTCCAAAGCATCAGTAGCAGGAACAGAGGTATCACTAATCCCAGCACCTACTGTAATACGTTCGGCAACACACAAGAAACCTCGAGTAGACAGTGACATGGCACCTTGAGAAGCAGACATAGCGTCATCTCGCCAAACGAAACCACGATTATTATCGTTGTTCATTTGGAAAGTCATAGCATAATCACCTAAGTCTCCATGGCCCTGGCCAGAGTGCATACCAATAGCATAAGAAGCACTGGTGCCCCATACCCTAAATTTACTATAATTATTTCCTGAACTTACATAGTGATATGAACCACCATTTGGTCCTGCAGGGCCTGTTGGTCCAGTAGGTCCAGTGGGTCCGGGGGAGCCATTACTTCCAGAGGGTCCTGTAGGTCCTGTAGGTCCGGTAGCTCCCGTATTACCAGTGTTACCTTTTGCTCCGGTAGGTCCCGTAGGTCCAGCAGGTCCCGTGGGTCCAGTGGGTCCGGTCCCGCCAGGAGAGCCATTACTTCCAGAGGGTCCAGTAGGTCCCGTAGGTCCGGTGGGCCCCACTAAACCAGAAGAAGGGCCCACCCACTGACCCGAAGTATTAATTACAGCATTTCCACCTACTCGAAAAGCTTTTTTACTATCTACATAACTTGTTGTCATGTACATAACTGTGTCTAAGCTAGTTGCACTTCCGGAGGTTGTACTATTTCCTATTTCAAAAGAAAAAGAACCTGTGTTGTTATCTACACTTGTCTCAATACGATTAGAAGAGCCAGAAGTATCTGGAACGCCCGACTTATGATTAAAACACAAATTCGCATTTCCGTAACCATCATTTGTGGTCATAGCAACAGATCCGGTCCCTCTACCAGCCTCAATCTGTGTACCACTTGTAGAAATGCTTCCTGTTAAGTTTGTGCCTGTAGGACCTGCAGGTCCTGTAGGTCCAGTAGCTCCCGTTGGTCCAGTAGCTCCCGTTGGTCCAGTAGGTCCGGTTGCCCCTGGAGAGCCGTTGCTTCCAGCAGGCCCCGTTGGGCCGGTGGGTCCTGTAGGACCAGTTGGGCCAGTTGCGCCATCGTCTCCAGCAGCTCCGGGACTTCCTGCTGGACCTGCAGGTCCGGTCGATCCAGCAGGGCCTGTAGGTCCCGTAGGTCCTTGCGCTCCAGTCGACCCAGTCGGTCCGGTGGGTCCTTGAATAGATCCCCCACTTACCCAAGAAGAGCCGTCCCAAAGATGTAAACTATCATCTGCTTGTACAATATATGCGTCACCTTGTGAGTTACCGCTGGAGGGAAGATTACTTGTAGCCGCGACAGACCCTTGCATGGTTACACCAGATCCTGCTACACCCTGAGGTCCAGTCGGTCCGGTGGCTCCTGTAGGCCCGGTAGGTCCGGTAGGTCCATCAGCTCCCGTGGGTCCGGTAGGCCCAGTAGCACCATCATTTCCAGCAGGTCCAGCAGGTCCAGCAGGTCCGGTTAAGCCAGTAGGTCCGGTAGGTCCGGTAGGCCCAGTGGGGCCAGCAACGGTTG
>Ga0213859_10001008_pt1 | contig 12736 bp, 5 predicted proteins | sample PICome_2_FD_160133 | JGI IMG/M metagenome (GOLD analysis project Ga0213859, IMG submission 160133) | Coastal seawater microbial communities near Pivers Island, North Carolina, United States - PICO304 | ecosystem: Environmental > Aquatic > Marine > Coastal | place: USA: North Carolina | collected... | reverse complement strand
GCTGATGAATTGAATAACCAGTACTTCGCAAGAGGATTGAGAATTAATGGTAGAACAGGACGAATTGAAGGTCGACCATTTACATCATCTGTAAGAAAACTTGCAAGACGTGCTTCTAATAGTAGAGCATCATTATAAAAGAATAGGATAAAGAAAAATGTCAATAACAACAATTACAACTTCTCAGGCACCTGACGCAAAACCAGTTGCCGTTAATAAGGTCGTATCCACTAACTGGCAAGTTCTTATCGAAGTACCTCAATACGAAGTACCTGAACTAGTTTTTGGTGGTTCGACAACAGTTGAACCGGGTGTTGGTGAAGTTATTTCACCATTAATTTTATGTAATACAACAGCTAATACAGTTAATATCGATGTTAGAACACATCGTGAAGATGTTAACGCTGAATTTTACATATTAAGAAGTATGCCCATACCAGGTTATCAAACAACAGCGATTCCTTTGAATGGCCAATTTTTAAAGAGTGGTGACACATTAGAGATTTTAGCAGATACTGATTTAGCAGTACACTCTACACTATCATTTACATTAGGTCAATCTGAAGAAGATGACGTTGTATAATAGCTGATAAATATATTAATAATGAGACACGGAGAATAACTTAAATGTCCCAATTTGGAACAATCACAGGAAAAAGTCAGTTAATAGGTTTTGGTAATCCGCAACCATTCCCTATTACATTAGATGTCGCCTTTTATGAAGGCGCCGTTGTATATGCTGATAATAATAAAGTTTATTACTCCAATGGAACAAATTGGATAGAGATTGGGGCTGGACCTCAAGGAATCCAAGGTGCAACAGGTATTCAAGGAACACAAGGCCTTCAAGGTGATTATGGTCCTGGTTTCACAATTATCGGTTCAGTTGCAGATGTTGACTCAGGTGGTGACCCACAAGCTACATTAAATGGAGCATTTGGTTCTGCTAATGTAGGCGAAGGTGTTATTGATGAAGCTGACGACGAACTGTGGATTTATGTTGGTTCAAGTACTTGGGTAAATATTGGTAACTTTAGAGGTGTTCAAGGTTTCCAAGGCCCAATGGGTATGCAAGGTATTCAAGGCCCATTAGGTAATGAAGGTATCCAAGGTGAACGAGGATTCCGTGGTTTCCAAGGTGAAGCTGGACCACAAGGTGTACAGGGTGTTCAAGGTGACTTAGGTATTCAAGGTATCCAAGGACGAAGAGGACCTCAAGGTGTTCAAGGTATTACTGGTATCCAAGGAGATTTGGGTATTCAAGGTATCCAAGGCGTTCAAGGTGTTCAAGGCACAACTGGTATCCAGGGCGATACTGGTATTCAAGGATTACAAGGTTATAACGGTGATGATGCCGGTCATGTTGTAGAATTTAGAATTGCTGAAGATATAACAGAAACAGACCCTGGCACAGGTAACTTAATTCTTAACAGTTCAAATAGTCCAACAGACGACTTCTCATCTGTTACTAAAATGTGGATTGATGATGAAGCATTTTACTCCGTTAATTTAGAAGGTTTATACACACTTATTTCTCAGTCGACTGGTGCAAACAGAGGATTTATGAAAATCTCTCTTCGTGGTGGCCCAGACGAATACATGATTTTCTCAATCCAAGATGCTGTTGACCAAACAGGTTATTGGGAATTTGATATAACATTTGTATCAGGTAGCGGTGTTCGTGGTGACTTCATTTTAGAAAATACTCCAACACCTGGCACAACAACAATATTACCAGTATTAGTTGCATTTAGTTTATCAGGCGATAAAGGTATTCAAGGCGTACAGGGTATTACTGGTATCCAAGGTTTACAAGGACCACAAGGCGTCCAAGGGCTCCAGGGTCCACAGGGAGTTCAAGGCACAACCGGTAGTCAAGGCGTTCAAGGCCTCCAAGGGTTATTAGGGCCTCAAGGAATTCAAGGGCCACAAGGACTACAAGGTATCCAAGGGCCACAAGGATTACAAGGAAATACTGGTGATTTTGGTGGTATTTCATATAATTACGATTACAGTGATGATACAGCTGATTCTGACCCAGGTTCTGGTAACTTAAAATTCAGCTCTGCTAATTTCTCATCTGCTAACTTAAAACTTTATATTGACGACGAAGACAATGGTGCAGTCAATGTAATGGACGGACTTCTTACTGAACTCGATGCGCTTACAGGTTCTCCAAAAGGTTATGTTAGATTTATTGATGCAACAGATTATACAAGACAATTCCTAGCACGTATTGATGCAATTAGTGATAGTACTGGTTATTGGGAAGTTGATATTACTCGTTTAAATGGTACAACATCATTTACAGATGGAGACAATTTAAGAGTAACATTCTCAAGAAATGGTGACAGAGGTTTACAAGGAGTACAGGGATTACAAGGTTTACAGGGATTACAAGGACTTCAAGGTTTACAAGGAGTACAAGGCGAGAAAGGTATTCAAGGTGACACCGGTATTCAAGGTATACAAGGTATCCAAGGGGAAGCAATACAAGGTTCTCAAGGTACGCAAGGATTACAAGGTCTGCAAGGACTTCAAGGTTTACAAGGTCTTACAGGTGCAACTGGTGCTCAAGGTATCCAAGGAGTTCAAGGTACTACTGGTATTCAAGGTTTACAGGGAATACAAGGAGAACAAGGACAATATGGTGGCTTAACATTTATTTGGAACTTTGTTAATAATACACTTGGTGGTACAGACCCAGGCGCAAATAATTTCAAATTTAATAATGCTAACCCAACATTAGCTACATTAATTACAATCGATGATATTCCTGCTGACCAATATAGTGAAGAAGTAGATGACTTCTTTGATTTTATTGATGGTCAACCTGGCACGGTTAAAGGTTATCTCAAAATACAAGAAGGTAATTACGACGATGGTTCTGGTCCTGCTGGTCACCATTGGTTAATTTATGAAATTACAGGTTGGACATGGGATAGTGGTTCAAAGAATTATGGTTATTGGGATGTTAACTATGTTGATGGTAATGTAACCAACTGGCAGACTTCAGTTAATGCAGTTCATGGTCCTGCTACATTAATTACATTCGTTCCAAGAGGCCCAGCTGGTATTCAAGGTGCTCAAGGAACTCAAGGACTTCAAGGCTTACAAGGTGCAACAGGTGCCGGTATACAGGGTGTACAAGGACCTCAAGGTACTTTAGGTACTCAAGGAACAACAGGTTCATTTGGTGGTGTAACATTTGATTATACATTCGACTCAAGCATAGCTAATGGTGACCCAGGAACTGGTAAATTAAGAATCAATAATAGTACATTATCGTCTGGTACGGCAATGTATATTGATAATCGTGACGATAACTTTATTGATATTTCTACATTCTTAGCAACGATCGATGATTCTACTTCACCGATTAAAGGTCACTTCAAGATTACAAAAGTTGGTTCACCTGAGATATTCCATCTATATACAATCAGTTCAGCTACACCAATTGGTGGTTATTTTAACGTAGCTTGTGCTCATGTAGATGGTAATGGCACATTATCAAATAACGACGATATTACAATCACATTTGCTAGAACAGGAGATGCAGGTGCAACTGGTGCAACAGGTCCTCAAGGTGTTCAAGGCGTCCAAGGCGTACAAGGTACTGATGGTATACAAGGAAGTACTGGTGCTGGTGCTCAAGGTTCTACTGGTGCTCGTGGCCCGCAAGGTATTCAAGGTTTACAAGGACCTCTCGGTGTAGGTGCTACTGGTGCTCAAGGTTTACAAGGACTTCAAGGTATTCAAGGTGACTTAGGTTTCCAAGGCCTACAAGGTTCTTCTGGTACTGGAGCGCAAGGTATTCAAGGTCCTGCTGGTCCTCAAGGCGCAGGTGGATTCCAGGGTGCCGGTGGAGGAGTTGGTACACAAGGTATTCAAGGTGCTGATGGTAACGACGGTATTCAAGGCCCACAGGGTCCACAGGGTACTGATGGAACTGGTACACAAGGTTTAACTGGCTTCCAAGGTATTCAAGGTTTACAAGGTATTGGTGGAACTGGTGCTGATGGTTTCCAAGGAACACAAGGCTTGCAAGGAGACGCTGGTCCTCAAGGTATACAAGGTTTACAAGGTGCTGATGGTGGTGAAGGTCAACCAGGTGGCCCAGGTGCTCAAGGAGCAGCCGGTCCTCAAGGTATTCAAGGTTTCCAAGGTTTACAAGGTCCCGGCGGTGTTGGTTCAGACGGCTTCCAAGGTACACAGGGTATTCAAGGGCCTCAAGGTTTCCAAGGTTTATTAGGTGCACAAGGACCTGGTGGTACTGGTCCTCAAGGTACTCAAGGTGTACAAGGTATTACTGGAGGCGGAACACAAGGTGTTCAAGGTGACTTTGGCTTGCAAGGAATACAAGGACCTCAAGGTACCTCTGGTTTAACTGGTCTAGGTGTACAAGGTCTTCAAGGTTTACAAGGTCCTGATGGCCCTCAAGGTGTACAGGGTGTTGATGGGGTTGGTAGCCCAGGCCCTCAAGGATTACAGGGAGTTCAAGGTCCAGATGGAGTTGGTTCAGCTGGTCCTCAAGGACCTCAAGGTGATTTGGGTATTCAAGGTACTCAAGGTCCATTAGGTTTCCAAGGTACAATTGGTGCAACAAGTGCACAGGGTGCTACTGGTATCCAAGGTAATCAAGGTACACAGGGACCTGACGGAGGCGGTGGTCTTCAAGGTGTTCAAGGTATTATTGGTACACAAGGTCCTCAAGGTTTAGATGGCTCAGGTGGTGGAGATGGTCCACAGGGTCCTGCCGGTCCTCAAGGTGATGTAGGTATTCAAGGTCCTTCTGGCCAAGGTACAGGTGGTGCTCAAGGTCCTGCTGGTCCTCAAGGACAAGTTGGTGCGGGTGGACAAGGTCCTGCTGGTCCTCAAGGTCCTGCTGGTTCTGAAGTTGGTCCACAGGGTGCAGCTGGTTTCCAAGGTGCTACGGGTTCTGGAATACAGGGTGCTGCTGGTAGTTTAGGTCCTCAAGGTGATGTAGGCCTCCAAGGATTTACAGGTACAGCTGGTGCACAAGGTGCTAGAGGTTTCCAAGGTATTCAAGGTGGAAGCGGAAGTACTACAGGATTAGATGTAAGTTCAATCCATAACTCTGGATTACAAGGCACTGCGATGTTTATCACCATGGTTCAAGGTGGTAGTGGAGTACGACCTTTATATGGTACAACTTCTCCAAACCCAGGTGGTGAACAGAACTTCTTCTATACAGCTGATGACGACGAGCTAACATTAGAAAATATTAAAATTGATGGTTCAGCTACACTGAATGGTTCTACAATTACATCTTGGCCAACAGGCGGAAGTACACAAAACTTATTCGAAACAATTGCTGTTAGTGGCCAATCTAATATTGTAGCAGATAGTACAACTGATACATTAACGTTTGCTGCTGGTTCTAATATGACTATTACAACCAACGCATCTACTGATACAATCACATTTAATGCTTCAACATCTGGCGGTACTCAAAACTTATTTGAAACTATTTCTGTTGCAGGCCAAACATCAGTTCAAGCTGATAGCTCTACTGATACATTAACATTAGTTGCTGGTACTGGCATGACAATTACAACTGATGCTACAACTGATAGTATCACGTTTAATGCTACTGGTGGTGGCGGCTCATTCGATGGAACAGCTACAAATACAGTTTCAACTGGTAAGATTGTATTCCAGGATGGTTCAAATGGTTCAGGTGGCTCAGCTTACTTCGGTACTGGTGAAGATGTTCAGTTCTACGATAATGGAACTGCAATGTACATGGACTTTGACTCAGGACATGATTTATTCATGCGTGAAGGTACAACTACAAGATTTACATTTGACACAGGTACTGGACAACTTACAGCTACAGACTTTAATGCAACTTCTGATGAGTCACTCAAAGAAAATGTAGAAACAATTGAAAATGCGCTTGCTAAAGTCATTAACATGCGTGGTGTCACATATAACTGGAAAGAAAATGCTCAACCAGGTATTGGTGTAATTGCTCAAGAAGTAGAACAAATACTTCCTGCAGTTGTTAATGAAAATGATGAAGGTATTAAATCTGTATCTTACGGAAACATTGTTGGTGTATTGATTGAAGCAATTAAAGAACAACAAAATCAAATTGAAGAGCTAAAAGCAATGGCTCACCCACCAAGAGGTTTAGATGAACTTGAAGGTGGCCAAGAATTATTTGAATTAATAAGAGATATTGAAACAAGACTTGACAAGCTAGAGGGTTAAGTGATAACTTGGAAAAAGGGCAGTCTGCGTGGCGGTGCCCAAGAAATTGAAGAAGTTAAAGGCGCTATTGGCGTATTATTAAGTTCTGGTAATATTGATGCAGCTGCATCAGGCCAAAACTTTGCATTGACTAGAGGATTTCAAAGAAATACTACTAACGAAATTCAACAAAGGGCTAAAATGTCTGAACTTACGAATTACGTTGAAAGTCAATTTAGAAGAGCTCCCATGGTAAATCTAGATGATGTCAATTGGCGTAAGATGGCTAATACTGGAAGTTATTGGGATTATAATTATTCAGAAATCAAAACATTTCAACAATTATTTCGTAATTTACAATTGGATGGCGAAAAAAGAAATATATCTCGTATAGTTAAACAATTTATGGGTGATGGCGAGATTAATGATTTTAATGGAACTGTTGAATGTCCTATTTGTTTAAAACTAAATTATACAGGTGGGGTAATGCAAGATGGTCAGTTTTACGGTCCACTTTATTTAGTTGGTGGCAATTCAAGACTAACAGTTGCTAAAGTATTAGGCATAAGACCTAAGATTATACAGATTGACGTTGACTGGTAGGAAATAGAATAAATAATAAAAAATGTAGAAATTTTTAAGGTATAGTAACTCCATGGCATCAAGAGCAAACATATACATCGACAAAGGTATGGACTTCAGAACAGCGATTGAGCTGTTTAATGATGAAGGCGCCGAGTACGATGACGCTACTATAAGCGTATACAATTTTTATAGTAGTTTAAAGAAAGTGTATTCGAACTCGAGTGTTGTGGACTTTACAATCGAAAAAGCCAACAACGACATAACTCTAGTTCTGACTGACCAGCAAACAGATTCCCTAAAACCTGGCAAATATCAATACGATGTTATCATGCAAAAACAAACAGGAGAGTTGTCCAAAATAGTTGAAGGCTTAGCAATTGTAGTCGATACTATTACGGAGGTTGCGTGAGCATAAAGGTCAAAGTTAAGGCCGGCCGTAGTATTAAGGCCGTCCCTAAGGAAGGTTCTAAGACTAGTATAGTCGCTCCAGCAGAACGAAAACCGCAAATCGTTCCAGATTCCGTTGTACTCGGTATCGACACCATTGGTAATTACGTTGTTCAAGTAGCAAATACTGATGGTATTATTGTATCACAAACAGTTTTCGACCAAGGCGCAAATGTTGTTATTGGTCACGCTAATACTTCAGGCGAAGTTAGTACTACAAACGATAATTTAAGTTATCCTAAAAATATCGCAATCGACCAATTTGGTCATATCACACAATTTACAAATCAAAGTTTTAATCCACTAAACTTTTCTGCTAATTCTACAACAATATTTACAAACGATATTACAATTGGTAATACTTCGTTAACTCTTGGCGAATCAGCAAATACACTTGTTGGTTTAACCTCATTAAATATTGGTGGTGAATTATCTGCTGATAGTTTTGTATTAAGAGATAAAGTTGAAGGTCGTATTTTATATGCTGGTGCCAATGGTGCTATTATTGATACAGATGGTCTCAGATATGATGGCACATCATTAATAGCAGATGGTGGTGTATTCCTTGATGGATTACAAGTACCTGGCCAATCTGGTTTAGGAAGTGTTAATGTTACAGACTTAACAGAAGGTCGAATAGTTTATATCGGTGCCAACGGAGAACTAATCGACTCTGCAAATTTAAGATTTGACGACACGAGTATTATTGCAACTGGTGGTGTATTCTTAGATGACTTATCTGTTCCAGGTCAATCGACTCTTGGTAGTGTAAATATTTTAGACCTAGCTCAAGGTCGTATTATTTACGCGGGAGCAAATGGCGAATTAATTAATTCAGCTAATCTATCTTTTGACGGTGTATCAATTACAGCAACTGGTGGTGTATTTTTAGATATTCTTGAAGTTCCTGGAAATGCAGAATTTGGTAGTGTACAAGTTAATGACTTAACACAAAATAGAGTTGTTACTGTTGGGCCAGACGGAGAACTTGTAGATAGTGACAATTTAAGATTTAATAATGATACTTTATATGTAGATGGCCATGCTGATATCACCGGTAATATCACAATTGGTGGTAATATTATTCTTGGTGATACTCCAGTTGATTCTATTAATGTAGTTGCTGACTTTACTTCTGATATTATTCCAGACGCTTCTGATTTATATAGCTTAGGTACAATAGGCAAAAACTGGTTCCGTGTATTTACTCCAACGATTAAGAGTGATACTGGTGTAGTTACAATTGCAGAAACAGGAGCGTTTACAATTCCTGTTGGTGCAACATCGGATAGACCGACAGCTGCAACTGGTATGATTCGTTATAATACTTCAGATGACAGATTTGAAGGTTATGATGGAAATGGTTGGTCAGAATTAGCTGGCTCAGTTAAAGACGTTGATAAAGATACTTTAATTACAGCTGAAGATTCACCAGGCGCAGATAACGACCAACTCAAGTTTAAAACTGGTGGTGTAGAAAGATTAGTCATTGAAGCAAATGGCGACTTAAACTTTAAAGATAATTCAGTACGACTTGATGGTACAGACGGAAGACTTGAAGCCAATAATGGTGTATATGTAAATGAGCTAACCAATGGCGGTATCGTATACTCAGGTCCAAATGGTCATATCAGAAATGAAGCAAACCTTGCTTGGGATGGTACAAATTTAACAATCCTTGGTGGTATTACTGTTGATGGCGACTTTAGTACATCGGGTGGTTTATCAGGCGACAGCTTATCAGTAGGTAACTTACAAGCGAACACAATGATGTTCGTATCAGATACTGGTGCTTTATCATCAAATAATAATATTCAGTTTGATGGTAGTCACATGACTGTGAACGCAACTTCTGCGTTCTTTACAGCACCAACAATCGAAACAGTTCAACAAAATCAAGTCTTTGTAGCTGGAGCTAATGGAGCATTACAAGGTAGTTCTGGTTTAACATATGATGGTGCAAACCTTGATGTTGTAGGTAGTGTCGATATTACTGGCTCGTTGACTATTGGAGACGGCGGTGTATTTGGTGGTGACCAAGTTACTGTACCAAGTATTAATGTTTTAGATTTAACATCAGGTCGAGTAACTTTTGCTGGAACTGATGGTGAATTAACTGATAGTAATGATTTAACATGGGATGGTTCTACTTTTTATGTTAATGGTAACGGCGAGTTTACAGGTGATGTAACGATTGCTGGCAACCTAACTCTTGGTGACCAAATACAAGACACAATTAATGTAGTTGCAGACTTTACTAGTAACCTTATTCCAAAAGACGATGCCACTTACGATTTAGGTCAAACTGGTTCTAATTGGAATACATTACATATTCGAACACTTGATAGTGATACTGAAGTTATAACAGTAAATACTACTGGAGCATTTACAGTACCGGTTGGTACAACAGCAGAAAGACCAAGTCCTCTTGCTTCTGGTATGATTCGCTTCAACGAAACTGATGGAGTATTTGAAGGATATAGTGGAACAGCATGGGCTTCACTTGGCGGTGTTAAAGACGTTGACCAAGATACATTTATCGAAGCAGAAGATAGTCCAGGCTCAGATAACGACGAATTAAACTTTGTTACAGCAGGAACTTCAAGATTTAAAGTTGGTCCTACTGGTAATATTACAACAGCTGCTGCAACTAATCTTACTTTAGACTTAGGAACAGGTGGTGTATTTGATGTTGGTAACACACAAATTATTGGAGTTGCAGACCCAACTGCAAATTCACATGCTGTTAATTATAACTATTTAGAAAATGGTGGATTCTCAAGAATATTCACTGTTACCAAAGCTGCTAATACTTACAATTTAGATTTACTTGACGATAATAATAGAGCTGCAATTGAGATTGGTACTGCTCTTACAATTGAAACATACGATACTGGAAATAATGTTGTACAAATTGGATTAGACCCAGTATGGCAATCATTTACGGGTTTAAGAGAAGCTGGTATTGAAGGCACAGTTCCAAACTTTGAGTTTGACGTTTATGGTCGTGTTCGTTCTTTAGTCAATATTCCACTTGCTGTATCTTCAAACGCGGTTGTTGACTTTGTTCCATCTATCTTTGGTGTTATTGAAGATGCTGTTAGAAATGGTAATACCGAGCGTGGTATACGAGTTACAGCAAATAATTCTGCTCAGAAACTTGATTTTGTAACAAATCCATTTGATATTAATTTAACTGGAGCAGTAACTGGTAGTGGTACAGTACAAAATAATGCTAATGTTTCTATTGCAACTTCATATGATTTAGCTACACTTGACCAAAGATACTTAAATGTAGAAGGTGGTGATACTGCTAACGGTGCTTTGACAGCTACCAAATTTGTAGATAAAGATGATACTGACTATTATGTCGACCCAGCAAGTGACTCAAGAATTGCAGACTTACATGTTGGTTATAACAAATCTAGTACAACTCTTACATTTGGTACTGGCGCATCCAACATGTTCATGTATGCTCAGGGAACACGACTTGGTTTCCTAAGTAGTTCATTTAACTTTGGTACATATTTTGACACGACTAATAACAGCTGGTATACGACTGATGGTTCCGTATTCTCACGAAACTTTATTGACAGCCAAGACATAAATTATCTTTTAAATCCAGCTGGTTATAACTCTCGTATTAAAGGATTAAATGTTGATGGGCAGGTAGTTATTGGAAGTAATCTTACTTTCGCTAATAATACTATCTCTAACTCTAGTGGAGATATTACATTATCTCCTAATGGTACCTTAATTGTTGATAACAATATTATAACACAACTTGCAGACCCTGTCAACCCCCAAGATGCAGTAAATAAAAGATTTTTAGAAACAGAATTAGATAATTTAACAACAGGCGGTATACAAATTGGCGCCGAGTCGGGTAGCGTAGATACAGTTGCCCTTGGCGAAACAATTACCTTTGCTGCTGGTGAAGGTATAGATACAACCGTCAGCAACAATCAGATATTGATTGCTGGTGAATTGGCGAGTGATACTAATATTGGTGTTGCTTCGTTTAATATAGCAAACTTTACAGTGACGAGCGGCGATGTTGCCGTGACAACACTAGATGGAGGAACCTTTTAATATCGCCTAAATAGGCTTATGATAGTTTAAAGGACATATATATGTCGACATTAATTAAGTTAAGAAGAAGTGCCGTCGCAGGCAGAGTCCCTACAACTGCTCAGTTGGAGTTAGGCGAACTCGCTATCAATACAGCTGATGGTAAGATATTCATTAAACAAGATGTCGGTGGAACAGAATCCATCGTTGAGTTTAGTGCAGACCCTAATGACCTTCTTACTTTAATTAAAACTGTCGATGGTTCGGGCTCAGGTCTAGATGCCGACTTGCTCGACGGGATTGACTCTAGTCAATTTTTAAGGTCAGATGAAGATGATACCTTTGACGGAAATTTAATAGTCACTGGTGACCTTACAGTATCAGGTAATACCACTTATGTCAACACCGAGACTATTCAATTATCTGATAATATTATTACTCTTAATGCTAATTTCACTGGAGCTACAGCAACAGAAAATGCTGGTATTGAAGTCGAACGTGGTGATGAAACTAACGTAGTTTTACAGTGGAACGAAACAAATAACTATTGGGAAATTGCTTCTGGCGGAACAACTGGTCGTATTATTACAACTGGAGATGAAGGCGCTGGAAATGGCTTTGACGCTGATTTGCTTGATGGTCAAGAAGGCTCGTACTATTTAGATTTTACTAACGCTACGAATAAACCCGACCCACAAATTGACGTCAATCTTACAGGGAAAGTTACTGGGTCAGGGACGACCACTCTTACGGACCTTGGTAATGGTACTATTAGTATATCGACTGAACTTGCGAATACAGCAGTAACTGCAGGAGTTTACGGTTCAGCTTCTGCTATACCAATTATAACTGTCGATGAAGATGGTAGATTAACTAATGTTTCTACTGGTGCAGTAAAAGGTGTAGATTCCACTGAATGGTACTCAGCAAATAATACCTATCAAATTAATACTGGCGATGGTTCAGTATTTAATACAGTTATTGATGAATTTACTGGTCTTACAGTTAATGGTGATATCACAGTCACAGGAACTGTTGATGGTCGTGATATTGCAATTGATGGCGCTAAGCTAGATAATATTGAAGTTGGCGCTACTGCTGACATGTCAAATACTGAGATACTTGAAGGTATCAAAACAGTTGATGGTGCAGGCTCAGGATTAGATGCTGATTTATTAGATGGTAATGAAGGTACTTACTATCTCGACTACGATAATTTTACAAATACACCATACATTTTAAGTAATACAGAAATCGTTCAAATCATTTTAGATAATGATGGAGAATTTTCTGGTATTGATGCTGACTTATTAGATGGTGCTAATAGTTCTTTCTACTTAGATTTTACAAATACAACAAATAAACCAGACCCAACATTAACTCTTGATGGTGACGTTACTGGTTCTGCTACATTCAC
>Ga0213859_10001002_pt1 | contig 12795 bp, 14 predicted proteins | sample PICome_2_FD_160133 | JGI IMG/M metagenome (GOLD analysis project Ga0213859, IMG submission 160133) | Coastal seawater microbial communities near Pivers Island, North Carolina, United States - PICO304 | ecosystem: Environmental > Aquatic > Marine > Coastal | place: USA: North Carolina... | reverse complement strand
TCGGCCTTGGCCTTCGGAGCAGCCTTGGCCTTCGGAGCAGCCTTGGCTTTGGGAGCAGCTTTGGCCTTCGGGGCTGCCTTGGCTTTAGGAGCAGCCTTGGCCTTGGGAGCAGCTTTGGCCTTGGGAGCGGCCTTGGCTTTCACCGGCTTGGCTTCGGTGGCTTCCGCGACAGCGGTTGTGGACTTAGCGGCAGCAGCTACGGGCATGCGATCGAACCGAACGAAGGGCTAAGAGAGACGGGAAAGCGTCTCATTACGCCGAGCGCAAGCGTCTGACGCGCCTGCGCAACAGCAGTGATCTGGGGTACAAGACGACAAAAATGTCGGAGTGACAGGGTTGTCAGGGGTGATCGCAGACCCTGAGCAGAAGCTCCTCGGTGTCTTCCCTCTGGACGGAACTCTGTCGTGTTCCGACGGCTGTGTTACCAGCCCAACTCATCCATCTTAAGAAATGGGTGTGGGTTGCGCAAGCTTGGCTTGACTGCTGGAGGATGATTGTTTGCGCCGTTTCCCAAACCAGACGTGGGGGAACGGGTTTCAGTCAGTGTTTGGGTGGAGGCCGGCCGCAGCGGCCGGTTGCTCAGTTACGACGCCAGCGGGGTTGAACCGCTTCAAGCTGGCGATTTGGTGCGCGTCAAACTCCGCGGCCAGCTGCATACAGGCATTGTCAGCGCAGAGGCTGCTGATGTGCCAGAGGGTGTTGCCTTAAGCCCTGTGCTGGAGCGGCTGGAGACCGCCGCTGTTGATCCCCTGTGGCAGCAGATGCTCGAGGCGGTGGCGCAGCGCTGCCACACCTCCAGCTTTCAGGTGCTGAAAACAGCGTTGCCCAATGGCTGGCTTGGGCACCGGCGCCAGAGCGGCGGCCATGGGCGCAGCGTGTTGGTGGCCGAGCGGCTGCAGCCTCCGCCCCCTGGCGACTCACCTACCCAACGCCAGCAAGCGCTGCTCGATCACCTCGAGGCCCATGGCCCCAAGCCCGTCACGCAATTGGTGGAGCAAGGCTTTGGCCGGGCCCTGCTGAAAACCCTGGCCAGCAAACAATGGATTGCGCTGACGCCAACGCTGCTGAAAGACGAGGCCGCCCTCGTGGGCAGCCAAGTTGAGCTGCAGGAAGAACCGCCTGAGCTCAGCGCGCAGCAGCAGCAGGCCCTGCAGCAATGGCAGCAGCAACCCGAGATCCGCCAGTGGCTGCTGTGGGGGGTGACTGGATCTGGCAAAACCGAGGTGTACCTGCGCTGCTGCCAGCACGTGCTCGAGCAGGGCCACAGCGTGTTGCTGCTCACCCCCGAGATCGGCCTGGTGCCTCAGCTGCTGCAGCGCTGCCGCCAGCGCTTTGGGGATCGCGTCATCAGCTTCCACTCGGGCCTCAGCGATGGTGAGCGCATCAAGGCGTGGCGCCGCTGCCGCCAAGGCGGGGCCAACGTGGTGGTGGGAACACGCTCGGCGATCTTTTTGCCGATGCCCCAGCTGGGCTTGATCGTGCTGGATGAAGAGCACGACAGCTCTTACAAGCAGGAATCGCCGATGCCCTGCTACCACGCCCGAGATGTGGCCCGGATCCGCATGGAACTGGAGGGGGCGCGGCTGCTGTTTGGTAGCGCCACCCCGAGCCTGGAGAACTGGTTATTAAGCCAACAGGACAACGCAGCCATGGGGCTGCTGGAGCTGCGTGATCGCATCGCCGCGCGCCCCCTGCCGCCAGTGCATGTTGTGGACATGCGCCAAGAGCTGGCCAGCGGCCACCGGCGCCTACTGAGCCGCCCCCTGCTGGACCGGCTGATGCAACTGCCGGAGCGGCAGGAGCAGGCGGTGGTGTTGGTGCCGCGCCGCGGCTACAGCACCTTTTTGAGCTGCCGCAGCTGCGGTGAGGTGGTGATGTGCCCCCACTGCGATGTGTCGCTGACGGTGCACCGCAACAGCCGGGGCGATAGCTGGCTGCGCTGCCATTGGTGTGATCACCGCCAGGAGATCAGTGATCGCTGCGGCCATTGCGGATCCACGGCCTTCAAACCCTTCGGCGCTGGCACCCAGCGGGTGATGGACACCCTCGAGCAAGAGCTCGAAGGAGTGCGGCTGTTGCGCTTTGACCGCGACACCACCCGCGGACGCGACGGCCATCAACGCCTGCTGCAGCAATTTGCCGCTGGCGAAGCCGATGTGCTGGTAGGCACGCAAATGCTGGCCAAAGGCATGGATCTACCGAGCGTCACCTTGGCGGCGGTGCTGGCGGCTGATGGCCAGCTGCACCGGCCCGATGTGCGCGCTGCCGAGGAAAGCCTGCAGCTGATGCTGCAACTGGCCGGCCGCGCTGGCCGCGGGGAACGGCCGGGCGAGGTGCTGGTGCAGACCTACAGCCCTGATCACCGCGTGATCCGCCATCTGATCGATGGGCGCTATGGGCGCTTTTTGGAAGAAGAAGCGAGCGTGCGTCAGGGGGCTGGACTGGTGCCCTACAGCCGCGCCTGCATCCTGCGTCTGGCCGGCCCTGCCGCCAGCCTCACAGCCAGCACCGCCACCACCATCACCGAAGCCATCGGCCCGCAACTGCAAGCCGCGGGCTGGTTGGTGATTGGCCCTGCCCCGGCAGCTCGCTCCAAGGTGGCCGGCCTCAGCCGCTGGCAATTGCTGCTGCAAGGCCCAGCTAATTCCGACTTACCGCTGCCGCCGGAGACAGAACTGCGCAAGCTGCTGCCCCGCGGCGTGCACTTGGCGATCGATCCAGACCCCTTGGAGCTCTAAGCCCGCTGCCCTGCTTGGAACTGCCGCAGCAGCAGGCTGATCAGCAACAGCAGCAGCACCGCAACACTGCCAAGGCCCAGGCCACTCCAGCGCCAACAGCGCAGCAGCAGGTGGTTGGCCTCACCGGGTTGGGGCTGCCAATCCAGTTGCTGAGATGCCTCGTTCTCAACGGGGGGCTCAGCTTGACGAACCGCCGCCGAGCCAAAGGGATGCAAGTGCAGATGCAGTTCCAGACCAGGCACCGGATCGAGCATGGAGAGGTCCCAATCAAGCTGGATCTGTTGCTGCACGCCCAGCAACCAATTGCGCTCGCGCCACTGCAGCTGCGGCTGCGGCAGCTCCTCGGCCATCAGCTCAGAGGCGCCACTGACCTGCTCTTGCAACCAGGGCGCCAGCTCCTGCAAGCCCAACAGCACAGGCTTTTGGCGGCTGGCTGTGGTCCCCTGCAATTGCTGCTCCACCACCACCCGGCCTGGGGAGGTGAAATGAAAATCGGTGTCGACGCGAACGCATCCGGCCATGAGCAGCGTCGGCCCGAGCGGCACCGCCATCGCCAGGGCGGCAAAGCCAGCCGGTGAGCGGGTGCGGCCCACCGGCGGCGGCGCTGGTGGGGGCGGAGTTTGGCGTCGGCGCGAGCGCCGACCGGCTTTGGCCACACCTTCGAGAGCCGGCATTGAGCCCAGCTGCGGCAGCTGAACCATGCGGTCGGAGGGCACCTGCAGCACTGGGGCCTCCAGCACGGCCAACAGGGCGCGGGCTTGCCGTCGCAGCTCCCCATCACCGCACTGGGCGGCAGCACGGCAACTCTGTTTGGCTCGCTCAGCATCGCCGAGCCCCTGATGGGCTGTGGCCTGCAGCAGGCGCACCTCGGCGCCAAGCTTCATGGTTACCGGCAACTCGGCCGCCACAGGCTCCAGCAGCTGCAACACCCGCCGGTATTCGCCGCAACCCAACGCGCTTTCAGCGGCCTTGATCGCCTGGTCCATGGCCTCAGCCATGCTGGCGGCTTCCCAACACCATCGTGCCGATTCCTGAGTTGGTGAACACCTCAAGCAGCAAGGAATGGGGAACGCGGCCATCAAGAATGTGGGCCGCCCGCACTCCTTGGGCCAACGCGCGAATGCAGCACTCGGTTTTGGGAACCATGCCGCCTGCCACAACCCCATCATTAATCAGCTCGCGCGCCTCCGACAGGCTGAGCTGATCAATCAATGACTCGGGATCATCGCGGTCCCGCAGGATGCCTGGAGTGTCGGTCAGCAGGATCAGTTTTTCGGCATCCATCGCCGCGGCCAATTCACCCGCCACCGTGTCGGCATTGATGTTGTAGGGCTGGCCCTCATGGTTGGGGGCCACGCTCGAGATCACCGGGATGTAGCCCTGATCAAGCAGCGGAATGATCACCGAGGGATCCACCTGGGCCACATCCCCCACCAATCCCAAAGACCCATCGCCATGCGTTCGGGCCTGCACCAGGCCACCATCGGCGCCGCTCAACCCCACCGCCCGGCCACCGACGCGGTTGAGGCCATTGACGATCTGTTTGTTGACGCGGCCAACCAACACCATCTCCACCACGTCCATGGTGTCGGGGCAGGTAACCCGCAGCCCCTCTTGAAACACCGGTTCGATCGAGAGGCGATTGAGCCACTGGTTGATTTCAGGACCACCGCCATGCACCACCACCGGCTCGACGCCAACGCTGGCCAGCAGAGCCACATCGCGAAACACCGCATCACGCAGGTCTTCGCGAACCATGGCGGCTCCGCCGTACTTGATCACCACCCGGCGACCACGAAAACGCTGGATATAAGGAAGAGCCTCGCTGAGGACCTCAACCCGCAAGACATCCGGTGTTGTCATGGCTGGCTCTAGGGACATGGCTGACGCAGTTGCACGATGAGCAGATCAGCCTCTCCATCCTCCAGGCTCGCCTCCAAGCCAGGCCCAAAAAAGCGCCCCAACCGGTCGGCCTTCTGATGCCAGTGCTCACGGGGCACATCGCCCAACTCAAACACCATCTCCAGGGCGTAGCGGCCGCCGTGGTCGTACTCGGCAATGCTCTGCAGTTGGGGCGGATTCTCCTCATCCCAGAGCTTGAGGGCTTCCAAGGAACTCTCCAGGTGAGCCTTTTGGCCATAGCGCCAGCGCACCACATCCTTCAGCAGCTTGAGCTGCTCTTTGGTGCCGGTGGAGTCGCGCAGCTCGCTGAACTGAGCCGCCGGTGTCAGCCGAACGGGAGGCGGCAGCTCGGAAGACTTGAGCGCCAAGCCACCCAGAAAGATGGGGATGCCATAGAAAATCGTCGGCAAACTCACGTTGGGGGAGTCGGTGGCATAGGCCACCGAACCAATCACCGTGAGCACGGCACCAGCCACGGTGAGCAGTGAGCCTGGAGAGAACAAATCCTTCATCGCGTCATCTTCCCGTAAGGCGAGCGAAAATAATGGCGAAAAGCCAAGGCCCATGAGCGACGCCGAGACCACGCCAGCCGAGCTGCTGAACCAATTGCAGCAAGACCGGCGTTGGCTGTTGCGCCAATTGGACCAGGGCCAGTGGCCCGAACTACGACTTGATCTGGCTGCTCTCGAGCGCGAACTCGGGCAGCTCCTGGATCAAACCAGTCAGCACATCTCTCAGCCTTGATTCCCTGCTTAGAAGGGAATCTCATCGTCGGGGAGGTCCACCAGCGGGCCGGTGTTCCAGCTAGGTGCTTCAGCTGCAGCAGGAGCAGAGGCGCGAGCGGGAGCGGCCTGAGGAGCTGGAGCCGCGGCAGGCGCAGAGGCGGCGCTGGGGGCCGGAGCCGGGGCTCCTCCACCAGCCAACGGGTGCATGCGGGAGAGGGTGAATTCGGCTTTTTTCTCTTTGATGCCATCGGCGCGGGCCGTGGTGTTCATGCGCAGCCGGCCTTCGAGCACCAAGCGTTGGCCCACTTGCACGCGGCTTTGCAGGTCCTGAGCCAGGCTGCCAAAACCCACCACCTTGAGCTCACCAGAGGGATCTTCAGCCCGCAAACCATCGATGCGAACCTGCATCTCAGCAATCGGCATCTGGTTGTCTTGGGTGTAACGGATCGTGGGCGCCCCCAGCACTTCCACCTCGAGCAGGCAGTGATTCACGTCGATCGCGGCGTTGTGGCGCCCATCCTCACCCATGCAAGCCAGTGGAGCCAGTGCCATGGATGAGCAGCGCATCTGGCTGCTCAGCGGCACCGGGGAAGGGCCGCCACTAGCCGCCGAGTTGTTACGGCGTGGATGGCAGCTGCGGGTGAGCGTGGTGAGCAGCACAGCCGCACGGGCGTATCCGGCTCACCCCGCACTCGAGCTGCAGATAGGTGCCCTGGGCGATGAGGCCGCGGTTCAAAACGCCTTCGCCCAATGGCCCTGCCGCTGGGTGGTGGACGCGGCGCACCCCTTTGCCCGCAGCATTCATCCCGCCGTGGCCAAGGCCTGCAAGGCATTGGGTCAACCGCTGCTGCGGCTGCAGCGGCCGATGTTCAACAGCCCAGGGGCCACCGTGCTGGAGCGGATTGAAGACCTGGCCGATCAGCCGTTGGAGCGCGACAGCCTGCTGCTGGCCCTGGGTGCCCGCGAACTCGCGGCAGCCTTGAGCTTCAGCCGGGCCCGCGAGCATGCCGTGCGGCTGCTGCCATCCGCCAGCGCCTTGGGCCAGGCGCTGCAATTGGGCCTACCGGCTGAGCGCATTGCCTGCCTGCGGCCGCACACCAGCAGCAGCCTGGAGGGATCGGTGGAAGCAGGGCTCTGCCGGCGCTGGAGCATCACGGCGGTGCTGGCCCGTCAATCGGGCGGACCACCAGAGCAGCAATGGCATCGAATCTGCCAAGCCATGGGCCTGAAACTGCTGCTGCTGGCCAGACCCGAAAGCCGTGATCTCCATGGCTTGGAAATCGAACCGCTGCTCGCCAGGCTGGGATGGCCGCCATGAGGATTGCCCTGTGAAGCTGGTCGTGGTGCTTACCACCGAAGCCAACCAAGCCAACGCCGAAGCCCTGGCCGCCCAGTTGCTGGAGCAACGCCTCGCAGCCTGCATCGCCTTGCAGGCGCAGCAGTCGCTGTATCACTGGCAGGGCCGCATCGAGCGAGACAGCGAAGTGCAGCTGTTGATCAAGACCAGTGCCGAGCAGCTAGACGCACTGCAGATCGCACTGCACCAGCTCCACAGCTACGACGTCCCGGAGTGGATTGTGCTGTCAGGCCAGTGCTCAGAGGCCTACGGCAGCTGGCTGACCAGCAGCCTCAAACAGCCAGGGCCGGGAGATGCTTCTGCACCAGCTCTTTGAGGGAGACCTGGGGCCTCGGGCCCATCTGCGTCACCACTTGACCGGCGCAGAGTGATGCGATTTGGCCGCACTGATCAGCCGCCAGGCCCTGGGTGTAGCCGTACAGGAAGCCCGCGGCGTAGGTATCACCGGCACCAGTGGTGTCACGCAAGTCGCCCAACTGGAACGGGGCAATGGCGTGGGTGGTCTCACCCTCCAGCACCCATGAGCCCTGCTCACTGCGCGTCAAGCAAGCCAAGCGGCAGTGCTGACGCACCTGCTGAGCGGCCTCTTCAAAACTGGAGGCCTGATAGAGGCTGATGATCTCGGCTTCGTTGGCAAACAGAATGTCGACGTGGTTTTCCACCAGGTCTCGGAAGCTGTCGCGGTGGCGATCCACGCAGAAGGGATCCGACAGGCTCAAAGCCACTTGACCGCCATTGGCTTTGACCTCGGAGGCCGCCGCCACAAAGGCGCGTTTGGCTTCTTCGGCATCCCAGAGGTAGCCCTCGAGGTAGAGCACCTTGGCGCGACGCACCATCGACAGATCAATGTCGTTGGGATCGAGATGCACCGACGCCCCCAAGAACGTGTTCATGGTGCGCTGCGCATCCGGGGTGACGAGGATCATGCAGCGGGCTGTCGACGGACCGCTCTGCACAGCAGGGGTGTCGAACAGGCAACCGGTGGCCCGCAAATCGTGGGCAAAGATGCTGCCCAATTGGTCGTTGCGCACGCGGCCGATGAAGCCAGCGCTGCCGCCGAGCTGGGCGATGGCCGCCATGGTGTTGGCCACTGAACCACCAGACGTTTCAACGCCCGGGCCCATGGCGCCATAGAGAGCCTCGGCCTGCTGCTCATCCACCAGAGCCATGGTGCCCTTGGTCAGGCCCTGGCGATCGAGAAAAGCGTCGTCACTCTCAGAGAGCACATCAACGATGGCGTTGCCGATGCCAACGACATCGAGAGCTGAAGGGGTGGTGGTCATGCGCTGAGCAGTGCTCGTTTGGGTCCGTGGATGGGATCCTCCACCACGATGGTTTGATCGCGGCTGGCCCCCAGGGACACGATCGCGATGGGCACCTCCATCAGATCTGCCAAAAAGCGCAAGTACGACATCGCCTTCTCCGGCAAGTCATCAAGGCTGCGGCAATCCGCGGTGGAGGTTTGCCAGCCAGGCAGGGTTTCAAACACTGGCTGGCAACGGGCGAACTCCGAGGCGCTGCTGGGGAAATGATTCACCCGCTGACCATCGAGCTCATAGGCCACACAGACCTGGATCTCATCGAGCTCATCGAGCACATCCAGCTTGGTGATAGCCAGGCAATCCAAGCCGTTGACCTCCACCGCATAGCGGCCAATCACCCCGTCAAACCAGCCACAGCGGCGCCGGCGGCCCGTGGTGGTGCCGTACTCGCCGCCGCGATCGCAAAGGTGGTCCGAGAGGCTGCCCTCCAGCTCAGTGGGGAAGGGCCCCTCACCGACGCGGGTGGTGTAGGCCTTGGCAACTCCGATGACCCGGTCGATCAGGGTTGGGCCAACCCCAGCACCAATGCAGGCGCCACCAGCCACAGGGTTGGAGGACGTCACATAGGGATAGGTGCCGTGATCGAGATCCAGCAGGGTGCCTTGGGCTCCTTCAAACAGAATGTTTTTGCGTGCCCGCGCGGCGTCATGGATGGCGCGGGTGCAATCCACCACATGGCTGGAGAGGCGGCGGCCGTAGTCGGCGTATTCGGCAATCACCTCCTCGGCATCGAGGGGCTCAAGGCCATAGAGCTTCTGCAGCTGCAGGTTTTTCGCAGCGATCGGCCCCTGCAGTCGCTCGCGCAGCAGCTGCTCATCGAGCAGATCGATCATGCGCAGACCACTGCGCTCAGCCTTATCGGAATAGGTGGGGCCGATGCCACGGCCGGTGGTGCCAATGCGCTGGTTGCCGCGTTGTTGCTCCATCGCCTGATCGAGCAGGCGGTGATACGGGAGCGTCACATGGGCGGTGGAGGCCACCTTCAAGCCGCTGGCGTCAATGTCGTTGCTGGCGAGCATCGCCAGCTCGCCCAGCAAAACCTTGGGATCGACCACCGTGCCGGATCCAATCAGGCAGGTGGTGTCGGGGTAAAGGATTCCAGAGGGGATCAGGTGCAGCTTGAGCACTTGACCATCAACAACGATGGTGTGCCCGGCGTTGACACCACCCTGATAACGCACGACGACGTCGGCAGAGCGGCTGAGCAGATCGGTGATCTTTCCCTTGCCCTCGTCACCCCATTGAGCACCGATGACGACAACGTTGGCCAAAGCAAGGGCGACTCAGGGCCGCAATCCGAACAATCCGCGATTTTTTCAGATCAACCACCCCCGCGTCAAAAAATCAGCTGCCGCGGACGACGCTGAGCTCAGCCTTGTGGAGCTCCTTTTCCAGACGGGCGCGCAGGTCGTCAGACAGCGGGCGATTGTTGTAACTGGCGTAGTGGGCGGCCAGGGAGTTCAACGCCGTTTGCATGGTGGTGAAGGAGGCCAAACCATTGACGCGGCTATTGGGGCGATACAGGGAGATGTACTCGTTGATCAGATCGCGCGCTTGCTGCTGCTGCTCGCTGCTGGCTTGACCGTCCTCTGGAGCGATGGTGCTCAGCAGGCTTTTGGCCACGCTGACGGTGTCATCCACATAGGTGCCGGTGAGGCCTGAGGGGGTGCCCCCACAAGCGCTCAAGCCAAACACCAAGGCCACCAACAACAACAGCTGAAGGCCGGCACGCACCAGCTGTTGGCCGAAGCCCCGCAACGCAGCAAACACAGAGACAAGCCGGCAGATTGAGCAGGACTTTAAGGGGTGTTCCAAGCCGGCGGCAGGGCGGCGCGGCAGTGCTTGACCAGCAGCTGTTGCGTCCAGGCGGGCGGCAAATCGCGATCCTGGCCAGACCAACTGCGCTCCAAGGAGGGGTCGCGGCGGTTCAGTCCGAGCAAGGCATCACGTTGGCGAATGCGGGTCAGGCTGACCACGCTGTTTTGCGGTTGCTGGTCATCGCATTGCAGCTCCACCACCAAGGTCATGGCTTCGCTGGGGGAGCGCTCCAGCCGCACAGGGATGCTCAGCTGACGCACGCCGCCGGGGAGTGTTAGCTCGTTCTCAGCAGGGCCGATCTCCAACCGTCGTTCGGCGGTCATCGGAGGCACCGGGGGAGCGGCACGGCACCCCACCAGCACAGCCGCGAGGGCAGCAGCAGCAGCCAAAGAGCGTCTCATCACAACCCCTGACGTTGTTGATCCAGGGTCTGCAGCAACTGAGCCATCAAGTCTTGGTGGGGACCCTCCTGCTTCTCGCCACTGCAGCGCTCCACCAGCTCCACCTGGCCATTGGCAGCACCGCGTCCCACCACCAGGCGCCAAGGAATGCCGATGAGTTCGGCGTCTTTGAATTTCACGCCGGCCCGCTCGTTGCGGTCATCGAGCAGCACATCGACGCCAGCCTGCTGCAACTGCCCATAAAGGTCTTCGGCCAACTCCACCTGCTGCGCTTCTTTGCTGCTGGCGATCACGATCACCACTTCAAACGGTGCGATGGGCACAGGCCACACCATGCCGGCGGAGTCATGGTGCTGCTCAACGGCGGCTTGGGCCAAGCGCGACACGCCAATGCCGTAGCAACCCATCCAAAGGGGGGCGTCTTGCCCCTGCTCGTTGGCAAAGGTGGCGCCGAGGGCCTCGGAGTACTTGAGCCCCAGCTGGAAGATGTGGCCCACTTCAATGCCGCGGCGGGCCTGCAGCTGTTGGCTGGGGTCATGGCAACAGCGATCACCGGGCAGCGCGGCGCGCAGCTCGACGCGCTGAGGGCTGGCCATGCCGGGCTCGCTCCAATTGGCTGCGATGCGATGGGCATCGGAGCGGTTGGCTCCGCAAATGAACAGGGGCAAATCCAGGGCCGTTGGATCGGCCAAACGCAAAAAGCTGCTCTCCAATTTTTTGCTGCCCTGCAACACCGCATCACTGAGATCAGGGCCGAGGTAGCCAAAGGCAGGCACGTTTTCAGCGGCCAAATGCTTGGCCTCCAACGGCTCAATGCCTAAGAGAGCACCCCAAGCCTGGCCATGCTGCTGATTCAGCCAATTGGCCAGCTTCACTTCATTGAGCTGTTGATCACCGCGCAGAGAGACCAGCAGGGCCTGCTGGCGCCCTTGCTCAAAGCGCGCCACCAACAGGATCACCTTGACCAACTGAGAGGCGTGCCAGCCCTGGGCCTCCACCAAGGCATCAATGCTGGTTTGCCCGGGGGTGTCCAGCTCCGCGGCTGTCGCGCTCTGCAGGGGCACCGGCTCAGCCGGCAGGGATTCAGCCCGCTCTTGGTTGGCCGCATAGGAGCCATCGGCACTGCTGAGAATGAGGTCTTCACCGGCTTCAGCGGTGACCATGAACTCCTGGCTAGCGGAACCACCGATGGCACCGCTGTCGGCTTGAACGGCCACAGCCTGGAGACCGCAGCGGGAAAAGATGCGGCGATAGGCCTGATCCATGGCGGCATAGCCGCGGCCGAGATCTTCAGCGCTGGCATGGAAGGAATAGGCATCTTTCATGATGAATTCGCGGCCACGCATCAAGCCGAAGCGCGGGCGGATTTCATCTCTGAATTTCGTTTGGATCTGATAGAGGTTGACGGGGAGCTGGCGGTAGGAGCGCAGCAGGTCGGCCGCCAGCGCTGTGATCACCTCTTCGTGGGTGGGGCCAAGCCCCAGCTCCCGGTCCTGGCGGTCCTGCAGGTGAAACATGATTCCTTCCCCAGCGGTGTAGCCCGACCAACGACCACTGCGCTGCCAAAGCTCAGCGGGTTGCAGCTGGGGCAGCAGGGTTTCGAGGGCACCGGCGGCATCCATTTCTTGGCGAACGATCGCCGAGACCTTGCGCAGCACGCGCCACATCAAAGGCAGATAGGCGTAAATCCCCGAGGCCACACGGCGGATATAGCCGCCACGCAACAGCAGTTTGTGGGAAGGAATTTCCGCTTCTGCCGGGTCATCGCGCAGCGTCACCAACAACAGGGCGGAGACGCGCATCGCTTGCAGCAGAACAGGTGGCGGAACCTATCACCGAGGCATTGAAGACGAAGAAAGTAAATTGAGTCTCATGGGGACGATTCACTAACCTCCACAGGCTGAGAATTATTTATGCCTCAGAGGAAAACATCTGCTAGGGTCTGGCCATTCCAGCTCGTCCAATCGCCGTCTCATGGTTGCTATGCCTCCTGCGGGATATGCCGGAACTGAATCCGAGGCACCTGTAACCCCTTCCGGCGAAAGCGCTGAGGGCTTAATCGGTATTGACGAAGTTCAGCGCGCGCTGAACCGTTCTCGTGCATCTGTATACCGCTACACAAATACTGACCCTCGCAATCTCAACCCTCCGTTTAATCCTAGAAAGCTCAATCCTGAGTACAGAAGCGATCAAAAAGATCCGCTGATGTTTCACCCAAACGAGGTAGCACGCTTCGCTCGTGATGTACTCCGCATCAAAGAAGTCACGGTTGAAGTTCTTAATTCCCCCTATTCCGCTACTCAGCAGCTGCTGAGCACCATCCTTGATGAGCTCCGCGAGATCCGTGGCCTGCTCGCCTCCTCCGGCGTTGAGCCTGCAGCCGATCTCAGCGCTCGCCTGTCAGCCTCCGAGAGAAAGCGTTCAGCGGCCTGACGACAGATTTCTCTAGCGGTGGCATGATAAGGGCGACCCCTGCGGGCTTCCTGCCAGCTGTGCCTCAACTTTGCGTTGAGCGGGTTGTTCCCGTTTCGT
>Ga0213859_10001001_pt1 | contig 12796 bp, 23 predicted proteins | sample PICome_2_FD_160133 | JGI IMG/M metagenome (GOLD analysis project Ga0213859, IMG submission 160133) | Coastal seawater microbial communities near Pivers Island, North Carolina, United States - PICO304 | ecosystem: Environmental > Aquatic > Marine > Coastal | place: USA: North Carolina... | reverse complement strand
TACACTTCTGTTGGTCTTACTAAGGTTTCGATATCACCTAAAAAATACATTAGGAAAAATATTTGTTGTATTGGTTCACATAAACCTCCAACCTCATTCTTTGCGGTTTTATTTAGTACATGGTAATCAACCATAGATTTAACAGATTTGTATTCTTGTTTGAAGTTATCATATAAATGTTTTAATTCGTGAGCAATTGTTGAAGTTAGTTGTTTTGAATTTTGTTTATTTAAAAACCATTGTTCTACTTCTTCAATACTCATTTCATCGTCTATGGCAAAATCAAGATATATAAAAAGGTTGTCTTTATCTAATGTTTGTCCTATTACAGGATTTTTCTTTGTTAAATCTGGTTTTCCTTTTGTTTGTGCGGGAACACCTGCACCCATCAACTCAACTTCATCAACCTGAAAACTTTGTCTATGTAACCTAACCGCAACGTCCAATTCCTCTAATGTTAAATCATTAATCCTTAAAGGTTCTTCAAATGTTAATGTTGTTTCAAAAAAATCATCATGTCGTTCATCTAAGTTACCTAAGTTCGCAATGAGTTCTGACATAAATGTTTCCGCTGAGTCGTGAATACCTTCAGGTACTCCGACAGCTTCCCTTAAAATTCTTTTGATTTGCTTTCTTAAAGACATATTTTTTCCTATATTTACATAAATAGTTAATAATACGAATAATGGGTAAATATATTGTAAGATTTTATGGTTGGGAAGAAGAAATGCAAGGTTATAATCTCTCCCAAGAACAAGTAGATAAACTTGAGGAGGCGGTCAATAGTGGTGAATATGATTCAATAGATTCCATGGGTATGGATATTGAAGAACTTATCGGTGTGGATTTCTTTGAGGGTGATGCGTTTTCTATGTCTAAAGCCAACTATCTACCTGATAATACATATATCTTTGTTTATGATGAGAATGAAAATGAGTTGTTTTCATTTGGTTTAAATGATATGAGTGATATAGAAGACCATATCGAAGACTTTGATTATGAAGGAGTTACTCAAATTGAGTTTGTTCCTGAAAAGGGCGGTGTTGAAAATGTGCTCTTCACATCTGCATCAAATAAAGGAGGTCTTTATGAATTTCATATTGAAAGTGACGAAGTACCCAAGCCTGAAGATTTCTCAATTGTGACAGGTATGATTGAGATGATAGACTTGTATTACGAGTTTATTGAAGATGTATATTTCAAAGGTCAAAAACTTGAAATTGAAGAGTGGTTGGATAATCGTGGGAAAGGAATTGAACTTAAACTTAACAAACTTCAAGACCTTTACAATCTTTGGGAAAAAAATGGTATTAAAAATCCATACGTAGATTGACAATTAATTTTTAATGTTGTATCATTATACAACAGGAGAGATGCCAGAGTGGTTAATGGAGCAGTTTGCTAAACTGTCGTCGGTTTCGACGCGTGGGTTCGAATCCCACTCTCTCCGCACAAAAAAAGAGGTTCTAAGACCTCTTTTTTATTATATGTTATTTTGATTAATTACCTCTACCTTTTAAACCATAATGTTTTTTAACCTTATTTGACCCACCACCTATAAAATTGTAGGAATTAAAACACTGTCCTAATGTTGATGTGTCTGTTAATTTAACACCTTTCTTAATTCCCGCCTTCGCAGTTGCAATTAATTCTGTGCACTGTTCTTTGGTTGGTTGGTTGGTTATAGCAGTTTTTAATTGATTTAAGTCTTGTTCGAGGTCTTTTGCTGTTGATTTTTCTTTTTCTAACGCAATTCTTTCCATTTGTTTATCTTCTTCTGTTGCGGGTTTTTCAGCAGAATCTGAAGCGGTTTGAGTAGAATCTGCACCATCTTTTCTACTTTTCAAGAATGCTTCATAAGCCGCAGCAGTTTTTGATCCCCACTTACCATCCAAAGGTCCTGGATCTAAATCTGTGTTTTCCAGTTTACTCGCCAATTCTTTAAGTCTTTTTTGTATTCCTAAAACTGACTTTTCTTCATTCTGTTCATTTATGTTATATAATGACTGAATGTATCTCTTATCTTCTTCTGTTAATATAAATCTACTCATAGTGTTTTTTTTAAAAATGGATTATACAATTTACTTGTAAAGTTCATCATACATTGCGTTTATAGTTTCTGGTCCAACTTTACCATCTACAGTCACTCCAAGTTCTTGTTGTATTCTTTGTGTAGCGTTCATACCACGTTCTTTTTGTGGTTCTACTGCAGATACTTGGTCTTCTTGTCCTTTTTCTTGGAATTGGTCACAGGAATAATTTACCATTTTACCTTCTTTGTCTTTTTTTCTACCATTATTGTAAAAGACTTCTCCATTTAACTTATATGCGATGGAACCATCATTCAAAGCCACCTTTTGAGCTTCTGAATGGTTTGATATACAACTATATTCCTCAGGCCAATCAGAAGTACTTTTTAAGTTATCAACAATTTTAAAATCAATAACTTCACGATTATTAAACCCAACAGTTTTATATTCTGCACTTACTCCTATACTTCTTAAATGTCTTACTATTGATTCAACAGTATCAGCATCTTCAACACCCATTTCATCTTTTACGAAGAATGCAAATCCTTGTTGTGGTGTGCCGTAATTAGAAGCTTTTAATAATTCATCTACTTTATAAAACTCTTCTTTTGTTTTTATATCCTTAACCGCGTCAAGAAATGATGATTCGTCTGTACCAAAACCCTTAGAAGCGTTATATATTTGTGTTGCAATACTATTGGCGTTATCTCCTTTTGATTGTTCAAACAAAGGTTTTTTACCTGTACTAAAGTACTCTTTTTCTGTCGCTGACTCATGAAGTGATAAAATTCTATTTTTTTCTTCAGAATCTATTTTATGTAATCTGTAATCCATGATACTTGTTTTTTATATATAAATACTTTATCTTTAGAAAAAATCACGAATAATATGGACTTTATTGACACAGGATTACTATTAAATGATTTAAAGGACTTTTACATATGGAAGGTTTATGTGAATGATGATGAATTTATAAGTAAGTGGAGAACGAACAGAGAAGAATTCTTGAAAACTATACCCAGACCTACAATGTCGAAATAATGGAAGCAATATTGAAATTTAACTTGGATGAGTTTGACGACCGAATGTCACATCTTCGTTGTGTTAAGTCGCTGGATGTGTGCCTCGTTTTGTTGGAACTTAGAAATTCATTTTCTGAGATGGAAAACAAAATCGATGTAATGGAATTACAAGGTGATGATGCAATGACTCCTCATGAACTTATTGAGGAATTTAGGATTAACTTTTTTGAATCTTTACTATCTCATAATGTTGATTTGGATGAACTTATTACATGAACTATGAAAAATAAACTTACAACTCCCTTGCGAGAAATTATTGAGTTTGAGACATCTTGCAGTTATATGTTTGACTCAGACGCAAGAATTGCCATGGCTCTTTTGGACTATGTAAGAAAGAACAAAAAAGAATTTCTTGAAAAAGAAAGGAAATCATATTGTGACTTTTTTTACTTGGTATATGATGAAGATGAGAAATTTTCTGACTCAACACATGAAGTTGCGGAAAGAGAATACGATAAGTTATATAATGGTAAGTAAATGGAATCACAGAGTCGTCAAAACCAAAGATGGTGTGGATGACTGGTACGTAATACATGAAGTATTTTATGATAAAGATGGTAATGTTGATGGTATGACAAAAGAACCCGTTAGTGTGGGAGGAAATACAATTGAAGAACTCAAATGGACTTTGACGAAAATGTTGCAGTCATTAGATAAAGATATTATAGATGAAACATAATCAAAATATTATTGATGTCGCACCCAATATAATGGAAACATTAACCAAAGGATATCAGTGGTACATCGATACTCCTGAGCAACCTTTTGAATATACAGAAGGTTCGATATGGTTAATCAACCCAAAAACGAGAGAATGGATATTAGTGTTGGAAAAATCGGGAGATTTGTGGTATTATAATGGAATAATGAACACTTTTTTTAAGTATTTAAACATGAAATATCCTGATTTTGATTCATTTATCAAGATATGGGTGGAAGATAATCTTCAAAGAGAGGTGGTATTAACCGGAGGATTACCGATGACACTTGATGGTAAGGTGGAAGATGTTCTCGAAAACGGAAATACAATTAAAAGTCAATAAATACTCATTAATGATACAAATAATAGTAGTTTTGCATTATTAATGATACATTAAACATCAAAGAGAAATGAAAACACCAATGCAACAGATGCTTGAACTCTTAGAAGAGTTGTTGGACAGCAAACCAACCCGAGCAGACCGAACTCGGTTTGAAACAGCAATTTCAAAAGCCAAAGAGTTGATTCAGGATGAGAAGAAGGTAATTATGAATGCTTATTGGAATGGAGGAAGATACCTAAATTCGGATGATTACTACAAAGAAACCTTTAACACCAAATAGAAATGAACGAATTACAAATTTTTATTAATAGACTCAAAAAAATAGGTATTGAACTTGAACTAATGGGTAATGTACCTTGGATTTATTTATCTAAGGTAAATGGTAATACAGTACAGCCTGAGGATTATAATGCCAACCATGGTTATACCATCGCATGGAATAGGGACAAGATTGAATTGGATTCTGATACCAAACGAATATTCCAAGTGATTAGAAAATATAAAACCTTTAACGCCACAGACAAATGAATTTAGATAGGGTAATTTATTGGATGGATTATTAAAGAACTCTGGATAAATGACTTTATACGGAAACGTAAATATAAAAAATGGAAATAATGGCAAAATATTTAAAGCAATCATTTTTACGAAAAGTTGAAGACCAATTAAGGATGGGTGATATTTCTTATGGTAGGATGTGTGAGATTATTCAAGATGAAGTAATAAGTAATTACACAAAAACACGATACGACACAAAAGAAGAGTTCTTAAAAACAATTAAGGATAAAGACAAATAAAGTTTGGGTAAACGAAAACTTTACCATATCTTTGTGAAACAATAAACAAAACATATGGCAAAAGAAAAACTATATCGGAACTCAAACGGAGAATACCTTTACCTATTCAATTGGAAATGTGGTGGGTTCAATGATGTGTGGGCACCCAATAAGCGTGAAGCTTATAAGCGTGTTATGAAGGAACGCAAAGAATGGGAAAAGGAAAATCCCACATATGTTAAACTTCGTCCTGATTATGATTCGATGCGTCGTTGTACTTATAGTCAATATCAGGAACAAAATAGAATGGGTTGGTTGTTGAGTATCTAAAATAACACATATACATAATGAAAGCAACACTAGAATTTAACTTACCTGAGGAACAAGTTGAGTTTAACCTCGCGGTAAATGGAAACAAATGGTCATTTGTGGCTTGGAAGATTGACCAAGAACTTCGCAGCAAAATCAAATACTCTGAAAGTATCACCGAAGAACAAAGGGACATCTATCAAGAGGTAAGAAATTTGATTAACGAATATATGATGGAACAAGGTTTAGATTGGGAGTGATAAAACACAATTAATATGAACAAGATTAACAGACCTGTTATTCCTTTAGATTTAATCAATACTGATACAACACATTATAAATGGAAGTTGGTTAGAGAACGAGATGGACTAACCAAATATTCTGAAGAAATACTTTGGGTTGATTATAATAAAGATGGTACGTTTAAATCTAAACACTACGAACCTTCTAATGGACGTTCATTGTTGATGTCTCCATTTAATGACTTTTTTACTTGGCAGACAACAGTAATTACAGAAATTTTGGAAATGTCAGAAACTTTGATTATATTTAACACAGAAAATAGTAAGTACCATTTATATAAAACTAATGACTGAGTATAAAAACCGTTATGGTGATGTCCACACGTTTGAATTAAACGAACGTGGTAACATTAATTGGAAAGGTAACTTTGACCATTGTCGTTTTGGGTATTATGATAACCCTGATGACATAATTATGGTTGACCCCAGTGGTGGTCCATATATCACTATGGAAACCGACATGGGTCATTTTGGTGATGAGTTTAAAGGTAAAAAAGTTAATGGGTTTATTAGTAAAGAAGACTATTACGAAATTGTTATAGATAAATTCAATTAATAGTTGTAAAATTAAAATTTATATTTTACATTTGTACGGTTCTTTGACATCACTGTTTATTTGACCTCTTAGCTCAGTTGGTTAGAGCATCTCACTTTTAATGAGAGGGTCCTGGGTTCGAGTCCCAGAGGGGTCACTTCATCTATCTAAATTATATCCAACATGAAATATTAGTAATAACAAATTAGCTTAATTTAAAATTTATAACTATGTAACAAAAGACATTCTCTGAGTAGGGTAAGAATAAAGGAGAGTGTTATAACAAAACCCCTTGTGTGAGTTGGTAAGGTAGCAGCACAAGACTTGTCGGACGCTTACCAAGTCATGGACGAGTGGTGTAAGACGGCGGTTAGGTTGCTAACATAAGACCCAAACAATGGTGGAGTACCAATCAAAATCTCCACTGAAAATGCCTGAGTGGTGGAATGGTAGACACGCTGGTCTTAGGAACCAGTGTCGCAAGACGTGAGAGTTCGAGTCTCTCCTCAGGTACCAATATGTATAAAATACATAATGCTCTCGTAACTCAGTGGTTCAGAGTTCCTCGTTTACACCGAGGCGGTCGTTGGTTCGAATCCAACCGAGAGCACATATGGTGTCTATAGTTCAGATGGTTAGAACGCCTGATTGTGGTTCAGGAGGTCGTCGGTTCGAGCCCGATTAGACACCCCTTATAAGGTCAGATGTCCGATTGGAAGGTGTAGGTTCGCAAAACCTATAACGGTGGTTCGAATCCATCTCTGACCTCAACTTGAATGAAAAACTGTGAATTATGTATGACCCAAAAAAAGATCCTGCCTTTGCAGATAATCCTTATTTAACGAATTATGAAATAGAATACGATTTTATGATGGACCCGTGCAGTAATCCAAACCCCCCTTCTTGGTGTGAAGATGGTACTGGTGGTCCCTGTAACAATCCAGACCACGGACCTTTTTGTGACGGTGTTCATGCGGTACCATGTGACGCAAGTGTTCTTATGTTATTCTTAACCGTAATTTTTGGTGTTGGATTACTTAAAAAAAAGTTTGTTTTTTCGAGATATGTGTAATATATTTGTAGGGAGTTCTTTGACATACAGAGGTAAGAAAAATAAATCTAAAAAAGATTTGGTTTTTACAGACAATTGACTTACCTTTGTATTCGTTCTTTAACATATGCGCCCGTAGCTCAGCTGGATAGAGCATCTGCCTTCTAAGCAGACGGTCTCAGGTTCGAATCCTGACGGGCGTACAAAAAACTACAAAAAGTTTGGCAGTTTGAAAAAGTTGTCTTATATTTGTAGGAGTTCTTTAAGAGATGCCCGGATGGTGGAAGTGGTAGACACGACAGACTTAAAATCTGTTTCGCCGAACGGTGAGTGTGGGTTCGAGTCCCACTCCGGGTACTAACAGTGTTCTTTGACATGTGGGTAGATTAATTATAGTAATTTTCGCTGATGACCCTCTCTGCGACAAAAAAAGGGGGAACCAATATGGGGACGTAGCTCAATTGGTTAGAGCATCAAGCTTATATCTTGAAGGTCACAGGTTCAATTCCTGTCGTCCCTACTAAACTATAAAATGGGGGGTCGCCTCTTCGTCCTGATGTGTGGCGACCTCCCGATGTAAAAAATCGCGTGTGAGGTGAATATGGGACTTCGGTCCCTACCTCACACACAATAATCCGTGTAGTCGTGAAAGGGGTGGTGACCTGAAGCGACCTGAGTACTAGAAAACTCAGACCTGTGTGAAAGCATCTCATGGATGGATGCGCCGACTAAGTAGTGTCTTTTGATACCTTACCCTTATTCTAGTTTGGGTGTCGTTCGGAGAGGATGGGTTCGAATCCCTTCACATGGGCTAATATTAAATCACTAAACCCTTCTACTGACAAGGAGGGGAGGTAAAGATGAACAGGGTATGTCAGAATCCTTAGTAATCGGTGTAACGGTTCGAATCCGTCAGGGGCATCGTCTCTGAACTGTAGGAGTTGACGCCACCTCAATTGCCACTATAACTCAGTTGGTAGAGTAGCTGATTTGTAATCAGCCTGTCGGCGGTTCGAGTCCGTCTAGTGGCTCTGGTTAGGTTTGTCCGTGGTTACGGTCTGATGGGGAAACCTTGCAGACTTCCTGAACCAAAATTCATAAGATGTCCCACTGTCTTATGGGGTAATGGGGGAAAAAACGGTACACATTGCAGGAGTAGCTCAGTTGGTAGAGCATCAGCCTTCCAAGCTGATGGTCGCGGGTTCGAGTCTCGTCTCCTGCTCATAGGTCGGAAGTCCTTCACCTACAGGCTAGTTGGGCCCTTCCCCTTCTGTGAAAGGGGTTTTACTGGACCCTTCCTGAGGTGTTGGACTCGACCTTTTTTTCTCCCTTAGCTCAGTTGGTTAGAGCATCTGACTGTTAATCAGAGGGTCCTTGGTTCGAGCCCAAGAGGGAGAGCAATTTTTTTGGGTTTGGTCGTTTAAAACCGATTAAGGTGGTCTTTTTAGACAATCAGCGGTGTCCCTTAAAGACGACATCCTTTAGTCAGGTGGGCGTAATGAGGGATTGGTTCCTGAATCCGTTTACGGTTGCTTCTCCGGTTCGAGTCCGGCCCTGACTACTAAAACTATATCATTATAACTTGGGGGTATCGCATAGTGGCTATTGCAGCTGACTGTAAATCAGCCGTCTCTGACATCGGTGGTTCGAGTCCATCTACCCCCACGCCGGCTGAAGACTGCGAAGGGAGTTCAAACTTTTTGTTTGTCTCCCTTTTTTAATTTAAAATAAATACTTATATTTGTGTTATGACAAAAAAAGAAATAATTAATAAGATTGAGGATAGTCGTACATGGGACACGGCAAAACATCGTTATGCTGAAAAACTTTTGAATGAGTTTGATAGTGAAGATGTTAGATCATACCTCATGAACAAGTACCGTAAAACAAACGATTATTTTTACTGTAGTATACTTAAAAATAACCCATGAATTAACGTAATAACACGATAATAAACGGATAATATTTCGACAAATGGACAATACGGAGATTAGACTTATGGCTTCAGAACTTGTTTCTGACTATGGTAAACAAGGAGGTGTGGATGTTTGTTTTGAATCCATAAATCAAACCGAAGATGAGGGTGAAATTGTGTTTTGGGAAAAGGTATTAAAGTATATTGAAGATAACTATGACGATGATGTATCGTTTATGATGGGAGAATTATGATTACAATTTTTGTTTTGTGTATGACAGTAATAAAAGAATACCTTTTAGATATATTTTTAAATATTTTGGTTTTTGTTAGTGCGATGGGTTTACTAGTCTTGTTCGCTAAGGGACTAAACTTATACTACGATTATTTAGAAGAAAATGGATTATTATACTAATTTGATTTTCTAAATATTATTTTATAGATTTACAAATGAAAATTTTAATAATGAAAGAAGAAGAAGTTCAAAGATTAAAAGATAATATTTCAGAATATGGAGATGATGAATACTACGAATCAGAAAATAAAAAAAATTACGATACGAAGTTTAAACCCATGTCGTGTTTTGAAAATTGAAAACAACCGAACAATAGTTCGTCATTATATAATTAATCGTGAGTATTCGTATTGACGATTTGGTTTGAGTTCTTATATTGAACTCAACGGGATGTGGCGCAGTTGGTAGCGCACCTGCTTTGGGAGCAGGGGGTCACAGGTTCGAGTCCTGTTATCCCGACTTAATAAAAAAACAAATAAATAAAGAATGGAAAATATCTATGTACACGACCATACAATTACCACAGAAGAAAGAAACGGTAAGTATGGACACAAATCCCCCGTCTTGTGGTTTACAGGACTTTCAGGCTCAGGAAAATCGACTGTAGCAAATGCCCTCGAATCTATTTTATTCGAAAGAGGAATAAAAACATATATCTTGGATGGAGATAATGTAAGAAGTGGATTGAATTCTGATTTGGGTTTCACCGATGAAGATAGGATTGAGAATATTAGACGTATCTCTCATTTGGCTCAGCTATTCTCGGATTCAGGTACTGTATCAATCGCATCGTTTATCTCACCTTTTATTGAAGAAAGAGAAAGCGCAAAAAATGTAATCGGAGATGAAAATTTTATCGAAGTCCATTTCTCAACTCCATTAGATGTATGTGAGAGTAGAGACCCAAAGAAACTTTATGAAAGAGCAAGACAAGGTATTATCAAAAACTTTACCGGAATTGATTCGGCGTATGAAGCACCGGTAAACCCTGAAATAACTATAGACACAACCGCAATGGATGTAGAAGAATGTGCTATGGTAATTATAAAATACTTAGAAGAAAATAACGTATTATAATATGTGGAGTAAAGTAAATCACGGAGGTAATCCGACATCGAATAAAGACAAGAAATACGCAATCTTCGTAGGAAGATATCAACCTTACCATTACGGACATATTAGTTTGATTGAACAGAAACTCAGTGAGGGTATCCCCGCTCTTATTATGGTGAGAGATATTGAGGCAGATGAGAAAAACCCATTCACTACAGACCAAACAATTGATATGATCCAAACTTATCACGAATCCAAAGGTCAGGATGTCGTAGTTATGAAAATCCCTGATATCGAATCAGTAAATTACGGTAGAGGTGTCGGTTATGAAATTAATGAGTTTACACCACCTGATAATATCGGATTTATCTCAGCAACTAAGATTAGAAACTCAATTAATGAAGGTAACGAAGATTGGAGAGAAATGGTTGATGAGTCAATTCAACAAAAAGTAGTAGATTATTTAGGGTAAAATTAAGAAAGGGTTCTTTGACATAAACAAATTTAAAAACTTAAAATAATGGAATTAATTACAACATTTTTAGGTGGTGTTCTACTATCAGGTCTTATTGGTTTGGTGGTATGGGTATCGTCAATTAAGAAAAAACATATTAAATTATCGAGAGTTACGAAACGTAATTTCAAAGAAGTAGAAAAAAAAGATGACGATTTGTTAGAAACACTTCGTCATCTTAAAGAACAAGTTAAAATGCTTGAGTTGGATGTTCACAAATATGTGGATAGTATCTACAGAGATACCGACGAAAGGTTTCAAAATGTAGATAGAGTTATTGACAGTAGATTAGACAAACTGGAAAACCGTCTTCAAAAAATGAATGAAGACGGTTGTAAACCAGTTGATAAACTTAAAACCCAAATAAACGGGTAAATTAGTTAAAGAACTCTTTCTTAATCTGATAAGTTCCATCGGAGTATTTTATTTTCTTAATATAAATTCCCGATGAGGTTATCTCACTTAAATTAATCTTAGCACCGTAGATATTATAGTATTCTATATTTTCTACGGTGTTTTGATTTTCAGGAACTTGTATTCCTTTAGAGTTTAATGTACCTTTTACCCATTCAGGTATTTCTTCACCTGTGGGCATTAATGTCCCATCACTTTCACATACTAAACCGAATAAAGAAAGTAACTCTAAGACATCATCAATTCCCACAATACCGTCATCATTAAAATCTATCTGTGCACAGGGTTCGACATTCTGTCCAAATTGGTTTAAAATTAATATAATGTCAGAAACACCTACCAACCCATTACCATCTAAATCTAATCTACATGGGTATACAGGACAAGGTAAAACAGGAGGACCTACGTATAAGGGTAAAATCTCTTCATCACCCCAATCACCTGTTGTGTATATTAAGGTATCATTTCCTGATGTCACAGTAACCGAACCTGGACCTTCATATACCTGACACCAATAGTGCATTCCATTACCAAATATATCCTCTAATACTACTTCATAATTGCCTTCAGGTAGACAATATGTATAAGAGATAGAATCACATGAATAATCTGCATTTGCATATCCACCCCCTCCATCGATTAATTCACCTGTATCTAAATTTACCAATATCCATGAAATTCCGTAGGGTAATGCATCAAAATATATGTTGATATCTACTGTTGTTCCCGGTTCATTCGTAAAGTTTAAGACAGTAGTGTCATTAACAGTATATGAATCTTCTACTCCGTTTGGTAACTCAGTCCAAATAGATAATGTGTGGTCACCAAACGGTATTCCAATAGTAGGTAAACCAACTGTTTCATAATTTCCAGTAGTTAACAAACCATTCCATATAAAACTATTAGGTGTTTCATTATCTAACTGATAATTTACTGTTACATAATTAATGGTGTCTAATGTATTACTCGTTAATGTGAATGATACATCATCGAAGGATTCTGTGCACTCACCTTCACTTGGCACTACAATTGAACTTACACCTACACTAACTCCATCTAAAGGAGTACAGTTTCCATTATCAAGTAACCCCGACCTATGTTGTAATAGTTTACTTCTCATTCTAGTTCTACCATCAGGACTAAATCTATCCATACAGTCGTCATTAGAATAATCCATAAAATTTTCTGTCATGGTTTCATAACATGAAATTGGACTACATCCTACAGAACCTGTTGTTGGTGGTGTATCACATAAAGCGTCTCCTTGACTTGCACAGTTTGTTTCAGGTCCACATCCACTAGTAAAATGGAATGTATGATATAGACCTAAATAGTGACCCATCTCATGAGTTAGGGTTTTATTTTCGTTAAAATTATTATAGAGTTGATTATCTTGATTTCCGTTGTTATTAAATCCGAAGACTCCACGAAATACCACAATACCATCTCTAAGATTACTAGTAGGTGGTAAATACGC
>Ga0213859_10000999_pt1 | contig 12804 bp, 10 predicted proteins | sample PICome_2_FD_160133 | JGI IMG/M metagenome (GOLD analysis project Ga0213859, IMG submission 160133) | Coastal seawater microbial communities near Pivers Island, North Carolina, United States - PICO304 | ecosystem: Environmental > Aquatic > Marine > Coastal | place: USA: North Carolina... | reverse complement strand
AGATCCCTCCACCACGGAAACATCTGCACCCAGGCGCTGCAATTCTTCGGCCATCAGCGTTTGGTCGAGGTAAGGCGTAGCAACCTCTGTCAGCGACATCCCGCACTCATCGCGCAGGAAGCGTGCAAGAGGAATTTCCAACTGCGAGTCCGGCAGGAAATGGATGCTCCGCCCTTGCAGTGACTCGCGCACTTTTGACAGTGACTTCTCGGCACGAGCGATAGGAATCGCCAGAGCCTCCCTGACCGATTCAGCACTGTGGCCCCACTTTGCGGCCGCGGCTTGGAACCAGCTCAGCGTGCCGTCGATCCCGAGCGGATAAGGGGCGCTCACCAATTTAGCGCCGCGCTTCAGAAGCGCAGAGACGGTGTCACTCAGATAAGGCTGCGCGAGAATAATGCGGGTGCCCGGCCCCACGGTGGGCAAATCGTCTGCTCGGGCGGCAGGGAAAAAGTCGACCTCGTTGATGCCGAGCTGGGCAAAGTGGCGCCGGAATTGCTCCTCTACGATATCTGCCATCGTGCCCACCACCATCAGGCGCTGGCTACCCTCTGGCGCCTCCGGCAAATCGGGCACCATGCTGGTCAAGCACTGATCTTCGCCCTGGGTGAAAGTCGTTTCGATGCCCGAGCCGCTGAATGCGGAAATACGCAGTCGGTTATTGTGCTCGCCTTGCAGTCGGGCAGCAGCATTCGCCAGGTCGAGCTTGATCACCTCTGAAGGACAGGAACCCACGAGGAACAAGCGCCGGATGTCGGGCCTGCGCTCGAGCAACTCGGAGACCACGCGATCCAACTCCTCATGACAATCCGCCATGCCCGCCAAATCGCGCTCACCCAAAATAGCCGTCGCAAATCGGGGTTCGGCAAAAATCATCACCCCTGCGGCGGACTGCAAAAGATGCGCACAGGTCCGGGAGCCCACCACCAAAAAGAAGGCGTCTTGAATGCGTCGGTGCAGCCAAATGATCGACGTGAGCCCGCAGAACACGGCGCGCTCGCCCCGTTCTGTGGTGACCGAGGGCATGGCAGCGTTTTCAGCGCGGGCAATTACCTGACTCACGATTCAAGCACCCCCTGCGCGTTCATCGCCGCAGCATCGTTACTCAACTTCGTCACTGTGGTTTGCTTGGCTGCCTGAAATTTGAGCAAGAACTGCAGTGCGTTGACGACATAACTGGCATAGGCCGCCAGTGCGACCCACATCTGCTCAGTCGGGGTGCCCCACCCTACCAGCCACATCAGGACATAGAGGGTATGCAAGGCCATCACCAGCATACTGACGACGTCCTCCCAGAAAAACGCGGGAGCGAACAGGTAACGCCCGAACACCACCTTTTCCCATATCGCACCCGTGACCATGATCGCGTAAAGCAGCGATGTCTTGATCACCACCGAGATCGTCGCCGCTGCGAAGCCAACACCGTTGAGTAAGAAATTGATGACCAGGCACAAGCTGATCGCAAACGCCAAAAACTGCAGCGGCGCCAAAATGCCCTGCACCAGGGTCCAGACCGTCGCGTCACGTCTCGCACGCTCCGCCGGGGTATACAGCGTTTGCCTCTGCCGGTGAGTCACCGGCTGATCCACGCCCATGCAAACCTCCAACCGTAGCAGGCACTACGGCAGTAATTGTGAGGTTCAGAGTAGAGTTACCCCCCACGACTGTCAAACCTTTTTTACATAATTAAAATTAATCTACTTAGACACTTAGGCCGTATTCATAGCGGCGCAAATTGGTTGTGTGAGGGGTGTTTCTGACGCCACAGGTGTGCGAGACTCCTCACCGTTAGCGGCAAGGTGTCAAGCCCTTGAGACACCTTTGCCATTTGGAGGGCAAAAAAGTGTCAAGTTCTACCCCGTCCAGTGTGGAAACGCTGCTCGACAGCCTCTCCGATGTCGGCTTCGTTCTGAACGAATCGATGAACGTACAGAGCATGTCTGTGGGTTCCGGCGTGCTGCGCAACCTGCCCCGAGACGACATGATTGGCCGGTCTTGGTTGGACCTCGTCCGGGAATCAGACAAAGCGATTGCCAGCGAAGCGCTACAGACTGCACTCGAAACGCCAGAGCAGGCGCATCGAGCAGACCTGGCGCTAATAGTTGGGCCGGAAACCGGACCTGTCCCCGTCACCTGCTGGCTCTGTGCCAGCGGTGATGGTGCTTCTATTCGCGTCGCCTGCGTCGACCTGCGCGGTGAGACCAATCTGCGGCAACAGCTTGTCAATGCCCAGCGCACACTCGAGCAGGACTACTGGAGCAATCGGCGTCTGGAGGCTCGCTACCGACGCATGCTGGAGATGGTCGCGGAAGGCTTTCTGGTCGTGGACGACCTGTCTGGTCGCGTGCTTGAGGCCAATAGCGTCGCCGCCAATTTGCTGGAACTGGAGGAAGGCGCGCTGGTTGGACGGGTTTTCCCGGTCGGACTCGATGATGAGGGTGGTCGCGCGCTGATTGAGCTTCAGCGTGAGGCGCGCAGCACCACAGGCGTCGTGAAAGGTCAGGTCACGACCGCCAGCGGCGACCCGCTGTCGATCGGTATTACCTGCCTGAGGCAGGGCAACGAAACGCGATTATTAATTCGCCTGGCCGCACTCGCGGAGAGCCAAACAGATCAAGGCCTCGGCGGGGATAGCTTCGAAACTTCTCCGGATGGTATTCTGGTGACAGACCATCATGGCACTGTGATCGCCGCGAACGCCGCTTACCTTGACATGGCGTGCATTCAGGATGCCCAACAGGCAACGGGTCGACGGGCCGATCGCTGGCTGGGTCGCTCTATCGTCGACCTCGATGTCTTACTGAGCAATATCCGTCCTGATCGTCCACTGCAATTGTTCAGCTCAGTGTTGCGCACCGAGCTGGGTACCCGTCTCGATATCGAACTGTCGGCTGTGCAGACTGAACGCTCGGGCAGACCACTCATTTTGATGTTCATCAGGGATGTCAGCCGGCGCATTGACGCAGAAGAGAGCACCGAGGTCCATCTGCCCCGGTCTATCGAGCAAATCACCGGGCGTGTGGGCCGTCTGCCGCTCAAACAGCTGGTCAGGGAGTCAACCGACGTAATCGAAGCGCTGTGCATCGAAGCGGCGCTGAAACTCACGCAAGACAACCGCGCCGCTGCAGCTGAATTGCTGGGTTTAAGCAGACAAAGCCTCTACACCAAGCTGCGTCGTTTTGATATCGGTGATTCTGAAGACAACGTCGCCTGACAATTGTTGATTACAGCCTGTCTGTAAATTTAGTTTGACTTGCCTGCATAGGGCGCCCACCATGGCGTCATGGATCAGTCTGCCCCGGTCAACGTAGCAGTTGGCAGGGCGTCACCGGGCGCACTGCTTGAACTCCTCAAACCGATCACATGGTTCCCCCCCATGTGGGCGTTCCTGTGCGGCTGGGTATCTGCCGGCGCAAACAGCAGTATCACGAGCTGGTCACTTTTAGCAGGCATCGCACTCACCGGCCCGCTCGTCTGCGGTGCCAGTCAGGTGGTCAATGACTGGTATGACCGGGATGTTGACGCGTTGAATGAACCCCAGCGCCCCATTCCCTCGGGCAGAGTGCCTGGCAACACCGCTTTGTGGTTTGCCATGGTCTGGACCCTCGCTGCGCAGACGTGGGCCATGATGCTGGGCCCCTGGGTCGCGGCGGCGACCTTTATCGGGCTGTTGCTCGCGTGGGCCTACAGTGCGCCACCCCTGCGACTTAAGCTTAATGGCTGGTGGGGAAACAGCGCGGTTGCCCTAAGCTATGAAGGTCTTGCGTGGGTCACGGGTGCAGCGATCGTTCTGGGCGGCGCGTTGCCGTCTGCCCCCATACTGATCATCGCCCTGCTCTATAGCATCGGCGCGCACGGCATCATGACGCTGAATGACTTCAAGAGCGTGGAGGGTGACCTGAAGCTGGGCATCCGGTCACTACCTGCCCAGCTCGGCAGAGAACGTGCCGCAACCGTAGCCTGCGCATTCATGCTGCTCCCCCAACTCGTCGTCATCACGCTTTTAGTGGTCTGGCAGCTCAATCTCTCTGCGGGCATCGTTGCGATTGTTGTCGTTGCGCAACTTCTGTGCATGAAGCGCTTACTCTCTGATCCGAAACGCCTCGCTCCCTGGTATAACGCGACCGGCGTCTCGCTCTATGTGCTCGGTATGATGAGCGCCGCCCTCGGTCTTGGAGGCTGGCTCGCATGATCAGCTCCCTTAAGGCGCCGTCGGCAGGCCTAAGCTGGTGGCACATTATCCGGCTGGGTTTGATACAAACTTCTTTGGGCGGAATCGTCGTACTCACTACCTCAACGCTCAACCGTATTATGGTGGTCGAGCTCGCGCTGGCGGCAACGATTCCGGGCTTTCTGGTGACGATTCATCACGTGGTGCAGTTGGCGCGTCCGCGGATTGGCTACGGCTCCGATGTCGGAGGCAGACGAACGCCCTGGATCATCGGCGGCATGGCGATTCTCGGCGTTGGCGGCGTGCTGGCCGCATTGGGCACCACCCTCATACCGACTCAGTACTGGTTGGGCTTAGGCGTCTCCGCACTGGGTTTCTTTGCCATCGGCGTGGGCACAGGCGCCACCGGAACCTCTTTACTTGCACTGCTGGCAAAGCAAGTCGCTCCCGAGCGTAAACCCGCGGCCGCGGCCCTCGTGTGGTTCATGATGATTATTGGCTTCGCGGTAACAGCCGGTATTGCAGGTCACTTCCTGGACCCGTACTCCCCGGAACGATTACTCGCGGTCACCGCCACGGTATCGGCATTGGCCATGATCGTCACGCTGTTGGCCATCCGTGGCATCGAGCCCCATGACAGCACAGACCGAGACACTGCATCTGTCGAGGCGGCGCCAGAGAAAGGCGCCTTCCGCGCCGCTCTATTAGAGGTCTGGCAGGATCCGCAGGCCCGGGTTTTCACGATATTCGTTTTTGTATCGATGCTGGCCTACTCGGCCCAAGACCTGATTTTGGAACCCTTTGCGGGACTGGTCTTCGGTCGAACGCCCGGAGAGTCAACGCAACTGGCAGGGGTACAACACGGCGGTGTCTTGCTGGGCATGGCGGCCATGGCGATCTCGACGTTGTTGTTTAAATCCAGAGGCGCTGCATTACTGCGACTCTGGATTCGCGGCGGCTGTCTACTCTCTGCGGTCGCGCTCTTTTTACTGTGCTGGGGTGGGCTAACCAGCCCAACGTGGTCACTGGAAGCCAACGTCTTTTTACTCGGCACTGCCAACGGTGGGTTCGCGGTAGCCGCTATCGGCGCCATGATGGTGTTGGCCAGCGCAGGGCAAAAAAAGCGCGAGGGCATCCGCATGGGGCTGTGGGGCGCCGCGCAAGCGATTGCCTTTGCGCTGGGTGGCTTCCTCGGCACGGTGGCAGTCGATGTCACCCGCTACTGGCTCAACGATCCGGCTATTTCCTATGGCCTTGTTTTCGCGTGTGAGGGCGTGCTGTTTGTGATCGCCGCCTCTCTGGCACGCCACATTCACATCGCCAACTGGGGAGGTGAGCAGCAAAACCAGCTGCCGTCCTTTGGCGATATTGCTCTGGCGGAAGCTGGAGAGGGAGGCATGAGATGACGCTACCAACTGCTGACTACGACACCATTGTCGTCGGGGGCGGCCCCTCCGGCGCCACCGCGGCCCACGACCTTGCCATACAGGGGCATCACGTCTTGCTCCTTGAGCGCGGCTTCCGTATCAAGCCTTGTGGCGGCGCGATCCCTCCCTGCTTGCTCGAGGAATTTGATATTCCCGACCACCTGATCAAGGCGCGAATCCGATCCGCACGGATGGTATCGCCAAGGGGCGAGTCGGTAGACATGCCGATTGATGGCACCTTCGTCGGCATGGTCGATCGGGATGAGTTCGATCCCTGGTTGCGGGATCGTGCGGGTCAGGCGGGCGCCGAAGTGGTCGCCGGGGTGTTTAAATCTTTACGCTACGAAGGCGACCTGGTTGCCCTCACCTACCAAACCAAAGGCGATGACCCGCGCACTGAAACCGTGACCGCCCGGAGCGTAATCGGCGCCGATGGCGCCCGCTCGGGGGTCGCACGCGCCACCATTCCCGACGCTGATAAAACGCCTTGGGTGCTGGCGTATCACGAGATCATCGAGGTACCCGAGGATCAAAACTGGGAGGCGTATGACCCCGATCGCTGCGACGTCTGGTATCAAGGCCGGCTGTCGCCCGACTTCTACGCCTGGGTTTTCCCCCATGGGCGCAATGCCAGCATTGGCGTAGGTAGTGCGCACAAGGACTTCTCCGCGAAAGCCTCAGTTGCCGCGCTGCGGGAAGATGTCGGCCTCAGTGAGGCGACTACCAAACGCAAAGAAGGCGCGCCCATTCCCATGAAGCCCATGAAGCGCTGGGACGATGGGCGGGCAGTCCTGGTTTCGGGCGACGCTGCGGGTGTCGTGGCGCCGGCATCAGGCGAGGGCATTTACTACGCCATGCTCTGCGGCCGGCTTGCTGCCGACGCGATGCATGCGTTTCTGGAAACCGGCGATGCAGCGGTGCTCGGCCAGGCTCGAAAACGTTTCATGAAGTTACATGGCAAAGTGTTCTGGGCGCTGGGGCTGCTGCAACGCTTCTGGTATGGAACCGACAAGCGCCGCGAGAAATTTGTGGCCATGTGTCGCGACCCTGACGTGCAAACACTCACCTGGCAGGCCTACACCACCAAAAAACTGGTGCGCCGCCGTCCCTTCGCCCACATCCGCGTGTTTTTCAAGGACGTGGCACAGCTGCTGGGATTGGCCAGAGCCTGATCCATGCCCGACTGGCTGTCGATCCCCCGACTGGTCGAGCTCATCCTGCTGGGCATGACCATCGAGGCAATATGGTTGTTGTGGCGGCACCGACGTGCAGGGCGCACGGGGGTACCGCCCCTACTCCTTCATCTGATATCCGGCGCACTGTTACTACTGGCCATGAAGCTGGCATTAACCGGCGCAGCACCGCTCATCGTCGCGGCAGCACTGGGCATGGCCGGCGTGGCACACGCAGCTGATCTCAAAGCGACACTTCGCGAGCACTGATCGCGCCTGGTTTACCCGCATCAAGACCGATCGGCCGCAGGTATTGACGCACTCATTGGCTGGCGCACCCATCTCGACTATTTAAGGCACCGTAAGACGCATCATTGCAAAGCCATGATCAATGGCGCACATCGCGACAGGCCATAACGGAATCTGTTAGATTGCGGGCCGTATAATCACCAAGTTCTACCCCTATGAAACTCACCTCCGCGTTGATAGCCAGCCTGTCGCTCACTTGGATAGTACCCGCCCTTGCCACGAGCAGCCCCATCATTCAGCCCGGCGCACCGGGCGAGACGCCACGCGAACTCTCAGCCGAACAGGCCGTCGAGATAGCGAACACCAGCTACACCCCGGGCGATGCCCAGTTTATGCGGGACATGATCCCCCACCACCAGCAAGCCCTCGAGATGTCGCAACTCGCCCCCAACAGGACCAACTCACCGGAGATTCTGGAAATCGCGGGCAGAATTGAAGCGGCGCAACGCGACGAGGTCGCGTTTATGACCCAGTGGCTGACAAGCCGTGGCGAACCGCTGCGTCGATCTGAAGACCACCACGAACATCACACGATGCGTGGCATGGCGACACCTGAACAGATGGAAAACCTGGCCGATGCTTCAGCAACGGATTTTGATCGACAGTTCCTGACGCTCATGATCACCCACCACGAGGGCGCGCTGCACATGGTGGAAGATCTAATGGAGCAACCGGGCGCAGCCTATGACCCGATGCTGTTTGAATTCACGAACGATGTGACCAACGATCAATCCAAAGAAATCGAGCGCATGCACGAGGTGTTACTGGGGCTCTCTGATGATCCGCGAGCGCGCCTCGCACCCGGCTTCGACGATGCCGAGGAGGCCATCTGGAATCTCCGCAAAGTCGCTGTGCTGAAAAAACCGGCCGGCTTTTATGATCCGGCCAACCCGGCCGAACTTCCCCCGGAGCGCTTCCTGCCACACGACTCGGATCAAGGTGACAAAAACAGCAGTCTTGCGGTAGCAAATACGCAGGATGACGTTTCAGGTTCAGCTTCTCATCACCATGACGTCACACACAGTCATGAACTGGCCACAACCGGGGACACCAAGCGCGATACAGCAGGCACAATGCACCACACAATCAGCGCTACCGAGTCAGAGACTGATAGCACCGCAGCCTCCAATGGTGAGGACGAGGAAAGGGACGAACCGGAACCCCGCTCGCCGATGCTGAGCTTTTCCAACACTGACATCGCGTTCCGCGATGACATCATGGTCGCAGGCAGCTATCACGGCTTTAACGTCTACCAGCTTGACGATGGCGGCGTACCCAATCTCATGGCGTCGGTCGTATGCCCCGGAGGCCAGGGTGACGTATCCATCGTGGACGATTTATTGATTATGTCGGTAGAGGAAACGCGCGGACGCGTTGACTGCGGTCTGCAGGGTGTCGATGCGGAAATCAGTGAGGAGCGATTCCGGGGTTTGCGTATTTTTGATATCTCCCAACTCACGCAACCCATACAAGTGGGCGCAGTGCAAACCTGCCGTGGCTCGCACACGCACTCGGTTGTGTCGGGACCAGACGCCGATGGCAACATCATTGTCTACAACTCAGGTATCTCCCGCGTCCGCGACGAGGAAGAACTGCCCGGTTGCTTCGATGAATCACCCGGCGACGACCGCACAGCGTTGTTTCGCATTGATGTCATCGAGATCCCGAAGGATGACCCTGCCAAAGCCCGCATCATTGACAGTCCGACGGTCTTTGCAGATCCCGAGACAGGCGCGCTGGCCGGCCTGTGGCGTGGAGGCGACCACGGTGATGACACTCAGGAAACGAGCCGGACCGACGAATGTCACGACATCACCGTTTTTCCCAGCCTGAATATCGCTGCGGGGGCATGCTCGGGTAACGGCATTCTGTTCGACATCACTGATCCCAGAGCGCCTCAACGAATCGATGCCGTCAGCGATACCGGCTTCGCCTATTGGCATTCCGCCACGTTTAATAACGATGGCACCAAAGTGCTATTTACTGATGAATGGGGTGGCGGCTCGCGACCGCGATGTCGCGCCTACGACCCGCTCACTTGGGGCGCCGACGCGATCTATGACATCGTGGACGGCAAACTCGTATTCAAGAGTCATTTCAAAATGCCCGCCCCTCAGGGCGAGACAGAAAATTGCGTCGCGCACAATGGTTCGATTGTTCCGGTGCCGGGCCGCGATATTTTTGTGCAGGCTTGGTACCAGGGCGGCGTCTCGGTCATTGACTTCACCGATTCTGCCAACCCCATTGAGATCGCTTATTTTGACCGCGGACCTATCGATGCCGACGATCTGGTCACCGGCGGTTACTGGTCCACCTATTGGTACCAGGGGAAAATCTACGGCACGGAGATCATTCGCGGCATCGACGTGCTTGCGCTGGTCCAGAGTGAGCATCTCACGGAAAACGAAATTGCCGCGGCTGGACTGGCAGATCAAGGTGCCGTCTTTAACCCTCAACAACAGTTCCCGGTGAGCTGGCCCGTCGCACCCGTCGTGAGCCTGGCTTATTTGGACCAGCTGATTCGGTCACATCCGGACCGAGCCCAAACGCTGGCGCCACTTTATGAGACACTACAAGCGGCAGAATCATTATTAGAACAAAATGGGCAGGACTCGACGATCGCATCGTCGCTGATTGATTGGGCGGAATCACCGGCGTTAGCTCAGGCTGACGCATTGCGGGACAGCCTCTACGATCTCAGTAAGAGACTGGGGGTACCGGCACCCACACGCTTGATTAGTCAGACTGCTCCTTAGGAGTCTCCATGAGCGACATCGCGACTCGAGTAGAGCGCACCGGATTTTATGCAGGGCAAAACCGGTGGGTCGCGATCGCGGTGAAAGTCATCGTGGTGGCGCTGGTTTTATGGGCGTCCCTCGCCGGCGATGCCGGTAGCATCCTTATGGAAGTGCAATCCGCCACCATTGGCTACTTTGGAGGCTGGTACGTCTACGCCTCTGCCGCGTTTATGGTCGCGAGCCTGCTGCTCGCGTTATTGCCGCGCACAGGGCAGATCCGTCTTGGACACGACGACAGCACCCCGGAATTCAGTCGATTTGCCTGGTTCTCAATGATGTTCGGCGCGGGTATTGGCGTCGGCATGCTGACCTATTCCACCGCAGAGCCCCTTGCGCATTTCACCAACAATCCCGACGTCATTATGGGTGCAACGTCCACCCTGGAACCAGACAATCTGGCCTCGGCTTACAAGTGGACATTACTGCACTACGGCCTCACACCCTGGGGCTGCTATGCCATCGTGGGTATGTCTCTGGCTTACTTCGCGTATCGCCGCAACATGCCCCTAACCATTCGCTCGCCCTTTTGTGCGGTCCTCAAACCCGAGCTCGCGAGACGTGTGGGCGGGGTGGTCGATGCGGCCGCTATTCTCGCAACGATCATCGGTATCGGCGTGACCATCGGTTACGGGGTTAACCAGCTCACCTTCGGCATGCATCAGATTACAAGCTGGGACTGGTTAGTGACCAACGGCAAACCCAGCCTGACCGCGCTGTCACTGGCAGTCATTTTCCTGACGCTCGCAGCGATGCTGTCCGCGCTGTCGGGCATTGGGCGCGGCATTCGCTGGCTCTCAAATCTCAACATGGCGCTCTCATGGCTACTGCTCGTCATTTTTATTATCTTCGGCGCCACGGCCTTCGCAGGTGAGATGTTTATCGCAGGCCTGACCGAGTATTTAAGTGCGATTCCTGCTATGTCCGTCACGATCTGGGAGGGCGGCAAGACCGAAACCGCGCAAGCACTCAGCGACTGGCAATCCGCATGGACGATTTTCTATTGGGCCTGGTGGATCGCGTTCACGCCCTTCGTCGGGTTGTTTCTTGCCCGTGTCTCCCGGGGCCGGACTATCAGGGAATATGTGGTTGGCGCCATCTTGCTTCCCTCACTGATGTGCTTTGCCTGGTTTTGCATTATTGGCGGCACCGCGCTTGACTTGGAACTGAGTGGGGCTGCAGGGGGCGACATTCTGGAGGCGGATTTGTCGGCGCAGCTGTTCGCCACCGTCGAGAACCTCTTTACCGCGCAATGGGTGCTGCCGGTGGCGACACTGTGCGTGGTGCTACTCATCACTTATTTAGTGACGTCTGCCGATTCGGCGGTACTGGTGATTAATACCATCGTGTCAGGCGGCGCACCGGATGGCGTTCGTGCCCGCCATATTGTGTTGTGGAGTGTCTTGCTGGGTCTGGTGATCATCACCCTTTTATTTGCGGGCGGAATGGACGCACTGCGCTCGGTCATGATTATCGGCGCCCTGCCCTTCTCGGCGGTGATGTTGTTCATGCTCTGCGCGCTTGGCTACGCACTATGGAAAGACACCAAAACGATGGCGTAGCACACACCTTCATCCCCTGACCGTCGCCGCCAGGCAATGTCACGCCTCGTGTATACTTGTCATTTCCTGCTTCGACCATTGTCTTGCGGAGGCAACACGCGTGGATTCGAGGAACGGCACTCAACAGACCATCTCGGTCGCCGAGTCCCTATTGCATTGGTACCAGTCCTCGACCAATGACCTAGAAACGCTGAAAAATGTGATGCCACAGCAGGTGGCCGCCGAGGTCTATTGTGTCAGGGGCGTCAACTTCGCACGTTTTTTCCAAGCCTATGTCGAGTAACCTGAGTTCGCGAGGATTCAGCAGGAATTTTTAGAACAGTGGGGTTCGTTCAGTGGCCGTCTGACTTACGCTCAAGCGCAAGCTTTATTACTCAGCCACGCACAATTGAGCGATCATGAGCTCCTGTATCGAAGCGACATTGCAGTCGGACAAACCCGCGCACAGCAATCCCGGCCTGCATCTGACCATACGACCGCGTATCACGCAGGGCGAACGGCATGGACCCTACACATAACAACCGAAGGTGTCGGGTATTACGTCGCCGGCACCGCGATCCGGTCTGCGCCTGGCGAGCTACTCCTACTTTCACCACTGTCTAGCCTGCACTTCAAGCGCAGTGAGAACGCAAAAGAATGGATCCATTACTGGGCATTTTTTGAACCGCCAGCGTCATGGCTGGATCTGCTGGATTGGCCTTTGTGTACCTACGGTGTTTACCGGCTAAAAATTGGAAGAGATGACGACCGCCGCACGCTACAAAACCTGTTTGAGGAGATGGTCTCCCTGGCAGAATCGTCTGACACGTTCCCGCAACGTTTGCTTTTTAATCTGCTGGAGCAATTTTTTATCCGGGCTCATATGGCACATGCCGAGACGGGTACCACGCAAACCGACGCGCGTGTGTCGGCGGCCTGTGAGTTCATGGAGCAACATATCGGCGAATCGGTCAGCGTGGCTGACATCGCCGCCCACTGCAATTTGTCGGAATCTCGTTTGGCACACTTGTTCAAAGCGCACTTGGGACAGAGTGTGAAGACCTTTCAAGACGCGCTCAGGGTTGAGCAAGCGAAGCGACTACTTGCCACTACACAGTTTTCCATTTCTCAGATTGGCGAGCACGTGGGTTATAGCGATGCGGCGCAATTCAGCAAATTTTTTCGTCGAAGCATGAAGTGCAGCCCGCGCGCGTTTCGGCAGGAATTCACTCAAACCCCTCCGAAAAACCATCCCAGGGCGCCAAAGAGCACATTCAGCGCGACTTGAGAATTCGCGGGAGCCCGATATGAGGGTACCGACCTCGGATGAGGTTCCTTGCACCGATGTGGACAGTAGCGCAACGACCACCAAGACTTACGCGGCGCGTT
>Ga0213859_10000998_pt1 | contig 12815 bp, 14 predicted proteins | sample PICome_2_FD_160133 | JGI IMG/M metagenome (GOLD analysis project Ga0213859, IMG submission 160133) | Coastal seawater microbial communities near Pivers Island, North Carolina, United States - PICO304 | ecosystem: Environmental > Aquatic > Marine > Coastal | place: USA: North Carolina... | reverse complement strand
ATCTTAGTGGCAGTAGCATACATTACAGACTTAGCATCTTTACCATAACGCTTTTTGAAATCAGAGAAAGACTTCTTCATGCCTTTGACATTTTTTTCTTTCTCTTTTTCTTCACCCTTAGAAAGAGGTCTTTCCATAATGAAAGACTCGTTCTTTGCTTTACCACCACATTCTTGACAAACACCATCAATAATCATACCACCATCTTTAGGGCATGTGCCACCAACCTTTGGGTTGATTGATACATCTTTATTACCCTTCATCTGTTCTTCTTTTCTCAAAGACATGTCAGTCTTCTGTCCAGAGTTGACTGCTTTAGTTTGAAGTTGTAACTTCTGCCTATTGAGCATCAGTTGTTTCTTCTGAAGCATCTTCTCTTTGTTAGCATCAGCAGGAGATACTGCCTCAACCATTTCAGTTTCTGGTTCGTAAGAATTTACCTGCATGTTCTGTTGCTTCTTGCGAAGCATCTCACGCTCATTCTCTCTCTTGGCGACTGCTCTATTCTTGTCCTTCAGTTGTTTGTCTTGGAGGGCTTCCTTGTTTTTCTGATGCAGCATTTTTTCTGCATCAGTATAGTCACCCTCCTTGACTACTTTTTTGCGGACTTCTCCTTCTCGATGCGAGCAGACATCTTACGGATCTGGTCGATACTCATGTTACCGATACCAGTGAAACCTTTCTTGGAAGGATCAGGTTGCTTCTTGGAGTCATCCTTATAACCACCAGCAGAACGAGCAGCAGCACGGTTCTCGTCTACATACTCTTCCTTCGCCATCGCTTTGCCGATTGCCTTACGACGCTTCATCAGATACTTATCAGAAGAATCCTTATCACCATCGTTATCTACATCACCATCTTCCTTGCCGACTGGATCGAGTTTCTTCTCTCCACCCTTCTTTGGTTTCTCATTGTATGCATCACCGTGACCAGTGATTTCTACAGACTTGATGTTGTCGTTTGCACGGAGTTGTGAGATCTTTGCTCTGGATGCATAGCGAACCTCTGCACGATCATCGTTGTTTATAACGCGAACCTTGTAAAGAGTTTCACCCTTCTGAGACTTTTTTGAGGATGCTTCCTCAATTACTTCCTCACCGATCAAGAATGATTCTACCAGATCAAATACATCTGCATGGAGATGTGCCAGAGAATCATCCTCAAGGATTGCCTTGAGTTCACCGAGAGTATACTCTTCTTTCTTTGCTTTCAGGTTTGCCTTACGATATTCAAGATCAGCACGGGTGCCACGATCCATCTTACCCTGAGACTTGGGTTTGGTCTTGCCACCTACATCAGGTTGCATTCCAGGATTTGCTGCCTTGACTCTGCGACCATGAGTGTATTCAGCACCCGATTGCTTGGAATCGCCAGAGACCATCTTACCACCTTGGGAGCGGGAGTCAGCATACTCTTTATCAGACTGACCGTGCTTGCCCTTGTAGAGTTCTTCTACATTCTCAACTTCTTCCTTTGCCATTCTTTCTTTGGCTCTGCGTGAAGCTACACCTTTATAGAGACGTGATGCTTGCTTTGCTTTCTTTGCTGCTGTTTCTCTATCGCCTGAAATTGCTGCCCTTCTTCTTACCTCATCTGCTTTTTGAGAAGCAGTAAGTGCCAGGTCAGCAGAGATCTCAGCAAGAAGTTCTTCACCCAGGAGTTTTTTCTTCAGTTCTGCTCTTGCCTTAGGACCAAGAGATGCTGAGTGCTTGAGGTAATCAGTCATTGCCTGAGCAACAGGAACACCTTCTCTCTTTGCTCTATAGCGAATGTCATAGACTGCTTGCTTTACAGCAGACTCGTCACCTTCACCATCTTTTTTGTCACCACCCTTTGCTTTCGCATCAGGTTTTGCGGCAGGTTTCTTCTCTTCGTCATCCTTGCCTTTGCCCATAACACCACCTTTAGCGGCGATGCCTTCGTACAGGTCTCTGTATGCTTTCGTGAAATCTACTTGATAATCCATTACTTATAGGGAGAAATTGCAGTTTCTTATAATTATATTTATCGTTTTATTTGTCTCACATCTCTAATCCATGACTTGAACATCTCGCCACTCTCAGTAAGAGCAATGATGTAATTAGTTCCTGCACGGATAATCTTTCCAACTAAACCAGTATTGTCATTCTCTACATAACTACCAACATTGAAGAGACGCTTGGAAAGATATGCTTCTCTGAGTCCTTCAGGATCTAACTTAGGAGCAATCTCCCATAGTCTAGGTTTACCGAACTCAGAGAAGTCTTCCTCAATTCCCATCTGACTACGAATGGTATTGTACAGTTTGTCTGCACTATCGTCGTCTAATGGTTTTGGTAATCCTTTCCGAAACGTTTGATAATCTCCTTCTGTAGCAGCCTTTCGTAATTTGGAAGCAGACATACCCTCGACGCCTTCAGAGTCAGGGTCCCGTTCTCCCGCTGAGACAATGTTGATGTTATCAAAATTATAGAGTTTCCCGTTATATTTTTGCGATAGATTTTCGAACTCTTTGAGTCTATCAGCACCGACAACAATAGTGACATTTGCATAACCCTCCGAATGAGCAGATTTGAGTACGTCAAATATTGTTCTCATCTGAGTATCATGCACAATGTTGTTGGCATGATCTGGGAACATTTTCTGCATGTATTCGACTTTGGTTGCAGAGTCTAGAGGATTCTTCTTCGCATCCTGAGAATGTGAAGGATAAATCCTATAGTCCCCACCTTCCGCAGTAGTCGCAATCGAGTTCAGAAGTTTTTCATGTCCAACAGTAGGTGGATTGAAACGACCAAATCCAATAGTTAGAGTCTCATTCCCCTCCTTCTTTCTTGGTTGTTCCTCTTCTGGCGGTTGTTGTGTTTGTTGCTGTGCTGGTGGTTCTTCCCCTTTGGATTGTCTACCCTGAAATATTTTCAGTCTGCCCTTGACGGTCTTAGCAACCAGGGCACCACTTTTTGGATCGTACCAATCTCCATGACCATCCCCCGTCAGACCCATGCGTTTTGCCTGATCGGATGCCAGCGATTCTAAGAAAAACTTGAGCGTCTTCATAACCTAGGTAGTATTTGATGCAGAAAAAACACTATATGTAGTTATTTAGTATAACTTCCCATAAGGACCATAGCGTCTTCCCGCTTTTTCCGCGCAGAAAATAAGAGAGGTGCAAAAATCATCTCGATCTCTTGGTTTCATAGTCATCAAAGCATACAAGAATTTTAGTTGCTGCAGTTTGGATACAGCCACCCAGGGTTGTCCCCTGTAAACATCAAAAGCTTCTTTGATGTTTATGATCGCAGTTTCTGTGTCAACTCCTTTTCCCAAATTTACAAACCTATCACTTATAAGTTCATCAATAATATCCCTATATTCATTCTCTACTTTAGCAAACTCAGTTTTATTCTTTGGAAACTTTTTATTATCTGGTTCATAGTATCTAAGAATATTATAACTCTTCATAAGATCAAGAACAAGTTCAACCGTTGCCTTTCCAAGTCTAGCACCACTAGCGGATTTTAGAGTTGGTTCCCACTTCAAGTTAGAAAACTTTGTAGAGTCATTTGCTTTGATCTGAACTTTGTAAGTTGCTTTCTTACCACTAACAATACCAGGATCTTCAATAACAATAACAGTATCCTGCGTCAATGTTGCTGCGCCAGGAGCACCTCTACGTTTTCCTCTAGCGATGTCTGCTTTTGCTTTATCGGGATCAATTCTTTTAGTTCCAAGTAAACAATGAGCAGCAGTCATTGACATATGAGTTGCTTCTAATTTTTTGAAGAAACCTTCAGTTACATTTACCTCTTTCCATTGAGCTGTTTTGCCACTAATCTTTTTGAGAGAAATACCTACAATTTGTCTAGACCTAAACAACCCTCTAAAAATAGCGTTGAACTTTGCAAGTTCTGCTTCAATAGTGGCAGCTTTATTTGGTTTCCTATTATCAAATGCTTTTTTGATTTCCTTTCTCCAATGCATTTCATTCTGTATCAACCAGATGTCAGCTGGATTCCAACTATCCTTTTGACCAATTTGAAACTCATCCTTCACATAGTCGCTTACCCATTCCATAAAAGTTTTGCCAGATCTAGATCCAGGCAGAATATAATTACCACCTTTGACACCACCATCTCTACAGAATTCAGTGAAACTTGGTTTACCAATCTTTTGCAAAAGGGTAGCAGTTTGCTTATAGAAATTATCAATCCACTCCATGTCAACTTCGTCATCCCAATCGACGTTGCCAACTTTTTTCCAAATTTTGACTAACTCTTCATATGTTTTTTTGTCATTACGAATAGCTTCTTTATTATTGAATACAACATTATCTTGAATTGCTCTCTTGAAAACCCAAGCAGATCCAAGTTCTTGCATACGTGTCAAAGTAGCAGCAGAAATATCTTTACTAGTTTTTTTCTTTCTTGCCATTGTTATAAAAAAACCCCTTCTAAGTATTTAGAAAGGGTTCAAGATCAATAGAGTTCGTCTTCTTTATCGCTTTCGATCACCACATCAGAAGTGGGATATGCAACACAGGTGAGTACAAATCCTGCTGCAATTTGATCGTCGTCCAAAAAGGATTGATCGCCTTGATCAATAGTACCACTCACAAGTTTACCAGCACAAGATGAGCAAGCACCAGCACGACAAGAATAGTTCAGATCAACGCCTGCATCTTCAGCAGCATCAAGGATATATTGATCATCAGCACAGTCGAAAGTAGTTTCAGTGCCGTCAGGGGATTTGATAGTAACGTTCATAGGAAATGTAAATAAAGTTTAGCGGTCGCCTGCTTTGCGGTTTTCGGAGAAGTAGATGTCAAACGACCCTTCAGGGTAACGCTTCTCCAGTTTCTTGACATTGGTTTCCAGGACTTGATCCATAGAAACACCCAATGCCATACATGCTTGAGCAACATACCACATGATGTCGCCCAGTTCAATGATCAGGTGCTCTCGATTGTCTTCGTTCCAGGGTTTACCTTGGAAGATCATCTTCTTGATAATCTCAAGGAACTCACCACCTTCAGCATTGATACCAACTCCTGCAGTCAGGAGACGTTCAATGTTTGCACCTTCTCGATCAAGTTCTCCGATGCGATCAGCGAAGTCAACGAAGTTTGTGGAGGCATCGCTAGTAACTGCATCAACAAAGTGCTCGTAGCGAGCGAATTCAATATGCTTAGACATCAGTAAATAAATTCTGCGTACTTTTGGGTTTTGGTCTTGAACGGTGATTCCTCACTATCATACTGTACTTCTTGTCCGCTGTCAAGCAAGTCGTCTTGAGCAGACTGCTCACAATCGTACAGTCTCATCTTAGCACGATCGATACCTACAATGAAACGCTTGTTGATTGAGATATCGTTGTATCGATTCTTCAATTGCTTCACAAGGATTTGTCCCAGTTGTTCCAACTCCTCAGTGCTAATAAGGGCAAACATAAGATCAGCAGTAGCAGGGAGACCAAAGGACTCACTAGTGTCAGTAATGTCAACGTCAGAGCTACTATAACCAGTACGAGTGGTCTGCGTGGCAGATACGACAGGGACGTTTGCTTCAACAGCCAACCCTCTAAGTTCCTCTGCAATAGCTTTAATATAGCTATATGAATTGACAGAGCTGTTTCCGCGATACCGTTCGGAAGCACATATATTAAGGTAATCAATGAAAATAATATCAGGTCTAAATGATTTTTTGAGAGCAAGTTCATTTAGCAACGCCTTGAAATGACCAGAGTGTGCAGATGCAGTAGGATACTCTTTGATAATCAAGGTTCCCTGAGTCTTCTGCTCAATCTTATTTACCTTAGTTTCAAAGAGTTGGTGGGGTAAGTCCCCAATTTCTTGTATGTTTACGTTGAGGAGATTTGCGTCAATTCTCTCAGCAATTCTTTCTTCCGCCATCTCCATTGTAATGTAGAGAACGTTCCTCCCTTGGAGCAGCACGGAGCTAGCGACATGGCACATGAATAGAGACTTGCCGACCCCAGTACCAGCAAGCGCGATGTTAAGAGTCTTGTTAGGTAAACCGCCTTTCGTGATTTTGTTGAAATAGTCGAGATCAAATTCAATCTTCTCCTCTTTTTTGTGATAGTATTCGTAACGTGATTCGTAGTCTAGAAAGTAATCGTGACCAACAGATTGATCAAAAGAAACTGCTAGTGCATCTGAAAGAATCGTAGGAATAGCATCCCGATTCTTTTTCTCATCCTTACCATCAGCAATGGAGATAGACTCCATGAGAGCAAGATAGATTGCACGATCTCTACACCACCTTTCTGTAGTGTCAACGATCCACTCGCTGTCTACATCATCGTCATGTAAAGCAGACACAATCTGTAGACACTCAGATGCTTCCTTGTCGTTGATGTCATCCCTGTTTTCAATCTCAATAGAAAGAATCTCTTTCGTTGCAAGGTTGTTGAACTTAGAAGTGAACTTAGCGATCTCCTCAAAAACAATTCTCTCTTGCCTGAGTTGGAAGTATTCTGGTTTTACGAAAGGGATGACTTTTCTACAATAGTCTTCATTGTGAATAAAGTTTCTGAGGATAGTAAGTTCAATTTTTTCCATCAAAGATAGTTCAGATATGTGCTCAAGATATACTTCTTACCTTCTGGAGGATTAGTAATCTGTTTGCCTGCATGAGGATGTGTCCACAGAGGGGGGAAGACCACCAGTCTACCAGTACGTGGCGTAATGGTCAAGCCACTGGAGGGAAACTCAGTATGTCCACCCTCAAACCCCTGGTTCAGATAAAGGATAAAAGCAAGATATCTTTTTGCAGATACTGCATCGCCAACATCAACATGCTCTTTGAACTGTTCATCACCAGCAAAGTATCTCTTGACTCTGAACTGTTCCCAACCATGCTTGTCAGGAACAAGTGGGGTGTCGTCAGCTGCCTTACTATAGATCTCATCAAAATATTCTTTCTTCTTCTCGATCAAAGATTCAAGAATAAGGGAATGAATACCAACTGCTTTGGCACCAAAATGTTCAGTGTTTGATGTGAAATTCAGTTCAGTAAACTTAGGTCTTGCATCATTGTCAACATCCTTTTGTTGTGCTGGATGCTCTTCAAAGATTGATATGATGTCATTACAAATTGACTTGTCTACAACATCATCATAAATTTTGATGAAATCGTTATGGGTCATTGTTTTTCTACTCCGTATGAGAATTCTTGTTTTGCTGCTTCATCGATTTTCTGTAAGAGATCGTCGTCAAAGTAAGTCTCAGGATCACCAAGAATAGTCTTAGGATAGTAAGTGCTACCACCGAAACGGTAGCGATTACCAACACGCTCGATAAGTCCATACTTTTCTCCTAGTTCCAAAAGTCCATAGTATTTGTCAAGACCACGTTCATCGTAGAACAAACGAATTTCAACTTCTTTATTCTCTTTGCTCAAACGCGACTTAGCAGTCTTAGCCTTGATAATGTTTCCGACGATTTCTGTTCCATCTTTCTCCTTTTTCTTTGAGAGATAGATGATTGTACTTGCTGCATACTTGAGACCAGAGCCTCCTCCCATTTCCTTTGTAGGGACATAAGAACCAATGACATCGTAGGTGTGGTTAGTAACAATCATAGGAATTTTAGCCTGTCCGAGCTTCAATGTCAACATTCGGAAGGCACCTTTTACAAGTTGTGATTTTGTCATGTCACGAACTTGCTTGTCGTTGAGAGCATCTGTAATTTCTTTTTCAGTTGAGAGCATCCCCAATGAATCCAGAACGAACATACATGGTTTTCTTTCGTCCTCTGGTTTCTTCAGGTAAATGTCTACTGCTTTGAGTGCTTTTTGTCGAAACTCTTCAACAGTTACCACATTCATCTTGACGAAGCGGTTCAGATCAATGTTTCTTTCAGCAAGTAACTTCTTATTTATAGCTGATTCCGTGTCAAAGTATAACACGTACCCATCAGGATTAGTATCAAGAAAATTTTTAACGACAGCGAGGCTGAAGAAAGTCTTGCCAGTAGAAGACTCGCCAGCAATGGCAGTAATCTTATTCCCAGATACACCACCAAATATACTGCCTGAAACCAATGCGTTGAACACGAAACTACCTGTGTCCACATACGTTTCAGAGTCATCAATATCGGATGCGAGTTGTGTGTATTCATCACCAATCTCTTTTACAATTTCTTTTAGAAAATCCATAGTAGTTATACAAAAAATGATTCAAGGGTTACTTTCTTTTCAACAGACCATCCGATCGAATCCAAGATTGCTCTTACTGGTTCAACGAACGACTTGTCGAACTGTAGATCATGATCCACATATTTAGAGATTTCCAACTCCTTAGGGAAATCAGCAATAAATGAAACCACGTTCTCCATAATTGGGTTGGGAACTTTCAAGTAGATGAACTTGATCTTTTCTCCGTTGTTGATTTTGGGATAGCGAGTCTCCAGTTTGTTTTGCTTGATAAGATGATTATACAACAAAGATCCTCTTACGTGAATAGGTGTGCCCTTCTTGTATAAGGTACTGCTGTCATAGAACTTGTCTACGTTACTTGCTGTCCTTGGAAATGCAATCTGCTCTGGTGGCAGTTGTTTGAATTCTTTCCTGAAGTCAGCAATAAATTTGATTACGTCATCTTCGGTGCCGTTTACAATTACTTTGAGTGCGTCTTTGATCTTCTGTCTACATGGAGCAGGAGTTGAAGACTTGACTGCTTCCAGTCCCATGATCTTCAGTTTAGGTTCAGCATATGCAACCCCCTCACTGTTCCATACGTTGAGAATGTATCGCTTCTTGGCAGTCCAGATCCCAGTGTCAGCGATATTCTCACGTTTCATTTGCATCTTCTGTTCATATGCCTGAACGTAATCCGCAAGTTCCTGATAAGATTGTTCGATGAATGGTTCCAACTTGTCTTGACAGATCTTATCAAGTAAGGAAACAATTGCTGCTTTATCGCTAGACCTATTACTAAAGAATTTAGTAACAAGAGGTCCAAGATTAAGATAGATTGAGTCGGTATCGCTAGCGATGACATAATCTACATCCTCGGTTTGCAAAATCTTATTTAGATAAGAATTCATTTTGTTCTCAATCCAACGAATTGAGACTTGACCTGAGAGAGTAATTGCCTCGGCGTTTGCCAGTTTGTAATACCTGAAGTATTGATTACCAATGGCACCATAAGCAGAGTTGAGTTGAATCTTCTTTGCCATCTGAATGTTGTTGCATCGAGAGATTTCCTTCTGCAATGCATCAGATGGTTTCTTCTCATTTTCTTGCTTCGCTTGAAGCATCATCTTTTTATATTTGACTCGATCACTATACATCTTGTCCATGAGTTCTGGCAGAAACCCACGCTTATCCTTTCTATACATGGCACCATTGGCACACACTGCATAGTTTTTGTACAACTCGAAAGTTATTTGCTCATCAAGTATCTTATCAACGGTTGCTGATGGATGCCTCTCGTCCAGTAGTGTCTCTGGCGAGATATTGTACTGCATAATAAGATGAGGGTAAAGAGAGTTGAGGTCAAAAGACACAACCCAATCATACTTTCCAGGAATCGGCTCCTTGACATAAGCACCTGCATACTTTGAGTCTTTATCGGAACGGACAATAGGAGGAATCACAATGTTCCTCTTCTTGAGGTAATTGTAGATGATGGTATCCCACATCCGAACCTGATAGAAGACATCATTATAATTCACTTTGGCGTCATATGCCATAGTGAGCGCAAGTTCGATGAGTTTCATCTTGTCCTCAAGACGGTCAACCAGTTCAACGTCTCGGATATTGTATTCAATAAAGAGTTGCCAATCTTTGTGATAGAACTCTTTGAAAGTGTCGTATGGATTAGCAATCTTACGAGCACCAAGTTCTACATTGGCGATGTGATCTAGGCGATAAGATTCCTGATTTGTATAAGTGAACTTCTTATACAAATCCAAATAGTCTAGGACAGTAATCCCACCCACGTCATATGTCAGAAACTTCCTACCCTGAATATATGTCTCATTCTCAGTCAGAAGTGACCATGGAGAAAGATACTTTGCTCGCTTCTCACCCAAGATACGAGTCAGTCTACGGGCAAGATATGGAATATCATACAATTGACAGTTCCAACCAGTTACAACATCAGGAGTATTCTGACTCCACCAATCAACAAACTGATTGAGAAGTTCTTCTTCTGACCAGCATCGATTGTAAGTTACATTGTCCTGGTGCATACGATAATCACCAACACCCCAGACAACAATCTCCTTAGTATTGTAGTCCTGCACAGAGATTGCAGTCATCTCTTCAGAACAACTCTCTACATCAGGAAATCCATTCTCTGCAGCAACCTCAATATCAATCGTCACAAGTTGAATCTTACTGATGTCAAATTTGATCTCATCCTGAGGATATTTCTCAGAGATGTATTGATAGATATATCGATCATTGCCATAGATCTGGAATCCCTCCACATCCTGGTACTTCTTTACAAAGTCTCTACAATCCCTGACAGTGCCAGGCTTGATTTCTTGAACGTACTCACCTTCCAAAGTCTTATACTTTGTCCGTTCTTTTGCAGGGACAAAGAATGATGGGGAAAAATCATCACGAATCTTGATTCGTTTTCCATCTTCATAACCACGAACGAGAAACTTGTTCCCGATCATTTGTACGTTTGTGTAGAACTTCATTCAGGGGCGTCGATGTATGCTTTCAAAATATCAGGAGATGGTTCTCCGATAGTAATAATAAGATCAGTCTTCAATAGACAAGAGTTGTCCTCCATATAAAGAGGAAACTTTTCTAGTTTACCATCCACAATACGATAGCAATTTTTTAGAAAAATTCTTGGTTCTTCATCGAGTTCTTCGAACGTCCCGACAAGATAGTCTCCAGAGCGGAGATAAAATACTGCTGGTGTTTCCATTAGACTCCAATTTTTTCAGTGTAACTTTTGAGCACTTGTTCATGTGGTTCCACCACAGTAACTACCCAATCAACATCAACCACCATCTCGGTGTCTGCTGACAGGGGAATCCAGGGAGAAAAGAATAGTTCTTTCCTATCACTACTAGGTTCTTCTCCCTCAGTCAATAGTTCTGGATCTTTTGGTGCAGGGATCAGTTCTACCCGCACTGGATTTTTGAAAATGTAATAAATCGGTGTGTCGGATTCTTTGTCTCTTGCTTCCTTGATATCAGAAACAACCTCCTCACCCGACTTGAGTAACGCAAGTTTGACAGCCATAAGATACTTCAGTCCTCTAAACATTATAAGACCCCCCTTGGTCTTTGTCAAGGGAGGTCTTACCGACGATATTTGGGTTGCCCCAATTTTATTTATTCAATTTCATATACCTTCTTTGCCTGATGATCTGGAATAATCTTCCTCAGGTTGATGGTAAGCAAACCATTATCAAACTTCACACTGTCAACGATGACATCATCAGAAAGATTGAATCCTCTAGCAAAGGTTCTATGTGCTACACCTCTGTGCAAGTATTCTGTATCACTAGTATCTTTTGCTACTTTGGATGAGATTAGAAGTACATTACTCTCTGTCGTTACTTCAAAATCATCTCTACCCCAACCAGCAAGTGCTAGTTCGATGCGCCATTTGATGTTTGATTCCTTTACAATATTGTATGGAGGGTATTGACCACCAGGATTATTCATTCCATATGAATGCAACCTGTAGAAAATATCATCCAATCCAACACTGTATCTGTTGGCAGCATCAAAAATTTTATCGATGTCTTTCGACGTGTATCTTGTGATATCCATTTTAGTTCTCCTTGAATAAGCGAGATGTGTTTTGATGTCCCCGAAGGCGACATTATTAATTATAACACTTTTATAAAAATCTGTAGTGTGGCGAACCGAAATCAATAGTTCGGTTTACCTCTTGATAAATAATAGGAGACATATTCTATTATCTAAAATGAAAAAAGCAATTCTTGCTTTTGGAATGTTACTGATGACCGCAAGTGCAGCAAATGCAGGCGGACTTGTTACTAAACATGCTTCTTCAGTCCAACTGACTGTTGATGCTGCTCGCACCACTGCGGTAAGAATTGGTGGTAGTTATTCTGCTGCTGGTTCTAACATCACGGCGGGCACGATGGGTGGTGCTACCTCTGGTGCTGGCACATACACTGTTACCACATCTGGGCAAGATTGGTCTTTGACTGAATCGTATAACGCAGCAGATAGTATCCCTGCCGCTGCTGTTAGCACAGGTGATGTTGCTAACTACGGTAATCTTACCTCTTATGCTGCTGGTTCTGCTAGCACACTCGCAGGTACGATTGACAGAAGTCATGCTATCACGCTGACTGCTGGTGGTGCTGGTTCATCTGCTACAGGACAGTTCGTTACCGAGATCACTGTTATCGACTAATACTATATAACCATGAAGAGATTATTTTTCGTGGCATTACTACTGGGATCTCCTGCTATGGCGGTCCCAGTAGTCCCTAACTTCACTCAGGGGTCGATGACAAGCCACACAGAGACGACACAAAAAATTACAGAGACCATCAACTCGATGGACTATAACACAGGGTATCAATACTCTGTGACAGGGAGTGGAATTACAGCATCAGGTTCTTTACAACCAGGAACAGGTGCTAACAATGTAACGATAGACGGAGTGACTTCAACATGGACAGGAATCAATACAAGACCAAACTTTACACAGACGACACCAGGGGGAGCGTTTCAGTTCACAGAAACGTATCAAGGTCCAGGTCTGAGCAATCAAACAATCATTCAAAGAACCACAGAGGTCACAAGCATAACCGACACTACCTCTATCTTCTCGCAGTAGGTATCAATCTTGCTTTCCCAATTCAAG
>Ga0213859_10000992_pt1 | contig 12852 bp, 18 predicted proteins | sample PICome_2_FD_160133 | JGI IMG/M metagenome (GOLD analysis project Ga0213859, IMG submission 160133) | Coastal seawater microbial communities near Pivers Island, North Carolina, United States - PICO304 | ecosystem: Environmental > Aquatic > Marine > Coastal | place: USA: North Carolina... | reverse complement strand
GTTTCACTTTCAGTCAGAGTAAGAGATGTTAAAAAGTTATATGAAAAACTAAGCAGAAAAAATATTCAACTTGGTGACTTAGTTGAAAATCCTTGGGGAGACGCTTCTTTTCATGTAATTGATCCTGAAGGTAATCGATTAGCTTTCTTTAGCCCTATAATATCAAAAGAGAAGTATTACAAAGTCAAGAAGAGTTAATTATGATAGAAGATATTGTAAAACAAATAAACCATTTAGGCTATAAAATAACACAAGACCCTTTAGATCAAAATACATGGAAAATAGCTTCACCTAATAGTGATGACGGCCTTTTTTCTTTAGAAATGTATAACAATACAATTTCTCTACACAAAGGTGAAAAGTGTATATGTCAAATAGACAGCAATGATGATCCTTTTTTGATACTTCGTCATTTACCTTCAAACTTATTTGGAGATGTTAATAATGGTTTTAGTAAGTCAAGTACTATTAACACTCTTTTTGATTTTTGTAAAGCTGAGTCTGAGAGTGAAAAAAGATTAATAACACGAGTCCTAAACTCTAAAAAGCTAGATCAATTTAAAAACAGAAGAGACTTTGCTTTTAATGTTTTTCATACGTTAAAAGATGCAGGTATAAATGTTAAAAATAACAATTATGACTTAAGTATTATAGATATTATATCGAGTATATTATAGATATAATTGTGTCGGTCCTATCTATGCATCTTAAACATAAAACGAAGAACAAGGGTGTCAGTGTTTGAGAAGTGTAGTAATGCCATTTGACTTGCTAGATTTTCACCCTTTCTTTAGCGAGAAGGAAACGTAGGAGGACATGATTAACAATTGGTATATGTACGTTGTTCTCTGTTTTGATAACTCTTTTTATTGTGGTATAACTACAAATCTTGAAAGAAGATTAAAACAGCATAACGGAGAGTTAAAAGGCGGTGCAAAATACACAAGATGCAGAAGGCCTTGTAAGTATATTTACACAGAGACTTGCTTAAATAGAAGTGATGCATCAAAAAAAGAAGCTAAATTTAAAAAACTAAGCAGAAAAGAAAAAGAAAAATATATAAATTATTTTCTAAACTCTGGTTCTATATAGTCAACACCTAAAACAGAAAATATTTGTTTTTCATTTTTAGGCATTAAAAACTTTTGTCTATTTTTGTCATAAAGATAATCAAAAGAATAAATAATATCTTTTTTAAATCCTTCATATAACATCTTTACATTATGTGCAGCACTACCAGTCCAATAACATCTTCTTGTAGGTATAGAAGTCGGACTGCACATAAATACATCACATTGCATACCTTCTTTTACAAACTGAACTATATTTTTAAATGATCGTATTTTTTCTGTCTCAACATTTCTTTTTAATGTATTTGCAAATAAAAAGTTATATTGTTGCATAAACCTTTTTTCATCTAACGGGTGTTTGTTAATTCTGCCTGTTTTTTCATGACCGACGACATTAACTAACAAGTCTAAGTCGCCAACAACACTTTTCTTTCTTCTTAAAGATCCAGCTGAATATATGTTTTCAACAATAAACCCGTTTGATGTTAACACTTCATTAACTTCTTCTTTTACGTTTTCAAATACTCTGGCAGCATAATTTAAGTCTTTTTTATCACAGCCTAAAGATGCACCTTCATTTAAAAGTTTATTGCGGCTATTTGTCTTTGACTCTTTAATTACATGATGTGATCCGTCCCAAAAACCTGTATTCATTAGCTTGTAGTCGCAAAGCTGGATTGCTTCATGACTAATGCTTTCTTTTAAAAACTTTATGTGACTTTCTAAATCAAATTTTGTCCAATCAATTTTTAAATGGCCATTGTCTTCGTATAAGTGATTTGGTTTGTAGACGTATCCGTTAACAGTACGATTGCAAATACTTTCACCAATTGTTTTCATTATATTAATCGCTTTAATGTCAGAATATTTAAACAAGTCCAAGTCAATATTTTCAGCGAGTAATGAGTCAAAGCTATATATGAAATGGTCATAATCTTTTGTTTGGTGAGTTTTGTTTTCTATTAAAGCTTTGTGATAGTTGACAATTGCAGCACTATAATCAAAAACATGTCTGTCTTTTTCGACATGATACATTACATTTTCTAATGCTAACTGCTCAATTCCTTTAACAAGAAGTGCATGCTGTCTTTTTGAAAGCATAATTTAATTCCTTATAGAATGTTTTTTCTTCTAGCTTTTTCGAGTCGAATTCTTTTTTTGCATTCTGTAACAAATCTGTTCTTATAAGCAGCAAAATAATCTTCAATTCCGTAAACGATACCATTAGAAGGAGTACGTACGCCAATTTCGTCAACATCAGCACCACTTAAAATTCCATGATCCTCTAAAATACGTGCTATATCCATAGCAGTTTCTCTAGCTCTTTTGTTCATAAAGGAAGGTTTTTGGAAATTGTTCTTAAGATCACCTGCTAGTGTACCTCCGCCTGTCTCTTCTTTTACTGTAAAATTTCTTCTACTCTGTGGGTCTTCGATTTTTCCTCCACGACCACGTGTAACTGGGGAGTCAATTACAATAATAAAATCTCTAGGATTTCTATTACCACCATCTTTATCAGCTTCAGAAGCTGCGTCATTTTGACTAGCCATTTGCTCATCAGCCATGTCTCCAGTATCTTGAGCGTCTCCCGGGACCCAGCCTACACCTTGAACATAAGAACCGCCTGGTCCTCCTAATCCTTGTTGGTTTTTGTTTCCTTTGTTACGAATTCGATAGTTTGCATCATCCATATCGTCTCTGCTAGAATGAACATTGCCATCTAAGTCAATATAGTTTGTAGGAATATCGTCGTCAAAACCAGGGAAAGTAGCCTTTCTATAAGCACGTCCGACACCTGAGTGTCCACCCTTTGCAGTTCCAGGAGCATATGCATCATATCGATCATCACCCGGTGTTGATATCTCATTGATTGTATCTCTAATAATTTTTCTTAGACGACTCATTTGAATTTTCATATATAATCCTTTTTTTTAAACATAATTTAAATATGCACTAATTATTTCTTTTTTTGGTAATATAACTTTGCTATTTGACTTTTCTTTTAAAAATATTCTATCATCTTTTAAAGGATCTCTTGTATTGACAAAACGTGGGTTTGATGTATAAAGAATTTGTGCAGGCCTAAATACACATGGATCGACACCTTCGCAGTTTTTTTCAAACCAAGGCTTGAGAACTTTGCAAGAGTAACTCTCGGACAACATAAACCAAAGGTGTGCTTTTATCTTTTTGCTATCTAAAAACATACCATTTGAAAACTGACAGACGTAAGAAACATTTTGTAGAGATTCATGTAAAGTATTGATAAAGCATTCAACAGCTCTTTCTCTTCCGGTATCTAAGTGAAGATTAATATTTTTAGGCTTAGGAAAATTATCAATATCTAGCATAATCCAGTTTTTAGGACTGTCGACAATTGTTTTTTTATAAACAATATTATCTTCAACTTTTTCATTAATTAATCTTCGTATTTTATAACCAGCTAATTGCTCTTCATAAGCGCTTTCTGTTATTTTTCCTCTTATAAAACAATTGTTACGTTTATATTGATTTTTAAGCAAAAGAGCATGCAAATCATGTATGTCTGAAATTGCAACTTCATTAAAAGAAAAATACTTAGAGAAAGACTTTTCTAGCAAGACATAATTATTGCTTTCGTCTAATCTCCAAGACTTGTGTTGCACAGTATCAGAAGTTAATACTGTTACAAGATTTGAATATCTATCTTTCATATGTATACCTAATTTATGTGTAATTATAGTTATAAATATACATATGAAAGCAAATTAGCCTTCTGAAGAATCATCACCCGCTTCTTCAGCTTCTTCAGTTGATTCCTCAACACCACCTTCAACTGGACCCATATCTGGCTCATCTGAGCCACCTTCAAATGGCTCGCTACCTCCATCAACAGGCATCTCAGCTCCACCTTCAACTGGCTCTTCACTGCCTCCCATATCTGGCTCGTCTGAACCACCTTCTTGACCTGCCTCAACACCACCTTCAACTGGCTCGCTACCACCTTCTTGACCTGCCTCAACACCACCTTCTTCCATTCCCCCGCTCATAGCACCTGCAACCGGCTCATCCTCAACTGGATCTTCGTCCTTGTCACACCCTACGAAAAAAGATGAAACTAGAATCATTAGCGTTAAAATAATATTTTTAAACATATTAAACTCCTTATGTTTTGTTTTGACTGAATAAGTATATACTCAAATATATTATTTTAGAAAAAAAGGACAATCGTAAATGTATATGCAAAAATTAAATTTGTTACTTAGCATCTTTTTGTTGACACTTCTTTTAAACTCAGATAATGTTAATAGAAGAAAAGTTTATTTAAAAGAAGTGATTATAGAAGAGACAATAACGCATAAAGAAAAAATTAGTTTACTATATCATAAAAAATTTAGCGAATACAAAAATAATCTTTATGATATAGTAAAAAAAGATAAACTTTAAAGTAAAGAGAGTATAACATGCCAGATAAATACGTTGAATTATTAGTTAGATATAGAACCCAAGCAACAGTTGCAATATGTATGTTATTTATGGTTGGGATTTATTTTGCAGGTCGTGCATCAGTTTCATGTCCTCCTAAGTCTAAAGTCTGTGAAGGCGAAATAAAAACAAATAAAAAATTGTTTGCTGAAATAGAAAAATGTCAAGCAGACACTATAACTAAAATTAGAGAGCAAATGGACAAAGATGAAGTTGAATGTAAGAAGAGAATTAGGAGTGCAATAAATGATCACAAAGTAACTGCAGATGTTGTTACTTGTCACGAAGCAAAAGCTATCATGCCGCAGTGCAAAAGGAGAGGATTATGGAAATAATTAAAAAGTCAATTTCTATACTTCTAACAATTAGCATCTTAATGAGCAGCACTTTTTCTTGGAGTCAGCCTTTAAGATATGAAGAAGACTTTATCGACGATGAAATAGAAGCTTCAACAACTTGGGACCCAATCCCTGTTGACGCATCAGTAGGAGACTTAAAGTTAAAAGTCTGGATCTTAAAATATTTAGTTCCTGCGCCAAAAGCAGGATATTTTATAGAAAAGTCTGACTGGATTGACATTAAGCGGATGCTTGATTCTTTAGATAAAGAAATTGATCGTGTTAAGAGTAAAGAAAGAGAAATTTGTGACAAAAATCTAAAAGAAAAAGATCTTTTCTGTCAAGATTTAAATAAAGAACTAATTCAAAAAATTGACGATCAAAAATTAAGTCTTAAATTAAAAGATCAAAATATTGAGTCTTTAAAAAGCGAAAACTTTTGGATTAAAACAGCAGCAGGTGTTGTTATATTAGGCTTAGGAACACTCTCTGTTTATCAAGCAGTTAAATAATAATTGTTACTTCATAATTAATATTATTAACTAACGTAGATTAATATGGAGTACATAATGGAAACTAATTTAGTGCTTTCTTTAAGTAGCATACTAGGATTATTTGGTTTTTTCTGGACATGGCACAAAGACCAAAAACAAACATCTAACACAATATCAGTACTACAAAATAAAGTAGAAAATCTTGAAGATAAGTTAAGAGTACAAGATGAAGCTATTGTTAAAGTTCAAGAAACACTTATGAAAATGGATCTTAAACTTACAAGAATTGATACACAACTTTCTTTGTTGTTAGATGAAAATAAAAACAAAAAGAATTCAGCATAAAAAATAACTTTATTAGCTTCATATTTATTTTTATATCTTTGATTAGGAGAAAACAATGAGAATTACACAAAAAGAATTAAGAAGAATGATTATTCAAGAAATGCGTAACGTACAACGTGAGCGATTGCAAGAAGGAACAGCTGAGAGGCCAGTTCAAGTAACTCCGGCACTTCTTAACAGAATTATTAGAGAAGAGTACGAAGCACATCAACGTCGTCAAAGACTTGCAGAGTCTCGCAGAAGACGTGCTAGAAGAGCAAGAAGATAATTTAACTTTTTTTAACAAAAGGGTGTACAATAGAATATTCGTGTCTATTATATAGAGGCATTAATTGGTTATATAAAAATTGAAAGGACACGAATTTTATGCAATTATCACCTGAGCAAGTACAATCTGTTAATATTTTACTATCTGCGGTACAAGTAGCACAACGTCGAGGCGCTTTTTCTTTGCAAGATGCACATACATTGCAAGACGCTATCGATCGTCTAGTCCCACGTGAGGAGCAGGAAAGACAAGCAGCTGAGGCTGCAGAGGTTGGAAGTGGAGATGATGCCGAGGCTGCTGTAAGCATGCCAGAGGATGATGGATCTGACCTACCAGAAGGCTCTGAGTAAAATATTAGCTATTAGTTAACGTAAATACTGTACAATATTTATTTTAGGTGTGTTTTTTAAAATGCACCTTTTTAGTAATATATACACATAGGCCCGGTGCAAACATAACAGCTGACCCCGCCAGTGCATCGGAATCATGCGGACAAGTTTATCCTAAAAGGAGGAAGTTATGCCATTAGTAGAAATTTCAAATTCAAAAGGTCTTGTACAAAAGTCTGGATCTGGATTAGTTGCAGTGCCTAAAAGCGAATCAGCTCAAGAATTAAGTGGAAATGCACAAACAATTGACACATCTGGATTTTATGTAAAAGTTGATGCAGGCGGTGAAGCGAGAACAGGGACAATATTAGAAGAAGGAACAGTTGATGGCCAGTTGCTTTTACTAGCCAATGTAGGCGGAGAAAAAATTACATTTAACGCAAATGGAGCCGTTTCTTTCTGGAGCGCAGGAGCAATCGGCCCAGATGCTGGTGAGTCTGTTCTTTGTGTTTGGGATGATGCTTCTAGTCTTTGGCGTCCGACGTCACAGTCGTTAGCGTAAAGGAGTAATATAATGCCATTAGTCACAATAGACGCAGTAAAAGGATTGTTTGAACAACAAGGCGTAGGACTTTCAGCTTCTTCGCAAGCAACGCAAACAATTGAAGCCGGAGGTGAAATCGACACATCTTTAAGCTTTGTAACAAAAATAACATCTGACGGAGACTTGCTACAAGGAGCCGGCAATCATGTTACTTTAAAAGCAGGACATACAGATGGTCAATTATTATTACTCGTTAACAAAGGCGCACATTCAATTGAATTTGAGCATGGACATCTTGCTCATGCACTAGCAGGTAATGCACATCCTACACTACCAACAGGCAGTGCTACATTATTTTTATGGAATGGAACAGCATGGTCTGCAACATCACAGACATTAGCTTAATTGTATAATATAGAAAGGTTTTAAAATGACAGATCCTAAAGAAAAAGCAGAAAAAGAAAAAGCACCTGCTAAAAAAGCACCTGTCAAGAAAGAGTTAAAAGCAGAAAAAGAAAAAGTGCCTGCTAAAAAAGCACCTGCTAAAAAAGCACCTAAGTTTGAAGCTAAGGAAGTACTGTTTCTCGAAGGTAAAGAATGTATATTTGTTGAAAGAGTAAAAGACAAAGTACTTGTTCGGTTTATTGACGGCGGATACGCTTCGGCAGAAGAATCAAAATTCTCTGTAAAATAAAATATTTCAAACATAAAAAATATTACATTAGTTAAACCTCTATACTTTAAATAGAGGTTTTTTTGTATTTGCAAATGGATAACTTTGTTGTTTTATAAAGACTTTTATAATTAGATATGTATAACATAAGATTATAGGAGTTGTTATGGCTTCATTTGCTAGTTTAGTTGCATCAAACGATAAACCTACACCGTTTGGAACTTTTGATGATGATCTACATTTTCAGGAAGATGCAGACAGCATTATTCTGTATGTCAAAAGAAGACTAGGTGATGACATAATGTCAGTCGAGCTGACAAATAAACAAATATGGACAAATTTTGAAGAGGCAACATTAGAGTTTTCAAAAAATGTCAATGCACACCAAGCTGAGTCTTATATGTCAAACCTTCTAGGTTTGCAAATAGGACCTACTGAGACATTTAAAAAAAATGATAAAGGACACTATTATTTTGGTGATGAAGCAGCAAAAAACACTAGTCCACTTTTAATTCAGGATACTTTTGATCCGCGATTTCAAAACTCAAACTTTCAAGGAAAATACAATGATGACAATGAAATCGTAGAATCTTTAGACAATGAAGGCAATAGGCAGACAGCTTTTGCAAACGTAGAAAAAAGATTAGGACCACATGGAAAAGAACAACAATTCCCTAGAGAGACATTAGAATACCTTGTCAGGCGTGCTGAGCCTTACGCACAAGACGCTGGAGTAGGTGGTTCAACAGATTTTATACGTGGGTATATACCTTTAACATCCAAAGATCAAGATTACGACATTTATAGTGATATGATAATTCCTGGGAAAAATGGTGAGATGCTTAAGTTAGAAGACTTCAATGGCAATGATGATCATCTAAGTGTATTTAATCCTAGGTTTGCTGACATGATGCCTGCTAATATATCCAAAACAAAACTTAAAATACAAGAAGTATATCACTTTTCTCCACAAGCTGCATATAGATTTTTTGATACAACATCTGCAATCAACTACTTAAACAATCAGTTTGCTTTTGAGTCATTTACTCCTGAAACTGTTTTTTATGTACTACCAGTTTTTGAGGACTTGTTAAGAGCAGGGCAACTAGATATATCTAACAGAGTAAGGCGCAGCAATTTTTCTTATCGAATTCAAGGTAAAAATATAAGAATATTTCCTAGACCAACGCAAGATAATCCGATGAACTTATTTATAAAATTTAGCTTTCCACCTGATCCTTATAAAACTAATTTGCCTTATGACGACGACACAATTACAGGTGTATCAAACATATCTAACGTGCCTTTTGCCAATGTAAAATATAGTTCAATAAACTCTATGTGTCGACAGTGGATAAAACAATATACACTTGCTTTGTGTAAAGAAACGCTAGGACTTATTAGATCAAAGTTTTCATCTGTTCCTATTCCGGGTAGCGACTTACAAATGAATGGTTCAGAATTGATAAGTCAAGGTAGAGAAGATAAATCAAACTTAAGTTCATCATTATCAGAGACACTAGATAAATTAACATATCAAAAGCTTTTAGAGGCGGACGCAGCTCAATCTGAGCAAATGAGTCAAGTCTTAAAAAGAATACCTATACCTAACGGTAAAGCAATCATTATAGGATAATATTATGGCTAGACTATTTGTAGGTCAACGTGAAGTTGACTTTTTTGCTGATATAACAAAAGAGCTTATTAAAGACGTTGCAGGACAAAAGATCTATTATTATACTATTAGAGAAGATCTTTCTAATGTGCACGAAATTTATGAAGAGTCGCCACAAAAAATATTTAATCCGCCTGTTGAAATTGAAGCAGCAATTGAATGGCAACCATCAGAAGTTAAGACAACTAATTTTGGTACAGAGACAATTAAAACACTAACGATTTATCTTCATTATAGAGACTTACTAGATAGAGGTATTACTTTCAAAGAAGGCGACTACTTTTCTTATGGCTCGTACTTTTTCGAAGCAACATCTATAATTTACGATAAGCTTGTATATGGACAAATTGAGAGAGTTGTTTCAATGAAAGTAAATGGTAAGCAAACACGCATGAACCAGATTGCGCTCAGACCACATGGACCAATTGATGAAATTTATAGTGACGAAGATGCAGTACAAACAACATTTGAGCAGCAAAGAGGAATACCTGATCATGATGTTAGAAGACTTCAAGATGATGGAATAATAGACAAACCAATTTCAGGTCCTAGAAAAGTCGCACCGGATGGATCGACAAGGAGTGTTAACGGTGTAGGCTCTTCTTTTTATGGAGATGAAGATTAATGTCAACAAAATACGATATAAATAGCGAAAAAAGATATGCTCCGACTGGATATGAAGGTGATAGTAATACAGACTATATTATACCTTCGTGTGGCGTTGAAGATGTAGACTTTGCTGTTTTTAATCTTTTTGACAAGCAAATACCTCTTTATTATGATTTGCATGGAGAATTAAAAAAAGTGCCAGTAATATTTGCTACTGGTGAGCGTTTTGCGCTTCTAAGAAGAAAGCAACCTATTACTGATAGAAATGGTGCATTAATTCTTCCATTAATATCTATTACTAGATCTTCTATAGACAATGTTCCTGCAAAAGGAATTGCAAACAACCAGATGTTTCCTAATGTTATCAAAAAAAGAATATCGCAAAAAGACTTAGCTTATAGACAACAAAAAAACGTTGAAAACTTAAAAAATGTCAAAGGTGAAAACTTAAGTCTAGATCCAGACTTATCTCTTAAACCGAGAATAGAAAAAAATATAATAGAGACAATAGAAATGCCGCCAGTCAAATATTTTGGTGCAAATTATGAAATATCTATTTGGTCATCATATACACAGCAAATGAATAAAATGCTCGAGACAATAATGAGTGCGTATACACTTAACCCAGGCCAGCAATTTAGAATTGAGAGCGACAAAGGATACACATTTTCAGCATTTGTAGACGGAAGTATAACACAAGATACAAACTACAGTGACTTTACAGATGCTGAAAGGTATATTAAATATAATATGACAATTAACACAACTGGTTACATTATTGCGCCAAATATTCTTGGCGGAAAAACAGCACTCAGATCTTTTATGAGCGCCCCAGAAATATCATTTGATGTTGTTGAAGAATATGTCAACTTAGACCCTACAGAAGGCGGAGTTCAAGATCCAAATCCAGATGCTCATATGTTTACAGACTTAGCTACAGAAGATACTTTTGCTCCTTCAAATAGAATAGGATTAAGCGGCAAGAAAAATGCTGCTGAGCTTCAAGAAATCGATGCATCTGCTGGTTTTGCTGTTGACTTAAACATTGATAAATATAAATCTGACAATGTAGGTGAAAAAGATTCTGCTAGTACAAAAACAAGAAAAACATATGTTCGTGACGCATCAGGAAGACTTGTGCCTGTAATGGCAAAAGCCTCTAAAGGAAAAGGCGAGACTGTATATGATGCTAGATTAGGTGAAGTTTTATTTAATATTTCATCAAATGACGAATAATTAAGAAACGACTAAATATTTAAAGTTAGATAATAAAAAAATATTAGGAGAACAATACTATGGCAGAACAGACATTTAAGTCTCCAGGATTTTTCGAGAGAGAGATAGAGGTTATTAGTAAACCTTTGACTCGAAACACAGCTACGCCTGTTGGTGTAATTGGTCCTGCTCAAAAAGGACAAGCATTCGTACCTAAAACTGTTACAAGCGTTGATGAATTTATTAGAGAATTTGGTATGCCAGATCAAGACACGTCTGCTGCACATGCTATTTCCGAGTTCTTCTCTAATGGTGGTAAGGCTGCAACATTTTGCAGAATTTTAGGAACTGGAGAATCAGCATCAAACGGCTCCCACAACTATGCAGGATTTAAGGTAGATGGCACAGCATTTACAGCAGGAGGAGAAGAAAGCAGAGCAAAAGGTGCAGTTCAATTTATTGTAGCATCACACAAAGTCAGTGATGCAGAACACGTAACATACGGTATCTTTAATGACAATGACTCTATTACAACAAACGGTTCTGACAATCCTGCTGAAGATAAAGACGGTGGCACACTAGCATCAAACGATGATGAGATTCAATTAGTTCGCGCAATGATCTTTATGCACAAGGATTATACGCTTAGAATAACAAACACAACGCAAACAGATGAAGCAGATGACGATTTAGCTACAGCTACTAACAAGCTTTTTGATTTAGTAATTATCAAGCATGATGGCACAGAAAGACAAGTTAAACAAGTATCACTAGATCCTACAAATAGCAGTTATATTGCAAACGTTTTAAATACAGATCCTTACAGCTTTTCAGATAAAAAGCACTTTTTGTACGCAGATTTTCCTGTAGAAGACGAATTAGCTTCAACAGAAGGTAAAGCTGTTGCTGTAGTTAGAGGAAAAGATGACGGTGGATATATTGATTTATACGGTGACTTTGTTTCTAGGTTTGAAGCGCCAAAGACAACATCATTTATTTCACAGCCTTTTGGTGACAAAGAGTACGATCTTTTCCACTTTGAATCTTTAGATGATGGTACATATGCAACAGGTTCAAATGGTTATAAAATTTCAATTGCAAACTTAAAAGCTTCAACAGAGAAAAATTACAAGTACGGCACATTTTCAGTACAATTAAGAAAAGTTGATGACACTGACGAAGCACCTGTTATTTTAGAGTCTTACAATAGATGCTCTCTAGATCCAAATGCAAAGAACTATATTGGTCGACTTATCGGTGATCAAAAAGTAATGTTATCTTTAGACGTAGACTCTGAAGACGAAAAGAGACTAGTTAGAGAAGGAACGTTCCAGAACAAGTCAACAAGAATTCGTGTTGTTATGTCAAAAGACGTTTTACGAGGTGAAGTTCCTGATGAGGCACTTCCTTTTGGCTTTAGAGGAATTCCTGCACTACGTACGACTGATGACGGTAATGATGGTAGAGCAGTTACTGGTGAATCTTTCTTGATTGGAAAGGATGACAACACTAATGCTATTGACGGTACACAAGGACTAAACAAAATAGGCTTTTCTGTTTTGCCTCCACTTCCTTTTAGATCAAAGGTAACAAAAGGTAGTATGCTCAATAATAGCGGAGACTATTTTCAAACATATCTAGGTCAAGCAGTTTCAGGTGGTCAAAAGACTTCTCAAGAAAATGTAAAGACATCGCTTTACTGGGGTCTTCATACTACAAGAGTTAAGTCAATTGACAAGCCAAATGACGCTCAGGTAACAGACTTTAATCCGCTAATCAACTCTTTGACAAAGTTTTTAACAGCTCACAGTGCAACAAGATTTAGCG
>Ga0213859_10000991_pt1 | contig 12855 bp, 12 predicted proteins | sample PICome_2_FD_160133 | JGI IMG/M metagenome (GOLD analysis project Ga0213859, IMG submission 160133) | Coastal seawater microbial communities near Pivers Island, North Carolina, United States - PICO304 | ecosystem: Environmental > Aquatic > Marine > Coastal | place: USA: North Carolina... | reverse complement strand
CCTCCACCACCGGTTAATTCACCCGGACAAGAATTTCTATAACCACCCGCACCACCAGCACCACCACCGTGGCCACCACCTCCGCCACCACCAGCAATACATAAGTAATCGAGTGTTAAATCGTATTGAGCTGTAAAAGTTCCTGAAGATGTGAAAACGTGTATAGCATTTGAACCAACTACTGTTTGTGTGCCGCCTGTAGCATTAGTAGCTGCATTTGCGAGACCCCCACTTCCTACTAAAGTTGATAACCCTATAGGAAATTCGTAATCTTCTGGTCTAAAGTTGTATATACCCATTTAATTAATGTCGTGAGTTGGTGCGTTTGGATCACCTTGTGTTGCTATATATTTTATTACTGCATAACCACTTCCACCGGCACCACCTGTGCTATTACCATAACCTCCACCGCCACCACCACTTCCTCGATTGACAACTCCGGTACCTCCAGGCGTGGGTCCTCCGGGACAACCAGCACCACCTATACCACTACCTCCACCACCAGCCGTTCCACCCCAAACTCCTCCGCCACCACCGCCACCATAAGCAGTTGAACTGCCATCAAATGCAAAAGTTAGTCCTGCACCCCCACCGCCACCTGCACTAGGGCTTGCATTACCACCGGCGCCGTTTATACCTCCCCCACCAGCACCTTGTCCGTTATTATCAGGGTTGCCATTATTTGACCCAACACCTCCATTATTTCCATAAGCATCTTTATATACTGGTGCTGGTTGTGGGTTAACTGCTAAACCTCCTGCACCACCCGATGGTGCTAATCTTCTTCTTGCACCTCCACCGCCACAACCACCTGGAGCGCCAGGAACCCCATCACCTGTGCCACTTCCTCCTTGGCCACCGCCATGAGCAAAAATAGAACCTATATGAGTATTACCACCTCTTGTGGCTTGATTGCCTCCAGCTCCTATTGTTATTGTATAATTAGTGCTTGTAACAGGGTAACTATTATTATATAATACACCGCCAGCACCACCTCCGCCAGCGATTTGATAACCGCCTCCTCCACCACCAGCTACAATAAAATATTCTACAGTACCGGTAAAAGAGGATGAAAAAGTTCCTGAAGTCGTGAATTTGTGTATTGCGTTTTGAGTTGGACTAGCTGGACTATCAACAATCTGAGAACCACCGGTTGTAGTCTCAGCTACATTGGCACCGTATGCAGGATTAGGAAGTAATCCAAGAGGGTATTTAAAATTTTGAGGTCTGCCAATAGTTTTCTTTTCTATTCGGAAAATACTCATAACACACAATCATCGCCCATTAAGTTACTTCTGAACCAAACACATTGAATGAAACACTTCCCGAATTAGTGTTGCACCTAATTTGATCATCAGCATCAAGAGTTATACCTAATGTGATTCCTATTGCATCAGCAGCTGGTACTGCACCCCCTCGTACAATAAAATGTTCATCCGCTGTGGGCATTACACCATTTGGCACCACAGCAATTGAATATGAAACATTATCACCAGTTTGATTACATACAGTAATTGTAGAAATCACTGTTTCCGTAGCAGAAGGAACACTATAAGCATTCGTCATTGTGTTTGCAGATGGATTTATTTGTCCTAATACTTTGTAATTTGTTGCCATTTAATTTCCTATCTTAATCACATACCACCAAGCATGAGTATTGTTGGTATGGCATTTGCATCTGTGTATACAGCTGGTATATTTACTGTTACATTAGCTGCACTTGTAACTCGACCTTGTGCATCTACTCTAAGAACTGGTATATTACCTTCATCCCCATAGTCTCCGGCAGTAACAGCCGTATTTGCTAACTTCGTGTCAGTAACAGCTCTATCTTGTAATTTTGCTGTTGATACAGATAAATCTGATGGAACAGTTCCAGCATCATGTGCTATATGAACAACCTCTATATTATTAGAACCTGTCGCTGGTGGACTAGTGAATGTCAATACAGCACCATTTAAACTGTAATCATTTATTGATTGTCTTACTCCAGATATAAAAACTAAAATAGAGATAAGAGAACCTGGTGCTAAAGATAAAGTGAAATTGACTTCAGTATTATCTCCACTAAATTGATCTATAAGAAAATTAGCAGTTCTTGGGGTGTTTCCTATGTACACGTTTTTTCCTTTATATTATTCTTTTTATTTATGTAATATAAACTGAGGTATTAGGCATTTCCACATTTGGCCACTCACTATTTGTAGGTAAATCCCTAAGTGCTTGACGATAATTAGCCCACTCTGTCTTTTTTTCATTTGTTAATGGAGAGTCTGTCATTTGAGTCCAGTCTGTGTCTGATAATAAACTATTTCTTGTATTTCTTTTTTCTGTAGACATCATCGAATTTTGAGTATTTGCATTATCAGATTGTTCTTGGGCTGTTAAGTCTACAACTTGAACGGCATAAACAAAATCACCTTCGATATAAGGTTCTTCAACGGTTACTAACCTTTGAGTTGCTTTATCATATTCTTTATATACAGAGACTATTTTAACAGAATTTTGATTGAGCCAATCATCATCAGGGCCAGTTTTAGGAAAAGATACATTTGGGAACAATTTCTTATGTTCTCCCACTACTTCTATTCTATCATCTACTATTTTTGCAACTAACATTTTATCTCCTATCTATTTGCAAAAGATTCTGTTGGTATCGTAACCGATGTTTGTGTTGGGTCATAGCGAGCAATACCCATAGTTACTCTCAAATCATCCAAATACATTTCTGCATTTCTTGAACCGGTGCCCATACTACCAAAATAAGCATCTCTTGTAGCACTTCCTACATTACCAGTAAATGTTACGGTACTCTTTCTCGTACCATCAAGAAAATATGCACACGCACCAGATGCCCCACGAACTACAGCGTGATGATGCCAAGCACCATCAGCTAAATTAGTAGAACCGGCGGATAACATAGGAGAACCACCACTATAATCAGCTACAAACATTGGGAATAAGTGAGATCCTCCTGTGTAGTGTGTGTACCAGGATATTGCACCACCACTCCAAGAGCTTCCTTCAGTTGACATGAACATTTGATAATTTCCTGTTGAAGCACCACTAGGGATTAAAACCCAAAACTCAATTGTGAATTGTCCTGTTCCAAAATTCATAGTTAGATGACTTGCTTTTTGTATTAATTCATCACTTGCACCATCAAAATAAATACTTCCCGTGCCGTATTTTTTCACATCTGTTCTTACTCTTACATTACCTTGTGTCTCTAGGTTATGTTTCATTGTATGGTCAATGATACCTGCATTAGTAAAATTAGTTTGAACATAAGTATATGAATTAGGGGTATTCGGTGCAGTAGGTATTGTCTTCGTTGTTGAGCCTGAACCTAAATTAAATTGTACATTTGAAATATGGCCAGTTGCGGGAAGAGAACCAGAAGTATCATAAGTTCCTATGTAAACCGGAGCATTTGTTAAAGTGTAATTTGTACTCCAAGCATCACCATTCTGAGAAGATGCAGTCCCATCGACAAAAGCATACATTGCATTGCTTACACGACTTAAATATATGTGATTCCATTGATGTAGTTTTACTGTTCCTAAAGTTTTATACCCAAAAACATTCCAACTACTTCCACTACTACTACTGTAAAGTCTAACGGTTAAATCGTTATTAGCCATATAAATCAATATAGGACCAAAACTGCCATTATTATAACTAGTGTTAAATATATATTTTGAACCACTTATAGTTGTAGGATAATACCAAAGCTCAACTTCAAAATCACTTGTACCAAGAGGGCCATCTGAATCAACTACTTTTAGCCCATCACCACTACTATCAAAGAGAGCACTACCACCTACTGCATCTTTAGTATAAGACCTAGATGGTGCAAAAGGTGAAAATGCCTTCACTCTATTTGGAGCGTTACTTGCTGTTGTGATTGTCATACTGTTTGGACCGTTATCAACATACCTGTTACTCTGACAAGCTAATAAAGATGTGCCAGAAATCGCAGTTAAAGGCTCAGTTGGAACCGTGTAGCTTGATCCAGAATATACAGCTGTTCCTTTGACTATTCTAAAATTACTCATGTACATAAAACAACCATGATATCCTGTGGTACTACCTCTATCTTGTCCACCCAACATTAAACTATTTGCTGTATAATTGGTGTTATTTGTAGCTTGTGCTAATCTTGTTCCGTTTCTGTAACACGACAAATTATTTGTACTAGATCCCTCTCTAACAAGAGCATAATGATTCCATTGATTTAATGTGGATGGCGTTGTACTGATTACCAATCCTCCATTATAAAAGAAAACATTAGTTCCATTATTACCAAATTGAAACCTATCTAAAGTATCAACGGTGAAAAATAAATTTGTATACCCGTTTGTTGTTGCTATTTTTGGTTCATAAGCCCAAAACTCAACTGTGAAGTCACCAGGTAAATCTAAACCACTACCTGAATCTGCAATTTCTACTGGGTGATTTCCATCAAAGTACCAACTCCAATAACCATCTTCTAAACTAAATGGAGTAAATGTTCCAGGTGATACGTCTCCTGATCTGATAATTTCAAAATTTGAATTAGAATCATCTAAAAATCCCATGTTACGAACTGCACCTGAATATTGACAAGTAAGTAATTTGGTATTAGTATGAGCTGTTATAGTAGAAGTGGGAGGGGTGAAAGCGACACCGTTTTCGTATTTACAAGTGCCTTTTATTAAATTAAAATCTGATATATAACCATTAAAGTAATTTGAGGCATATGCCCCTACTCTACCTAAAGCAAAAATACCTGAAGAATCTGTAACCGAATTTGTGCCAGCAGCTGCAGTACCAGTTTGTTCACCATTTAAATACAAACGTAAATTGGTAGATTGTCGAACAAAAGCAACGTGGATCCATTCATTTGCATTTATAGTCCCACTAACACTTCCAAAACCAGTCCAGCCATATAATGTAGTACCAGATGAATACATTTGAATTGCTGTTGCACTTGCAGCAGAGCTATGTGATTGTCCGTAAACGTATTGTGTACCTGAAACAGTCTTAAAATATACCCAACACTCTACAGTAAAATCGGAATTCCCAAGAGTAAAATCTGTACTGTCTGCAACGCTTACAAAATCACCAGAGCCATCAAAATGACCAGAACCTACATTATCAACCTTTGTAGCTGTAAATGGTATGTAAGTGGATGCTTTTACAACATTGGTAGTAGTCATACTATGATGTCTAAAAGGTATAACATCCTTAAATCTATGGCCTTGACAAGTAATTAGTTTTGTTTGTCTTTGTAGATATTCAAACGGTATAAGTTCGTCTATAGAAGTATTACCATTTACAGTCAAAGAATATCCTGAGTCTGAATTATCTATAAACCTGTTTGATTGACAAGTAAGTAATGAAGTGCCACTTATTTTCGTAAGTGGTGATGTTGGTACTGTAATTGTTGCGTTAGAATATCCATACACATCACTACCTTTTACAATTCTTAAATTAGAAATTTTTCCATTTACATCACCGCCAGTCCCGCTGTAAGACCCCACCCTAAAAGTACCCGAAGAGTTACCAACAGAGAATCCGTTTGTAGCTGTTGCAACTCTTACACCATCAAGCCATAAAGCTATTTGATCTGAAGAATCTCTACCTACAGCGACATGATACCACTTATTAGCTACGATTGAACCATTTGATGATTTTACAATATCGCCGTTGTAATATAAACCAACATAACCATTAGACGCTTGCACATAAACTTGTGTTATATGAGACCCATTACTAGGAAAAGTAATCGGACTTGGGTGTTGAGCATCAACAACTACCGTGTCAAGTTTCATAAAAAATTCAATTGTAAATTCATCAGGTAGTTGTAATGCAGCTGTAGACGTTATTGTAAGTGAGTCAGATGTGCCATCAAAGTCATTACTCCAATACCCATCACCAAATGGACCAAACTCTGATAATCTAGTATTACCGTTTACTGTTATACTATGACTACTATCTGATTCATCAGTAAAATTTTTAGATTGCAAAGTTAAAAGTTTTGTGTTAGTAACTGCGGTAGAAGGTGATGTAGGTACGTCTGTGCTGGCTAAATTACCATTATTTGTCATAATAAAATTAGACATATAGCCATACATGGAAGATGCACCCTGCCTTTTTCCTATTTCAAAATCAGAACTATTATCATATAAACTTCCCGACACCGTAACTGTTCCTACAGAAACTCCATCGTGATATGCGGTGTAAACATTACCAACTCTATTTACTTGAACATAAACCCACCTTTTAACAGGAACATCTTGAGAAAAATTAACTTGTATATTCCAACTATTAGAAGTTGATGTAGCCCAAAACTTTTTAGTTGTGAGAAGCCAAGATGTATAACTCGTCCCTCCTGTATTTCCGATTGCTCTTTCTGTGGAAGATGATGAATCTAACCTATAAACCCAAACCCCTATGGAAAAATTATTACTACCAAAAGTAAAATCTGAGCTATCTGGAATAATTAATTCATCTCCAGTCCCATCAAAATATACTGATAATTCACCTGATGTTGTTGGGTCTGTAAAAGGAGCAGATGGTCTTGTAAAATTTGAAGTATATAAACCTCTACCTTTAATTATTCTAAGGTTAGAAATATAACCACCTTGAAAATATCTACCGAGTTGCGGGCCGCAGTTTCCAATTTCAAGAGCATTTGACCCTGTTACAAAGTCAGTTGTCATATTGGCTTGATCAGCGCCTAATTGTGTACCATCTACAAAAATTCTACCTACACTAGAGTTGTCTCTGGTTACAGCTATATGATACCATTGGCCTACATTAGGTGACCAAGCCCTTTCTATTGCAGCGCTAGCACCTTGTGCAAGTTCCAGTTCATTAACCCAAATTTGAAAATACCAACCATTATAATTTCCGATAAAACCATTAGTCCCCGTGGCTTTTAGATATAACCAAAACTCAAGGGTAAAAGGCTCAGTTCCTAGTTGGTGGTCAGGAGAGTATGGTATGGTAATTTTATCGTCACCACCATCAAAGTAATTACTCCAATAACCATCAGCATAATAATATGGGCTAAAGTCAGTACCATAAGAATCAGCTTCTACAGCAATGGCATGAGCTGATGTAGAGTTATCTCTAAATGCTTTGTAGTTTGGGTCACCTAGACTTGTTGAAGTGCCTTGACCTTCGGAACCATCACCATGCAAAAGCAACACAGTTTGATTAAAATTATCATCAGTTGCTTCTTCAGTTGTTCCAGATGCACCAGCAGCTGCAAGTTGGCTCGCCTGTGTTATTAAATCCATCGTAAATTATGATGGCATTGTTATATCTACGACATCCCAACCGGTCTGATTATTTGCCTGATATGCAGCTTCATTCCATTGATAAGTTGTGTTTGCTTCTAACAACTCTGTATTTGGCATAGGAATGGGCGCTTCGTAATTATAAGTTTCTGTACTGATAGTCCAGCTTGTCCATTCTGTATTAGGTTTTGGGGGAACAAAAACATCAAGTTCCACGTTATACTCATAACCTTGGCCAGCATAGTTGCCTCTTAAAGCAGTACCACCATCAGGTAAGTATGCACCATTAGCGTGTTCAGCATAGTGAACACCGGCTCTTGTGTTATATGATGTTTGAATCCAACGACTTGGTTCACCTACAGCACCTGTATCAATGAAGTCCTGTTCAGCTACTATAACACGAATAACTGTATTTGTTGAAGGATCTACTTCTGCGAAATGCGACATTTAAATTACTCCTTATTAATAAAAAACATCACTAAATTAGTTTATATTCTATTTATACTACTCTTAATTAAACACTAAATAGCCAAGGTGAATTTTTACTGATCTTCATAATTACAACACCACCAGATCCGTTACCACCTGGTTTTCCACCACCCCCACCTGAACCCCTACTTACTGTTCCATTACCACCAGCTTGTGATGGCATTTGAGGGTATATTCCTGGACTGCCTGGGAAGCTTCCAGATCCACGGCCACCTAAATCATCCGAACCACCGTGTCCCGCAACACCTCTACCAGAACCTCCACCGCCAGCTGCATAAGTTCTCCTAGTTCCTGATATATCAAAATCTAAGCCATCACCACCGCTAGCATATCTAAGCACACCCTTTGCGGGATGTGTGGGAGTTGTTGGAGCTGAACCACCATCTTTTCCAGACCTCGGCTGTGTGTCGTCCATTGTAGTGCCTTCACTTCCAGCACCACCACCTCCACCACCCGTAAAATCTGGCATAGAAGATATAGCACCTGGATTTCCTTGACCAGCAATACCTGTCCCAGCTGGAACTGGCGGACCGCCGTAAGTGCCACCACCCGACCCACCATTTTTTAAAGAGCTTGTAAGCCACATAGTACCACCTCCAGTTGAAGTTAAATCTAACTGATTTGAGGTAGGTATATCTGGTGAAGTATTACTAAATGAACTAGCACCACCTACCAGACCTAATACATCAGCTGGAAAAGGAGGGCTTGCAGGTTCACCGGCAGGGTAGTAGGCCGCACCACCAGCACCTACTGTTATAGTATATTCAACTGTGGGGGCAATTGATACTGTTGGACCATTAGGAGTTTTTGAATTTGCTGAAGCAGGTCCGGGAGGGCCTGTTAGTCCGGGTAAATCAGAATAATAAAGTAGTCCTCCGGCACCACCGCCACCCATGCCTCCACCAGAAGGATCATTTGAATGACCTGCACCACCGCCCGCAACAATTAACATATCACTTGTTAGATTACGAGAGCCTGTTTGTTCAAATGTGCCAGAAGTAGTCCATGAATATATAACGTGATCAGTTGAATCTGTTTTTGTAGCATTAGTTGTTGTAATCATACTGTCTGGGTTTGCTACAAAATCAGCTGCTTCTTTTGTCGTAAGATTACCAACAGGAAATCTATAACCTACTGGTCTTACACCTTTTGCTTTAAGTAATGATCCTTTTGCCATATTAGTTTACATCGAATGAGTCGTTTGCTTGAAATGAATTGTATCTTATGATTACAACACCATCACCACCATTACCACCGTAATTTGTGCTAGGGGCGCCAGCTGGTGGGGAACCACTTGCACCACCACCTCCACCTCCTAGGCCAGATGTACCTTGAGAACCTATACTTGGATATGTAGGGCCTGCATTACCACCTCCTCCAGGACCTCCTGTTCCAGTCCAGTTAGGGTTATTATTTGAAGTTGGATTTTTTCCTCCTCCACCTCCGCCAGCATAAGTTATAGATGAACCTGAAATCGAATATGCTAAACCCGCACCGCCATTCCCGGCATCGCCTGATAAAGATAAAGAAGGTGTGCCATTTGCACCTGCACCACCTCCACCTCCGCCAGCATATTTGTCTGGTGATCCAGGGTTTGTCGTAGAATCTGATTTAGATCCAGGACCTTTACCACCAGAATGACCAAAATTATAAAAACCATTCGGGCTTACAGATCCAGGAGTACCCCCTTGAATCGAACCATTTGTTGGCCCATAAAATTCCTCTTGTTTTGAAAATCTTGCACACCCACCACCTTGACTACCTATTGTGCCTGTTTGTAGTCCTCCTTGATTAAAAGAGTCTGCACCTCCATCAGAAGAACCGGCACCACCTCTTCTTGCTGAAACATTTCCTGATATTGGTACATTTGCGCCTGTATAAGTTACATTTGAATAACCACCTGGTCCAGAAGATTGTGGGCCATACAAACCATTGCCTCCAGTTCCTACAGTAATTGTATAAGAGGTATTCATAAGTCTATAACTATTCATATAAACAAGACCGCCTCCACCACCGCCGCCTCCTGCACCACCGCCACCGCCGCCTCCGCCACCTACGGCTAAGATTTGTACAGACATATAAGTTGGTGCTTCAGACACCTCAAATGAACCTGATGAAGTAAATGTGTGTATAGCTTCTTCTGAAGCGCCAGAACCGGTTGTTGTTTGCGTGCCACCAGTTGCGGTTGCAAATACATTATATGTATCATTAGTATTTGGTGTTAAGTTTAAACCAATGGGGTACCTGTAACCTGAAGGTCTTACACGAAATGAGCCTTTTGTAGAAGCACCATTATCTTCTATATCATCTCTATTTAAATCTGATAATCTTGTAACAGCCATTAATTAACCTCGTAGCCTGTAAGCCCTGTTTTAGCATATCTTATAATTACTATACCCGAACCACCGTTTCCGCCTTCATTTCCTGGATTTGAACCTGCATTACCACCTCCACCACCACCTCTATTATCTAAACCGTTGCGTCCTTTAGAAGCATCACCACCGCCAGCTGGAGGCGCAACACCACTACCGCTGTTCCCATGACCAGCACCTCCACCTCCATAAAAAACTGGAGATCCTGAAATTGAATATTCAAGACCAGCACCACCATACCCACCTTGGCTTGGAGGTGATGTCCCATATGGGCCTTGTTCGGTTCCTCTACCACCTATACCTCCTCCGCCACCACCGCCATATGGAGAATATGGCTGAAGTCCCGGTATTGTATTGGGTCTTCCTTTTCCATACCCGCCAGGATAACCTTGAGTGCCTGGGTTACCTACAGAGTGAGTAATAGTTTCTCCAGCTCCACCTTCAAAATGAGCCGGTTGAGCACTAGCCGGTGCATAGATATCAGTTATACCTTGTGGAGCGGCCGGCCCTTGAGCATCCCAAGCACCACCTCCACCACCACCACATCCTCCAGGATATCCATGTCTTCTTCCACCACCACCGCTGCCATTACCACCTAGACCACCACCATCGGCAAAAATATGTCCAGCAGAATTAGCTTGAGTATGTGGAGCTAAATTTATGTTAGATATTTCAGAATCATTGCCAGAAGAGTTTGGAGACTGTGGTGTTAAAGAACCTTGGCCTCCACTTCCAATTACCACAGTATATTCATCATTTACAGATACAGGAAGATCAGTACCATATCTAAAACCACCTGCGCCACCGCCACCACCAAAGCCTGCACCGCCACCGCCACCGCCTGCAATAATGAAGAACTCACAATCATGGCCCGTTGAACCAGAATAGTCTTTAAAAGTACCTGAAGAAGTAAATGTGTGGATTACATAATCACCGCTAAATGTTTTTGTTCCACCTAAGCTATCAAAGTATGAATTTGGCTGTGAACCAACATCTTTAGTTATATTACCAACGGGGAATTCATAACCAGTAGGTCTCAGTTTTTCGATTGTAACTGAATATTCCGACATTACAAAAAAACTCCTTTAAGTAATTTCAGAACCAAAAGCTGAAAACGATATGTCTGAACCAGTAGCGTTGCAAGTAATTATAGACTCAGCATTTGCTGTGAGCCCCATAGTTAAAACAATTGTATCAGCTGCAGGCACTACAGCACCTCTTACCAAAAAACATCTCGCTGGTGAAGGATCACTAACTGTTCCATCTGCAAATTCGTTTTTATAATAATAAGCTAAACTATAAGATGTATTTACTGTGCTTTGATTACATATTGTTATAGTAGATAAAACAGCTTCTGTAGATGCTGGCACTACATACACATTTGTTTGTGTATTTGCTGTTGGAACAACTGCTCCTAATTTTTTAAATGATTGTGGCATTTTAGATTATCCTGTAAATAATAATGGGTTAATTCCTGCTTCGGGTATATTTACTGAAACATTGGCAGCCTGTGTGAGTCGACCCTGTTCATCAACTCTTATAATTGGTATATTACTCTCGTCTCCATAATCACCAGCTGTAACAGTTGTGTCTTCTAGTTTAGCTGGTGTAACGGCATTATCATTTATCTTAGCCGTTGTTACTGCACTATCAGTTATCTTTATTGTTGTAACAGCATCTGTTTGTAATTTTCTTGTTGAGACACTCAGGTCATCAGCTTCAACAACAGCATAAGCAACTTTATCTTTTAAACCAACTAGTATGTTATTTGTTCCAATAGCCGGTGCAACTGTAAAATTGATTGTATTATTTGCTGGTGTTACAGTATAGTCATCAAAGGGGTCTTGGTGTACATCAGCTACCCAAACATCAAGATCAGTTGCATTTACAACCGTTCTTTCTAATGTAAAACTTTGTTCAGAGTTATCCCCACTAAATCTTTGAAAACTTTTTTGAAATAACTCGGTGTCTGGTCCTCTGCCTATGTACGACATATTATGTTATCTCCAACACAGAAACTATGACATCAACTCCATCAGTAGGACCTGATGAAGAAACACAAAGTGAATCAGCAGCTTCTAACACCAATTTCTGGTCACCTCCGACCGGCACTAAAGTACCGCCAAAAGGTATAGCTGCATTTTTTACTAATTGATAATTAGCCCCACCTGTGTGTAAATGCACATTTGCTGTTAATGAACCGTTTGATATATTAGCTAACGACATACCAATAATTGTTGTTTGTGTAGCAGAAGCTCCAGTATGAACAACCGTGTTTGATAGGACATTAGCACTAACGTAATTTTTAAAATTATTTGCCATTTCTTAACTCTTCCTTGACCTCTATTTAGTATATTATCCCAAAGCAATTGCAACAGCTATGGACTCGTCTATTACAGTATTAGCTGTATCGAAAGCTGCTTTTACTGTGTTTTCTACTTCTAAGTTACCCACCATAGAACTTGGGTGAGCGGTACATTGATAATACAAAGTCGAACCTACTGTATTTGCTGGCACTTTCCAATATAGAATACCATTATTTTTACCTTGTGCATCAGCTCCTTTAGAAATAATTAGACTATTCCCTCCAGATTTTTCAACATGAGTTAACCCTACATTGTAATATGTGCTGGTATCTGAGACTGTGCCAACTGTACTCTCTGTTCTCACTACAAATGGGTGGGCACCGGCCAATTTTTGTAAAT
>Ga0213859_10000988_pt1 | contig 12874 bp, 9 predicted proteins | sample PICome_2_FD_160133 | JGI IMG/M metagenome (GOLD analysis project Ga0213859, IMG submission 160133) | Coastal seawater microbial communities near Pivers Island, North Carolina, United States - PICO304 | ecosystem: Environmental > Aquatic > Marine > Coastal | place: USA: North Carolina | collected... | reverse complement strand
AGAAGAATATTTTCAACTCTTTTCTAAGGAGAAGGCAAGTATGGTTAAAAGCCATATGAAAAAGCAGAACCTTTCGATAAGAGATGAAGATGAATTAAAACAAATATTAGACTATTATTCGACATTAAAATAATTGAAATAGAAAAAAGAAAACAAATGAAATACAAATCGAGAAAAAAAGCATTGATATTATTGGCTGATGGTACAATATTCTATGGAAAATCAATAGGGAAAGAAGGTAGTGCATTTGGTGAAGTGTGTTTTAATACTGGTACAACAGGTTACCAGGAAATTTTTACGGATCCTTCTTATTATGGTCAGTTGATGGTGACCACCAATGCACATATTGGAAATTATGGCACAAAAGAGGATGAAAACCAATCAGACACAGTTAAAATAGCTGGTTTAATATGTAAAAACTTTAGTTTCGAATATTCCCGACCTGGAGGTGATGCTTCTTTAGAAGATTATTTTGAAAAGCATAACACATTGGCAATTGCTGATGTAGATACGAGAGCTTTAGTAAGCTATATTAGAGATAATGGCGCTATGAATGCTGTAATATCTACTGATGTAGATAATATCGATAGTCTCCAAAAGCAATTAGCAGAGCAGCCAAATATGGAAGGTTTGGAGTTGGCTTCAAAGGTATCTACAAAAGAACCGTATTTCTTTGGTGATGAAAATGCTACGTATAAAATTTCAGCGTTAGATATAGGTATTAAAAAGAACATTCTTGTAAACTTGGCAACAAGAGACGCCTATATAAAAGTATTTCCTCACAATTCTAAGTTTGAAGATTTAGAAGCTTTTAATCCTGATGGATATTTTATTTCAAATGGACCAGGTGATCCGGAGCCATTGTTAGAAGCACAAGATGTTGCGAGAGAGATAATAAAAAGGGATAAACCATTATTTGGTATTTGTCTAGGGCATCAAGTTATTGCATTAGCCAACGGTATTTCAACATATAAAATGCATAATGGTCATAGAGGTATTAATCACCCAGTAAAAAACTTGATTACAGGTAAGGGTGAAATTACTTCTCAAAACCATGGATTTGCAATTAATAGAGAGGAGACAGAGGCGAATCCCAATGTAGAGATCACCCATTTGCATTTAAATGACAATACTGTTGCTGGCATTAAAGTAAAAGATAAGAATTGTTTCTCGGTACAATACCATCCAGAGGCAAGCCCTGGTCCAAATGATTCCATTTATCTATTTGACCAGTTTTTAGAGAATATTAAGAACGCTTAGCAAATAAAAAACGCAATAAAACTTATTCTTTATTGCGTTTTTTTAGTTACGAAAACATTATAGTAAATATTAATCGCAAATATGATTTTTGTTGGGTTTAACGCTGGAGATTTTCGTAATTTTGAATCAAATCAATAATAAAAATATTTAGAAATGAGCATTATAATTAATGTACACGCTAGACAAATTTTAGATTCTAGAGGTAATCCTACAGTAGAAGTAGATGTAATAACAGAAAGTGGTGTTTTAGGAAGAGCTGCAGTTCCGTCTGGAGCTTCAACTGGTGAGCACGAAGCTGTTGAGCTTAGAGATGGTGGAGACACTTATATGGGTAAAGGCGTTTTAAAAGCTGTAGAGAATGTTAATTCTATAATCGCTCAAGAATTATTAGGTATATCTGTATTCGAACAAAACATGATCGATAAATTAATGATAGATCTAGACGGAACACCAAACAAATCAAAGTTAGGGGCTAATGCTATTTTGGGTGTGTCTTTGGCAGTAGCTAAAGCGGCAGCAAATGAATTAGGAATGCCTTTATACAGATATGTAGGTGGTGTATCAGCCAACACATTACCATTACCAATGATGAATATTATTAACGGTGGTTCTCATAGTGATGCACCAATTGCATTTCAGGAGTTTATGGTAATGCCAGTAAAAGCAGAAAATTTCACTCATGCAATGCAAATGGGTACTGAGATTTTCCATAACCTTAAAAAGGTATTACACGATAGAGGATTAAGTACTGCCGTTGGTGATGAAGGTGGATTTGCACCAACTTTAGACGGTACAGAAGATGCTTTAGATACAATAGCTAAGGCTGTTGAGAAGGCAGGTTATAAGTTTGGAGAAGAAGTCATGATTGCTTTAGATTGTGCTGCTGCAGAATTCTATAAGGATGGTAAATACGATTACACATTGTTTGAAGGTGATACAGGTGTTGTAAGAACAAGTGCTGAACAAGCAGCTTATTTAGCAGAGTTGGCAGCAAAGTATCCAATTATATCAATCGAGGATGGTATGGATGAAAATGATTGGGATGGGTGGAAAGACTTAACAGACCGTATTGGTGATAAAGTTCAATTGGTTGGAGACGATTTATTCGTAACTAATGTAGAACGTTTATCGCGTGGTATTGATAATGGCATTGCGAACTCTATCCTTATTAAAGTAAACCAAATAGGTTCTTTAACTGAAACTATAGCGGCTGTTAATATGGCAAAGAACGCAGGTTATACTTGTGTAATGTCACACAGATCGGGTGAAACTGAGGATAATACTATTGCGGATTTAGCTGTAGCATTAAATACTGGGCAGAGAAAAACAGGTTCGGCTTCTCGTAGTGATCGTATGGCAAAATACAACCAACTTCTAAGAATTGAAGAAGAACTTGGCGATGTTGCTTATTTTCCACAAGAAAAGGCATTTAAAGTGAAGTAATTAATACTATATACTTTTGACAAAGGCAGCATGTTAATGTTGCCTTTTTTGTTTTAATATTCTTACAATATTTCGAAAAATAGAACAGATAAACGATAAAATATTACATTTTATCGTAAAAAATACGCAAATTTCCTTGGTTTTAACTATTTAAATTCCAATATTTATACCGCCAAATTAAAAGTTAGATTTACTTTTAACTACAATCACAAATTCAACCTACTATGAAACGTGCACTACTCACGATGTTATCATTAATTATGGTATTGCCATTTTTTGCCCAAAATCATAAAGATGTTTGGACCAAAAAACAAGAATCAGAGCTTACTCAAAAATCACGAAATTTAGAACGTGTAATTACTCTTAATAAGTACGAAATCTTTTCTTTGAATTTAAATCAGTTAAGGTCGAGTATTAACGCTGCTCCAAAAAGAATTTCAAATAGCTTAGCTGGTAGCAATACAATAATGAAGTTTCCAAATTCAGATGGAAGTATGGAGAATTATCGGGTCCAAAAAACCGATGTAATGCATCCTGATTTAGCAGTAAAGTACCCAGGTATTTCTACTTACTATGGTCAGAGTATTTCTAATCCTTTAAACAAGATTTATTTTACGATTACTTCTCAAGGGTTTAGAGGTTTAATTACAGGAGAGAGAACGGTTTATATCGATCCTTACGCAAAAGGAGATGTACAAAATTACGTTGTCTACAATAGAAAGGATTATACCAGAATTCAATCTGATAATTGGAGATGTTATGCTGATGAAGTCGAAAATGAAGTTAATGAGAATTTCGATTCAAGAATTATAGATCGAAATATACAGGATGGCAGACTTAGACAATATGAGATTGCCATTGCTTGTACATCAGAATATACAGCCTACCATGATGATGGTGATAATGGTAACGGTGATGCAAAGGCTGATGCTTTAGCGGCAATGGTTATTACTGTAGCACGTGTTAATTCTGTTTATGAAAGAGATTTTGCTGTCACTTTTCAATTGGTAGCTAATAATGATTTATTGATTTATGAAAATGGATTTACAACAGGAGGAGACCCTGAGCCTTATGATAATTATAGTGGTAGCCAGATGTTGGGAGTTAATACCTCAAATATTTCAGGTATAATAGGATCTGGTGGATATGATATTGGTCATGTATTTAGTACAGGTGGTGGAGGTATTGCCGGAACAAGCCCTTGTGCAACGTCATCAAAGGGACGAGGCGTAACAGGTATTGTAACACCAGAGTTTGATCCTTTTGATATTGATTATGTATCGCATGAAATAGGTCATCAATATGGTGCTGGCCATACCTATTATAACGCATGTTTTGGTTCTAAGGTGAGTGATGATTACGAACCTGGAAGTGCCTCAACTATTATGGGTTATGCTGGTATTTGTGCATCTAATGTACAAGATAATAGTGATGGATATTTTCATGCACGTAGTATTGTACAAATGTCTGCATCTATCTTGGCAGATGCTTGTGAAACAGAAATCATAATCGCAAATGCTGATCCAACAGCGGATGCTGGTTCAAATTATACGATACCAATTTCTACCCCATTTATTTTGGATGCAAGTGGTTCATCAGATCCAGATGCTGGAGATGTATTGACATATAATTGGGAACAATACGATAATGATGGTACTTACACACAACCACCATTGTCTACTAATGCTGGCGGTCCAGTTTTTAGAACTAACTTCCCTGTTGCAGATCCAACAAGAACGTTTCCAAATTTGGAAGCTGTTATAAATAACGAAACACCTACTTGGGAAGTTTTACCAAGTGTTGGAAGACAATTAGACTTTAGATTAACGGTTAGAGATAATTCTATTCTTGGAGGGCAAACTGATCAAGATGATACTGTTATAACCGTGTCTTCATCGGCAGGTCCATTCTTAGTGACATCACCTAATACAGGAAGCGAAATATGGTATGTGGGAGAGACTAAGACGATCACTTGGGATGTGAATAATACGGCTTCTTTATCCTCTAATGTTAATATTCTTTTATCAACGGATGGTGGTTATACATATCCTGTTACCCTAGCGTCTAGTGTGAGTAATGATGGGTTTCAAGATATTGTAGTACCAGATAATGTAGGCGTTACAAATAGAATTAAAATAGAAGCTTCCAGTAATATATTCTTTGATTTATCTAATGCGGATTTTGAGATTAAAGCAGGAACATTTGAAATCACAGCTTCAAATCCGACGGTATCAGTATGTCAACCAGCTGACGCTGTATTTAATTTAAATTACAATCCTGCACCAGCATTTTCTGAAAATGTGCAGTTTTCTGCCATAGGATTACCTGGTGGTACTATTGCTAATTTTACACCAAATTCATTGAATACGGCAGGTGCATTTAGCATGACCATATCTAACACTGGAACAGTGTCAACAGGAAATTATCCGATAACTGTGCAAGGTGAAGGGCAATCTACTTTTGTTACTGAAACTTACGAGGTATTGCTTAATGTTTTTGATAATAACATCGGAGCGGTTTCACTTTTTTCACCTGTTAATGGTGCTCAAAATCAATCTTCCGATTTATTGCTTACATGGGATTCTTTAACTAGTGCTTCACAATACGATATTGAGATTTCAGATGCCCCTGATTTCTCTTCAGTTATTGAATCCGCTACTGTGGTTAACGCAACAGAATATCAAACAACCAATTTGCTTGCTGGAACTATTTATTATTGGAGGGTTAAGCCAGAAAATACTTGTTTAGCCGGTAACTTTGGTGAGATATATGTATTCCAGACGGCTAATGACGTATGCAACACCTATGATAATGAGTATTTTGAAAATGGGGATAATACTTGGGAAACCTTCTCAAATAATGCGGTTAGTGCAAGAGTTGATGTGCCAGATGATATTATTGTTAATGAAGTTACCTTTTACATGGATGCCACACACAGTGATGTAGGTGACATTAAAATGCAATTTAGTTCTCCAACAGGCATATTCGCTGAGGTCTATAATCGCGATTGTGCTGACGGAAATAGTTTTGATGTTACGTTTACAGATTCTGGATCGTCCTTATCATGTTCCGGAACACCACAAGTAAGTGGTAATGTATTACCGAGTCAAGCTTTTACTAGATTTAATGGCACGAGTGGGCAAGGAACTTGGGTGTTATTAGCTACTGATAGAACATCTAATTCAGCAGGAGGTACGTTTAATCAATTTAGTGTTACTATATGTGGTAAATTACAGATTGTTAATGATGTTACTATTGTCAATAAAACTGATATTACTTTAGATGAAGGAACTTCTACGGTTATTAATTTAACTGAATTAGAAGTAGCTCAACCTGTAGCAACAAATAATGATCTTAATTACGTTATTACTCAAGTTCCAGTTAATGGAGTACTATTATTAAATGCAATGCCTATTAGCATAGGAGACACATTTTCACAAACTGATATTCAAAATGGTTTGCTATCGTATTCGCACGGTGGAGCAAATGTTGATCCTGATAGTTTTAAGTTTTCAGTAGAAGGAAATAATAGTGCAATACTTGGTAATCAACAATTCAATTTTAATATACAACCTGTGTTAGGTACAGAAGAGTTTAATAGTAATGATGTATTGGTTTACCCTAATCCGAATAAGGGAGACTTCAACATCGTTATGAATAGGGAATTTCAAGATGTTAATATTCAATTATTTGATATCCAAGGACGAGAAATATTTAATAAAAAACATGGTGTTGATTCTAAAACTATAAATATTAACAATATTAATCTATCTAGTGGTGTCTACCTTCTAAGAATTAATGCCGATGGAAATGTACTAGACAAAAAACTTGTTATTAAAAAATAGCTTAGTTTTTTAGAATTTCAAAGCCGAAATCGAACATAGGATTTCGGCTTTTTTTGTAATCAATTTTCTGTTAAAAGGGTTATAATTCCCCTAGCGAAATCATTTGATATTTTGTAATTTTACAGTCCTTTTAAAATTAATACTCAATAATATAAAAATGGCAAATAAAGCTACACTAGAAATTGATGGTCAGAAGTACGAATTCCCATTGGTAAGAGGTACTGAAAATGAAGTTGCAATAAATTTAAAAACCTTAAGAAATGCGACAGGAGGAGTTATTACTTTAGACCCTGGATATAAGAATACAGGTAGTTGTGAAAGTGCTATTACATTTTTAGATGGTGAAAAAGGGATTTTAAGATATAGAGGCTATTCAATTGAGGAATTAGCGGAGAAAGCAGATTTCCTTGAAGTTGCTTATCTACTAATTTTTGGAGAATTACCAAATCAAGAACAGTTAGATAAATTTCATACAGATATCAAGGCAAAATCCTTAGTAGATGATGACATAAAAAAAATATTAGATGCTTTTCCAAAGTCTGCACATCCAATGGGAGTATTATCTTCATTGACAAGTGCATTAACAGCTTTTTATCCATCGCCAGTAGATGTTAGTTCAGAACAGGCAATGTATGATTCTATTGTTAGGATATTAGGAAAATTCCCAATTCTTGTTGCTTGGACCATGAGAAAGAAGCACGGTCTGCCTTTAGAATACGGAGATGACAAACTAGGATATGTAGAAAATATCCTTAAAATGATGTTTAAAAAGCCAAATAGTGAGTACGAACAAAACCCTATTTTGGTGGATGCTTTAGATAAGCTATTAATTTTACATGCAGACCATGAACAGAATTGTTCTACGTCTACAGTTAGAATCACTGGTTCTTCTCATGCTGGCTTATTTGTATCTCTTGCATCTGGTATTTCCGCATTATGGGGACCATTACATGGTGGTGCTAATCAGGCCGTATTGGAAATGCTTGAAGCAATAAAGGAAGATGGTGGAGATACAAAGAAGTATATGGCTAAGGCTAAAGATAAAAATGATCCGTTCCGTTTAATGGGATTCGGTCATAGAGTTTATAAAAACTTTGACCCAAGAGCTCGAATTATTAAAAAAGCAGCCGATGAGGTTTTGGGAGATTTGGGTGTAGAAGATCCTATTTTAGATATCGCAAAAGGACTAGAACAAGAAGCTTTGAAAGATCCATATTTTGTTGAAAGAAAATTATACCCAAATGTAGATTTCTATTCAGGAATTATTTATCGTGCCATGGGAATTCCTGTTGAAATGTTCACAGTAATGTTTGCACTTGGGCGTTTACCTGGTTGGATTGCACAATGGCGCGAAATGAGATTAAACAAAGAGCCTATTGGTAGACCAAGACAATTATATACTGGTGTAACTTATAGAGAATTTAAAGGTATAGATAAACGCTAATGATATTATTTGGCAATGGAAGCTTCATATCTCATATGAAGCTTTTTTTTAATTTTGACGCATGTTAAAACTGAATATTCAAAACGAAACATCACGATTACGAGCTGTGGTTTTAGGTACTGCAGAAAAAAGTGGTCCTATTCCAACTCCTGAGCAGGCTTACGACCCAAAATCCTTAGAACATATACTGGCTGGAACCTATCCTAAAGAAGAGGATATGATTAAAGAGATGGATGCCGTTTGTAAAGTCTTTGAAAAGTACGACGTCAAGGTATATCGTCCTGAGGTACTCGAAGACATTAATCAAATTTTTGCACGTGATATTGCTTTGGTTATTGATAATAAGATTATTGCCTGCAATATCTTACCAGACCGACAGGAAGAGATTGAGGCCATTCGTTATGTAATTGACCAAATAGATCGCAGAGATATAATAACTTTACCTCATGAAGCCCATATTGAAGGTGGTGATGTAATACTTCATAACGACTATATTTTTGTGGGTATTTATACTCGACCTGATTATAAAAACTTAATTACGGCTCGAACAAATAGTTTGGCAGTAAAGATGCTTCGAGACTATTTTCCTCACAAAACTGTGAAATCTTTTGAGTTACGCAAGAGTAATACAGACCCAAGAAACAATGCCTTGCATTTAGATTGCTGTTTCCAGCCTATTGGTAATGGAAAGGCAATTCTTCATAAGAACGGCTTTTTTATAGAAGAGGAATACGAATGGCTGATTAACTTTTTCGGTAAGGAAAATGTTTTTGAAATCACTAAGGACGAGATGTACAATATGAAAAGCAATATATTCTCTATTGCTCCAGATGTAGTGATCTCAGAAATTAATTTTGACCGTTTGAACACCTGGTTTGAAAAACAAGGTATTACCGTAGAAAAAGTTTCTTATGCCGAAGTTGGTAAACAAGGTGGTCTACTAAGATGCTCCACAATGCCACTTATAAGAGACTAATAAAAGTCTCTTATTTACTTCTTTTTATTCACAAAACCATAGGTGTTTTGTCCTATGAAATCATGAGGGAACTTGTCGTCACCTTTAAATCCTATTTCTATTGTTCCGCTATCTTCAGGAATATAGTTGGTTTTGAAAATGTAGTCCCAAAGACTTAGGCTAATTCCATAATTTACACCATGTTTACCTTCTGGTAAATGGAAGGCATGATGGTATAAATGCATTACCGGATTATTGAAGACGTACTTCAAAGGACCCCAAGTTATCTTAATATTTGAGTGATTAAGATGTCCTATAGCTATTGCAATAAAATGTACTATAAAAGCCTGCTCAGGTTCAAAACCACCAATCAACATTACTCCAAATGTTTTGAGAGGTTTGTACAAAATGTTTTCCATCCAATGGTATCTCAGGTGTGCCGCAAAGCCCATTTCTTTAACACTATGATGCACTTTATGAAAGTTCCATAGAAATTTATAACGGTGCAAAAGAACATGTGTAAACCATTGCACGAAGTCTAGAATTATAAAGAAAACAAATAATTGCAATGCAGGCGACCACTGCGATATGTCTATTATCGCTAAACTTTTGGCAGTAATATTGATTTCGCCAAAAAGCAAACCGATTATTTTATAAACACCACTAATGACAATGGAAAACATAAAAAAGTTAAAGAACATATAGAAGGCGTCTAACCAAAAATCACGTCTAAATATTAATTGGTTTTTTCGCCAAGGGAATGCGATTTCTAACACCCAAACAAAAAGCGAAATGGTAATCAGTCCCCAAAAATAATTTGTATACCATGGTACTTCAAAAATTATTGATTTCCATGTCCAATCTAACGTACCATTAAATGCATTGACAAAAGCGTCTAAATACTTTTCCATTTTAATTTTAATTTATTGGATGTGATCACTTACGGAGGGTAGGTCATTAAAATGACTCCACTCTGTCCACGATCCATCATAGTTCATAACATTTTTATATCCCAATAATTGAGTAAGTACAAAAGTTGTATTTGCTGAGCGCACACCACTATGACAATACAAAATTATTGAATCGGTTTTATTAATATTTAATTTATCGTATATATTTTTTAATTCCTCAATAGATTTAAGGCGTTTATTATCATCATAGTTGATATTTTTAGCCCAATCGATGTTTATGCTATTTGGGATTCTCCCTGGTTTTTTAGCACCTTTTTTATGGTATTTGCCAGTAAATTCATCATTGTTTCTTGTATCGATTAACACAGTATTACGCTTTAGGGCTTCATGAACTTTATTTTTAGAAACGTAATATTTCATGTAGGGTGTTTCATTAAATCTGAAATTCGATTTCGAAACTTCAGTGCCTTCCATTGTCGTCTCACCGTTAATGTTTTCCCAACCAACTATTCCACCATGTAAGATTTTCACATTATCATAGTTATAGTTCTGCAATATCCACCATAATCTTGAAGCTTCGCACATTCCATTATCATCATAAATTATGATAGTATCATCGTTATTAATACCTAGATTGCTTAATAGAGATTCCATTTGTTCCTTTTTGGCCATCATGCCGCCATATGGATAGCTTTTATCTTCAATATCATTTCTTGTAATATGTAAAGCACCTATTATATGACTATTTTCATAGTCTTCTCTTTTTCTAAAATCTAAAACTTTAATATTTGATTTATTAATTAAAGGTTTTAATTCTACAGCTTCAATTAAATAATTGTGGCTATCCTCAAATAGTGCTTTATCTTGGTTTTTTTGGCAAGACAAGAAGATTATAAAAATTAAGACACTATTCTTCCAACTCATACCATTCCACATTTGTTAAAATCATTCGTCTACCTTTTTTGACAGGTGGATAATTGGTAACCAAATAATTAACTATAATCTCGTGATTACCACCTAAATCCCAAAGGTTCTGAGTTTCTTGCATCCATTTAATTGTTGTATTCCAACCATCAGCGTCCATTCTATTTTGTGTAACCAGCTTTGCTGAATGGCAGTTAGTACAATTATTTACAACTGTCATTAATCCTTCAGCTTCAACCAACCCTGTTCTTACATGAACACCGTTCTCTATGCGGTCGGAATCTTCTTCAAGTGAAACAGCAACGAGATTGCTCGTTTCTCTTTTTAAGCTAAACGCCTCAGGATTATTTGCATAATAAATTAAACTTCCACCCGATATTATAAACAATAGTAACAATACCATTAACAAATGATATATGCTCTTGACTTGAGAATTGAATGAAGGTTCTTTATCCATTTATTTCACTTTAACTGCAATTCTATGACAAGCATTGTTTAAGTATCCTTTTGGATTCCAACCTGGTAGTATCATTGGTTGGGCTTTATTATTAGAATCTGTCGCTCTTGCCCAAACTTCATAATATCCAGTTTTAGGAAAATCTATTGCTGCAGAAAAATGTTGCCACGCTAATCTGTTGGCTGGTTTTTCAATATTACATTCAGTCCAAGTAGAACCAAAGTCTATAGAATATTCCATTTTGGTAACTTCCAATTCTCCTGCCCAAGCATGGCCTCTAATATTTAAAACTTTTCCTTTTTTAATTATCGCCCCAGATTTCGGATAAGTAATTAAGGATTTAACTGGCATGGATTCAATAATACACATGTTTTCATCCTTAACCTTTTCTCCTGGAGCTACTTTCTCACATGGTACTCTATAAGCAGTACCTGTCATTTTTGCTCCATCATGAACTATATCTCTAATACTAATTCTGTTAACCCATTTGCCAGAAACTGATGCTGGCCAACCTCCTGCTACTAATCTAAGTGGATAACCATGTACAAGTGGTATATCTTCACCATTCATTTTAAAAGCTAATAATGTTTCATCTTGTACTGCTTTAGATATTGGGCATCCCCTTGAGATTGCTTCCTTTGAAGGATCCATACTTAAATGTTGATCTATAGCATGGAATCCTATGTAAACTGCATTGCTTTTAATTCCGGCATCTTCCAAAACATCACGTAATCGAACACCTGTCCAGGAAGCGCAATGTACCGCACCAACTGTCCATTGGTTACCTTTAGCTGGTGGATCAAACTCTGATCTTCCATTACCGCCGCATTCTAAAGTTAATTGATAGGTGTGATGACTGAATTTAGTTTTTAATTCGTTTAGGGTATAAACTTTTTTATTTTTCACCGACTCACCATCAATAGTTAAGGTCCATTTTTTAGCATCAATATTTTCTGGAACCAATCCGTTGTTCCTAACAAACATGGAAGAATTCGGAGTGATTTTATCATCAAGTAAATGAGCCTGTGCCTCAATATTCCAAGGTTTATTATTAAGTACAATCATTTCCTTATCCTTGTTAAATAGCTTAAAGGGGTCTGGATCTTGTAATGCAATCGGTGTATACCCTTCCATTAATTTTGAACCGAATACAACTTCAGCACCGATTAACGTTGCAAATGATGATAAAGTTGTTTTTTTAACGAAGTCTCTTCTTTTCAAAACACTGCTTTTAATTGATTCTTCAATTTAACTCTAAAAGTTACTTTGATTGGTTGAAATACCAAGTAACACAAGTTACATAAAAAAGTCACCTATAATGGTAAATTGAGCAAATTCAAATAAAATTAGATTGAAATGGACAATATTCAAAAGAACTTTGAGACAAGATTTACTGGTTGGGCTTTTATATTGGCCGCAATATTATTGTGGTTTGGTTGGGCATTGTCTCCACATCAAATAGGAGAATATATTGTTGCCTCGGATTTTGAAGCGATTGGCGAAAGTGTTTGGACTTGGATTTGGATTTACCGTATTCATATTTTTGGCTGGGTTACAATGGGTATTTCCTTATTTGCCTTGGTAGCGGCTACTGCTCGAAAACCATATAGAGTTGTTATTTTACCTGGAGCAGGA
>Ga0213859_10000987_pt1 | contig 12878 bp, 18 predicted proteins | sample PICome_2_FD_160133 | JGI IMG/M metagenome (GOLD analysis project Ga0213859, IMG submission 160133) | Coastal seawater microbial communities near Pivers Island, North Carolina, United States - PICO304 | ecosystem: Environmental > Aquatic > Marine > Coastal | place: USA: North Carolina... | reverse complement strand
AGCGGCTCCCACCCTGAAACGGTGCTCTGATTTCTCAGATTGCCTGATTGCCGCCCTCATCGGCGGCACGGACAGTCGATACTTCATTAGAAGCTTCCAGGTCGGTAGACGCCAACACCAGAGATCTTGACTCTGGGTTTGACGTTGCCCATATAACGCTCTAGCGTGCTTGGCTTCTCCTTGTTAGGGTCGCAGTCCAAGCATCTAGCTTTCTTTTTGTCTTCCTCATAGTCTTCCATCTTCATGAATACAGACCACATCTCATCACACTCTGTGCAGTAAAATTCGTAATCAGGCATCAGCGATCATCTCCTGAACCACCAAGGACTCCTCTTTCTTTCCTGTCTTCAAGCTTCATGATGTTTACTCTGGCTACGGTCTCTAGATCCGTGCCTAGCTCCGTTGCAATCTGTGCCACATACCATAACACATCACCTAGCTCCTTTGCAAGCTGATCAATATCATTTACATCAGCTTCGCCTTCTTTGTCTCGAAGAATCTTCTTGTACTTGTTACAAATCTCTCCCGCCTCACCTGCTAGGCCGAGGATGGGATAGTTGAGTCCTTCGGGGTAGATTGCGGTTTCGTTTGCTTGAATTTGATAATCGTTTAATCTCATTTTTTAAATACCATGATAGTGTTCCTGAACCAGGGCAGCGAGCTACTATTTCTTAAAATAGCTTCTTCTCCGACTAAATTATCATACCCTAGGTCTTGGAATATTTTCTTTATATAGTCATTGTTTCTACAATTTACATGGCCTTCTCCATCTTGCCCTTCAATCGCCCAAGAAAGAACTATTAGATTAGACGAGGACTTATGAATATTTTCAATAACAATTTCTTCAAACTTTCTTGGGATGTGCTCTCCCATCTCTAAACATAAAACACAATCTACAGGATCTAAATCTATAGACTCTGATAAGTTTAGGACTGTACAACCTTCTTTAGTAATTTCTTCCGTGTAAGGGTTTGCATCAAACCCAGAGCAATCAAACCCATCTTGTCTAAGATGGCGAGTATACTCTCCATGCCCACATCCAAAATCGTAAACAGAAGTAATTTCATACTCCTTTAATATTTTAGACATAGCATTAGCTAATTGAATATCAAAAAAATGCCCCTGAAGATTATTTCTTAAATAGGCTCCTGTCTCTCTACAAATGTCTGAACTCATAATATTTTGTATGACTCTGTACCTCTACCGTCTCCAATGTGGTGATACGTTTTATTCTGTAGAGACGCTGATAAGTACCCTTTATCATAGTAAAGCTTGCTTATGTCTTCCTCTAATTTACCAGAATAGGGTTTTACTTTCTCGTAAGCTTCTTTCCTAAAAATACTAGGATTGTATGTAAATCCATACCACTGACCCCGCCACCCAGGAACCTTCACTCGATAATTGGTTCCTTTGGGCGTTGTCTCTAGAACTCCTTCTAAGTGAGGGCATCCCTGCCTAAAAGTAACCTGTAGAATATCTTTACGAGTGTTAAGAACGTCCAAGCACTCTTCTAAGGGAACAGAAGCAAAATGCCAGTCATCTTCACAATGAAAGATGTAAGGGGTGTCCACTAGAGAATAAGCCTTATCTACACTTTTTGGTTGGCCTAGGTTATCTTTGTTTAACAATATTCTCCACCCATCCTGAGTCTTATATTTTGTAAAGTAGTCCCTGACCGAAGGATCACCAGAATCATCAATGATAATTTTGTGTTTTATCAAGTCGAGAACTTCATCACCGATAGAAGCCAGGGTTCTATCTAAAAGATCAAGCCTGTTACAGCTAGTCAAAACTAATGTTACTTCTTCAAGCATAATCCTTTATCCTTGTAAATAACAAGTCGAACAAATCATTGTTGCTGTGTCCATCCCAATTGTCGTCAATGCCTACCCAAGAGTCTCTAGTCTTAAAGTGCCCATGAATAAGTTTACTGCCTTCTCCGTTAATCTCGACAGCATTGTCATCGCACTGTTCCTGCGTAATTAACACAGCTTTAAAACATTTGTTATACTTATCCTCTAAGAACAGCAAAAACTCATCTAGCTTTTGTTTTAGTTTAGGGACATTATACTTAGAGTGGGGTCTGTAGTAATAAAATAGGGTTACCTCATCATCTGACTCGAAAATAGCTTTAGTTCTTTCTGCTTTTCTAGCCAAACTTGCATACGCTTCTGGGGTCTCTACATCGAAATGAAAGAAACAGCATACATCCCAGGAATAAAGGCTATCATCATTTAAAGTATACTTTCTGTTGATCGGCTTGTTGTGTCTTATTCCATGCTCTGGATAATAAAGGTAGTTTACCCTCTCAATAAGTTCAGAACTTAGTAAATCCGAAAAGTTATTCTTTACTATTTTAGTAACCCCAGCTAGATTGACCTTCATATCATCAAAGATATTTGTAGAATCATTTTTTATTCCCACTCTCTCTAGTTGGTAGCGCAGTAAACAGGTCTCTCCTATGATAACATTCTTCATATCAGATGTAATTAACGTGGATCGGATCATCCTCAATTAAGTAGTTTATGAATCGGTTTTTGTTATTGAACATGCATCTGGCGCAAGAGGAGGCCCGGAACTTATCATACTTCTTTTTCTTGGATTCAGAATCCCAGTATTCCTTGAAAGTTTGGTCTTTAATAGACCCCATTTCGCCATGATCGTTGTAAGCATTGTTGCAACAGGTATATACGTTTAGATCTCCTCCGATATAAGTGTTTAGATGCATGTAGGAGCAGAAATCATAATCGGGGCGCTGTAGCATCAGGTCTCCAATACGATCACCGAATAGGTTGAATACCTTAAATTCTTCGGTTTCAAAATCGTCCTTAGCCTTCTGGGCCAGAGCCTTTGCCTCCTCGTAAAACTCAGAGAAGTATTCGAAGTCTTCCGGGGTGAATACCGCACTAATGCGAACATTGTCTACGCCAAGCTTGCTGTACTTCTCGACAGCCTCATAAATCTCACGCCAGTTCTCCTCGACAACAACAAAGCCAACTCCAATAACTAAGTCAGAGTCAGGGTTTTTGTCTCTCGCTGCGACGACCTTTTTAATGTTGTTGAGCGTCTTGTCAAAATAAGAAATAGGAACCTCTCTAATTTTGGAGTAGCTTTCAGCGTTTCCTGCATCTACAGAGAACCTGACCCATTTGCCTTGAGACAAAATTTCAGGTACTCCGTCACGCATTACAGTTCCGTTTGTTACCAGGGCAAGGTCCATGCCTTTATCTATCGCACGCTGAAATAGTTCCTTATGCCTAGGATGAACCGTAGGCTCACCGCCTCCTGTGAACTGCATGGCCTTTACTCCCATGTCAGCGCAATCATCAAGGATCTCAACGGCTTTTTCGTAGGGTATCATTCGGTTGGGATTATTATTAATCATTTGCTTTACAGCATCCCACTCACCAAAATTCTTATTAGAAGTATACCCTTCCATACGATAGGCACAGAAAGAGCAGTTGTGATTACACAAATCAGCTATGATTAGCTGAACCTGAAGAGGCACAGGCTGATCTCCCCCTTTAAGCTCTTCTATTCTGTCAGTATGGTGTGCGGCTTTAAAAGGACTATAGACGTTAGGGTCTGTCTTCATTACTTTTTCTCCGTAGTATCATGATATATTATAGACTCTCTTGCTGTAGTATTGAAGTACAAATAGCTATTACTTGGGGTGCTGGTGTGGTTTTTTGAAGACTCATTATAGTGATTTAGATGAAATACCATTGGGTTGTCGATATGGATGATGGACAATCCAAGTCTCAAAATTCTATCAAAAAACTCACGATCATCAAAGGCATAACCATTAGCAAAACGGTTATCAAAGCCACCCAGCTTATCAAGATCCGTTTTAGTTATGGCTGTGCAGAAGTGCATAGCGTCTGGGCGGTGAACCTTGTGAACATAAAACCCGGAATCCCCATCGCTAGATATAGACTTTTCCTGTAAATTAATATGAGGTAGCTCTTCTTTAGGGTTCCACTCTGTAATTTTAGTTGTTTCTTCCTTATTTAGGGAGTAACAATGATAAGATAAATACTCTCCTTCATTAATAGAGGAAGCTCTGCTAATTACATCCCCAACGTGAAAACATTCAGGGTTCTGAATTATGATTACATCCCCTGATGCTAAACTAAATGCTTTGTTGTAGGCAACACAAGGATTAATGTGTGTTTTTTCTTCTGGGCTTATCCTATGTAAAACTATATCATAATCAAACATAGAGGGGATGTCCTCCAGCCGCTCTTCCTCCTTACTAGCATCATCAACGATAACTACCTCAAAGTTTAAGTAATCACATTGCTTTTGAATAGACTCTAAGGTTTTTATAAGCAAAGACCTTCTATTGTAATAGCCCATGACTAAAGAAATTTTTTTCATTTTACATCCTCGGATCTTTCTAATATGGAATTGTATTCCTCTTTTATCTTATTTCTTCCGTAATTGTAATGAACCGCTAAATCATGGGATTTGTTAAATTCACTCAACCTTTCTGCGTATGCTTTATGCCTGTTAAGTACCCAAGGAAGGTTAATAAACTTGTAATGATACAAAATAACCTCAGCCTCCTCGGATTCTACCAATCCAGGCACTTTAGAAAGAACATCTGCTCCGAACTGAGGGTGACACCCGTATGTCCATGCCATGTCCAGTTTTGGATTAAACAAGCAGCGTTTACTGTAAGATATATCAGGCACTCCTTTTTTTATTTTGCTTAAATCTGTATTATTGTCATCCTCGCCTACCATGTTAAACCCGCGAACTTTTGGCACTGTTACCCCCTGACGTTTATATTTCTCTAGACAAGAGACTAACCCGTCTAGACCATCTTTATGTGAGTATAGCTCATCTGAGTCTAAGACCATAACCCAGTCAAAATCTTCTCTATCTTCCTTGTAGCAGTTCTGCTTTATGTCTAAATAAGCCTTATCATTAAGTCCTCCTCCAACGGCTTCCCAAGAAATGACCTCGCATCCGCTATCTAAAGCAATTTGCTTGGTATTGTCTGTGGACATATTATCGTAAATTACAATCTTGTCGCAAAACTTTTTATAGTGGTCAATGAATTGAGGCATCAAAATCTCCTCATTATAAGCTAAAGCGTAACAGGCTATTTTCATCTATGCTCTCCTAAAATTTCTGACTCGTATAGTGCTCCTAAGTTTTCTTGAACAAACCTTGAGTACATATTGCCGTCTGAAGCAAAACTCTTATCGTACCATCCTCCGTAATGAATCCACTTAGAACGCTTCATTACTAACTGCATACAATCAATATAATTAGTTTGTGGCGGGTAACCAGTCAAAATCATTTTCTTTTTCGAGTCTGTGTCTCGGAAAAGATGGAACCCATCAGTTGTCTGTCCGTGTAATACTATAGGGTAAATCATAATGTCTCTACTATCAAACGCATGATTTCCATAAGTAAAACTAAACTCAAGAGGCTCTTCTGATAATGTATTCAGCTTGTCTAAAGCGTCTTCTCTCAAGAGATTATCGCAGTTTAGGAACATTATGTACTCCCCTTTCGCCATCCTAAGGCCCAAGTCTCTGAGGCTATGGCCCCAATCATTATATCTGACGGGCGTTTCATGATAATTAACACCGTGAACATTTAACTTCTCCTGGTCTGGATTAGGTCCGTCATGTATGAGTAGTATCTCGTAGTTTGAGAACGTCTGACGACGAAGTAAGTCTAATAGATCATTAACTTCTTTTTCGGAAGATACAGAATGGTGGTACGGAATAACTATGCTGAATTTATATTCATGCTTATACAGATTATCCAAGTATTTAGAGTATTTGCTGAACTCCACAAGAACACCTGAAGTAAAGCTTCGTGATGTTTCTGACAGTATTCCGTTATTTGCTATTTGGGGTAGGAGAGCCACTGTCTTACCCCGCAAAATGCAATTCATAAACAGCCAATCATCACCGAAATAAACAAGTAAGTCGCTGGGGATGGTAACATAATCTTTTTTATCAATCATGAAACAACAACCAAACCCGTCATGCCTATGAGTGGTTCTCTCCACTTCTTTACTTTCTGTATTAAAATTTATAGATACTATAGCGTTTGAATCCTTGACTCTCAATGCTTCCTCAAAAAATCTGCCTTCCATCAAGAAATCATCATTTAAAATAACTACCGTTTCGTTCTTGGCTTTCTCTACACCTAAGTTCCAAGCGGGATTAACGCCGATATTTTTATCCTGCTGTAGAATAGTAGCTTTAGCATCAGTTACCTCAAAAGTTGGTTCCGCGTTTGAGATAATAATAACCTCATCCACTACCTCCTGAGAAAATACCATCTCTAGAACTTTTGGGAAGCACTCTGGCCTCCACATGGTAGGTATAATTACACTTACTTTAGTATTGTTTCCCATCTTTCTAAAATCTCTTCGTCTGACAAAATCTCGGGGTTGTTTTCTTTCCCTTTGTAAGGCACTCCAGAGAGCTTACACTCCGCTTCCACAAGTCCATACGTCTCTCGCTTCGATGCGTGGTAAACAGCCTCTACAGAGCCGTACATGGCCTCCTTATCATCTTGGTGATTACGAACCTCAACCTTACCTACTAACGGCTGAACGAAATCCGAAAAGTAAGGCAGGTCAGTTATTTGTCCGAAAAGAAGAACCTTCTCAAACCCATCAGCGAGAGCCATTTCTATCGCCTTATGTGTTTGCTTATGCTCGTCAATGCTACCGATAACTCCAGCAACATTGTTCTTCGGGCTCGTCCAAGAAATTTTTTCTACGCGAGGAGGAATAATGGTGTTAGGTGTATCTACCCCATGCCAATCCTTTTGATAATTACTTACATATTGAATTAGATCATACTCCGAAGTTTCGCACTCTTGTAAGGGAAATAGGTTAGTTTCGTGACAACTCAAAATGTGCTTCTTTGCCTTTACCTGAGGAATTTTACAGAAGTGAGAAATTAGCGTATCGTCCTCCTCGATTCTACAGTTAGCTATATGATCAGATTTGCACTTTTTCATATGCCATTCGTGGGGTCCATAAAAAGTGCAGTCGTAACCATTATCGTTTAGTAGGTTAGTAAGCCCTATGTGGTGTATCGTGCTACCTCCAGGGTTTGACCACGCGCTAACAATCTTTACTTTCATGATTCATAGTCTCCTTGTACAGATCAATCCTGTCTCCAGCGCGTTTGTTCATGTCAAAGTTTTCTTCTGTAAGCTGATGTAGGTTCTCTCCCATTCGCTGCACCATGTCAGGCTTTTTTGCACACAAGGTTAGGATTCTAACCCACTCGGAAATACCTTTCTTTGGATCAATCAAGAATCCAGTTTCACCGTCTTTAATCCACTCGTCGTAGCAGCCCACGTTGCTTGCCACCAGAGGAATTTTATAACGGCCACACTCAGCTACCTTAATCTCAGACTTGCTATCGTTGAAGTTGTTCATCTCAAGAGGAGCCAGAGCAACATCCATGTTGGTGTAAAACTGCCCATACCTGTCAGGCTGTAGGGCATAGTGGACGTTCCAGTTCTTGCCTCCTTTGAATCCTCTAAGGATGATAGACTTGTACTTTTTCCAAACGTCTGTCTGCCAGTCTGTGTTGCCCGGAGGTGGGTGCCCATAGAAATCCCACTGACAGTTCTCCCGGCCCACACGCTGGTTTACAAGGTGCGGTACGCCAGAGAAATACTTGAGGTCCTGTTCGTGATGAATGCCTCCTACCCAGCCGAAGCGAATATAGTTCTTCTTCTTAACTTTCGTCTTGGGCATGTTCCAGCAAGGAAGATTGTAGTCAATAGTATTTTTAACTATGGCTAATGCGTTTCCTTTACCAATAAAAGGCTTAACCCTCTCAGCAAACTTCCTCTGTGTAACAGTAACTAAATCAGCATGACCGTAAATAAACGCTGCAATTTCTTCTAGGCCCTTTTCTTTGTAGACATCATAAAGCCTGTGGCCTTCGTAAATATTGGTCAGAAGATCATCTGTGTCATAGTGAACGAAGCAACCGAACTCTTTCGCCTTTCCTACAATTCGTGCCGTGTACGGCCCACCGAAGTTAGACAAATTCTGAGTGAACACAATGTCTGCCCATTTAAAGTTTTCAAACTCCCAACCCTCCTGCCACTGGCCTGTCTTCTCGTCTATGCCAAGCGGGTTCTTATCCCAGCGAACTTCTACCTTGTCCCCATAAAGCTCTTCCAGCTTACGCATAGGAGCAATAATTCTATAGTAGGAACATCCGCCTTCGTTAGCGGGAACACACAGTATTTTTAGCTTTTCTTCAGTCATAATAAAAAAGGAAGGCACCCCGTCAGTGCCTTCCTATTATAGTCTAATACCAATATATTAAATTCAAAAGACAAATATTAGACTAGTTCTTCTTCCTCTTCAGCAGCAAGTTCACTTGCCTCAGAAGTATGTGCAACTCCGATAGCAGCAGCTACACCGTGAATGGTGCCAGCGATATCGACATTGCTGTCAGTCGGAACCATAGCCTTGATAGCCTTGGCATAGTTCTTGCGCTTTCTGCGGCTGATTAGAGTCAGGACACCCTCCCAGGCAGCAAGGCCAGGAATGAAGGTAGCACCAAGACCGATCAGTGCATCAAGAATCCCTGGAACATCGCCCTCACCAGGAGAGAAGGGAACATACGCGCCCTCCTCAATCAGGTCGTCACGATCAGCCAGGACAAGCTGGGTGCCCTCAGGAAGCTCACCTACCACGCTGGCGGGTAGAGTCTCAAGCGGGACTGGCTCCATCTCAGCGCCCTCTACGAGTTGGGATGGAGTGGTTACAACAGTGTCCTCACCGAAGAGGTCACTCAGGAGTTTGCAGGAGGTGAATCCCGTCATGATGACGAGAGCCGCTGCAAGGGATAGAATAATGTTTTTCATAATCAGCTTTGAAGTTTAGAGAGATAATCCCCGTCCGAAACATCTTCATCGGGACCGTTGGGGTTACTAAGTTCGGGAAGCCCAGTAAGAGCCGCCACCACTTTCTTGTACTCCTCGTAATCCTCTAGCTTAACGAGGGAGTGGATGTCATGAAGGCTGTCCATAGCAGAGGCAACCTCAGCTTTAGAACCAGCAGGAGAAGACTTGGGGCGAGGGGCCGACTGATCGTACTTAGGCCACTGTCCTTCCATCTCCTTGATGATCTTGAAGTCGTGGCCGTTGTCTAGGTCAGTGATATCACCGAAGTCTTCGTCCAGCATGGCCGCAATGATCTTCTTGAACAGAATGACACCAACAGAGAGGATCTTGACATCCCCAGAGTTGCGGTCAAGAATGTTCATGTAGTAACGAGCGCGAGGCTTAATCTGCCGCGCAAGATCCTCGTCTTCCTTCTTACCCGTCTTCCACAGACCGTAGTACAGGTCGCACAGAGGGCAAGCCTCACCATGCACCTTACGGCAGTGGTAGTTCTTGGTGTTCCCGTCAGGACCCGTCACGCGGTGAATCTTAGTCTCCGCATAGAACTCATGGTCATCATCCTTGCCAGGAAGGATACGGACAGCGTTGCTGCCCTCAGGGATTTGGTAGAACTTGTTCAGGAAGTCCGAGTTGTTGGAGGTAGTGCCTCCACCGTTAAGTTGTTCGTGTTTACGCCGTAGTGCTTCTAGATCAATAGCCATTGTAGTTTCCTCAGTTATAAAGTTTAGTTTCTGCGCGTCGGTTGCTTGACATTTGTACAATCATGTCTTTCTTGTGCTCAAGAGCCCGACACAAACCCTTGAGAACCTCGTACCTGAACGAAGCTTCGTTCAGATCCTTGCTCGCTGTAATGTAAGCTTCATCGCTCATGACCAGATCGTCTAGGTCTTTCGCTGTAAGCTTAACGGATGATGCATTCTTATGCCCTGCCCGCAACTTGGCGGTGAGGGCGTTTACATCTGTGTTCAAATCATTGTACTCATGCTTTGCAGATGCCATCAGTCCATGATAGTACGAATACATGGAAGCTTGATGTGACATTTCCGTTTCAATTTGGTTTTGGTTAACTTTTGAGATTGCCTCAGAAATCTCCTTGTAGTTGTCCCAGTTGAAGTTAGTAAGAAGGTCTTGTATTTGTTGGTCTTGCATTTGTAGGTACTCCAGTAGAAGTCGAATTACTTGTACTTCTATTAGAGCTTGGGGGAGGAGTTTGTTCAACAGGTTTCTTAGAATAATCTTCTGAAGTTAGAGGAGCATATCTTACCGTCTCATCAGGTATAGGAAATTTTCTTCTGTATTCCTCTGCCGTAACAAGAGTTAAGTTTCCCTGCGAGTCTCTAGAGATATAGTCTCCAGGTAAACCTCTAAAAGAAGTTTTTTTGGGGTTAGTCCTGTCGTACCTAACCAAGCCAAAGGGTTCATTAATTAGATAGAGTCTAGCACTTCTGGTTTCTCGGACAAACTTGTCCGCAGGAATGGAAGCAAATACCCAAGTCCCTTGCCTCCTAATTGATATTTTTCTGAGCACAGGTGAAGGCTTTCTATAAATATCATATGGTTTTATTCTCTTCATTTATAATCTCAAATAGTTTTTGGTTAAGGTTTATTAGCATTAGCCAACCTCTAGAAATTAGGGTTGTCATCTCCTCATTAGTATGAGTAGGGACTACCCCGGTTTCTTCATGGCCCCCTAATCCACAAAGTTCAAGAACGATATGAGTAAGCTCATGCACTAGTGTTTCTCTAGCAGTCTCATGGTCCATGTCTTTCTCTAAAGAAATAACTCCTTTATCGAAGTCTGCGGAACCGTAACACTTCTCACTAGCTTCTCTCAACCCTCTCTTGATATTTAGTGTGTAGGAACGATATCCCACCAAAACTTCTGTTATACCTTCCTCAACCAGTCTATCTAAAATGTTGTGCTGCTTAGTCGGCATCGAAACCTCCATCAATCTCAGTCATTCTAAGTGTACCATAATCAACACCCATATGCACAGAGAACCTCGGCCTTCCGTTACGGGACTTGATTACATAGGCACGCATAACCCCATTGTCAAACTCCTCTTCTGACTGGTTCAAGGACATAGCGAAGTCGCAGGTACGAATCTTTCCGTAGCTATCGCCTAGCTCTGCGTCAGTGATCACCTGAACCATACGCCCCTGCCTGTTAGTCTGCGTTGCAGTCCAAACAAGAATGTTGAACTCCATAGCCACACCACGAACCTCTTCAGCGATACGTTGCTGCGCGAGGTACTCCTTCTCAATCTCACGCACTGGGCGCATAAGCTCAAGGTAATCAATAATTACAAGATCGGGGCAGAAGTCGTCGTAGTTTTGTAGCTGAACCAGAAGGTTGCGGACGGTGTTTGAAGACGCCTGACCCGTAGGAAACTCCTTAATTACTAGGTCGCTGCCTGGGAACCGCTCCTTGAACATGTTGAGCCTCTCCTTGACCGTAAGCTGAGAGGAAGGATCCTTTAGCTTGAACTGCGGGACAAGCGTAGTCACCGAGTCGAATCGCTGCGCGATCTTGTCCTCGCTCATCTCCAAGGAGACGTATAGAACCTTCTGTCCCTCCATCATCGCCTGTACGCCCTGGTTGACTAGGTAAAGCGACTTGCCCACACCAGGAGGGGCAACGACCATAGCAAGCTCCTTCTTGCCTAGACCCCCCTCCAAGGACCTGTCGATGGAAGGCAGCACCGTCTTGTACTTCTCCTTCTTCTCCTCGTTGAAGGTACGGTCCCACCGCATATGGATGTCCGTGAAGTAGTCCTGGCCTGTGTCCACATCTCGATGGACGAGGAGGGCCTCCTTTACCAGAGCCTCAACCTCTTCCATCCGGTCTTCTTTGACCAACGAGATGCTTTCCGCAATAGCAGACTTCATGGCCTCCTTCTTGGCGAAGGTCTCCACGATGTCCAGCATGTACTCCGAGTTACTAATCGTAGCCTCATCAAGGCCATTGATGTAGGTAAGCTCGTCGTCATAGTCTGACACGCTTTCCCTGGAACCAAGCTTGTCCTTCACATCCTGAAGGATAAACTCATCCGTAGGCAGCTTGCCATACTTTTCATAGTAGTTACGAACAGTTGTAAAGATCCGCGCATGAGACGGATACTCAAAGTGTTCCGGCTTTACGAGGTTGACGATTTGCAGGTAGAAGTCCTTGTTAGACTTGAGAAAGTAGAGGATTCCACGCTGAATGTTGTCAGAGAAATCGTAAGCCATTTTTACTATTGTTGCTTCTGTGGTTTTGTGATGTCTAGTTTAGTGCTTCCAATATCTTTGAAGCCTTTTTCGTTAGCTGTATCATAGGCTTCCTGAGTAAGATTTTTTGCTCTTTCCACCTTTTCTGAGGTCTCTTTGTCAGAAAGCTTTTTTACATGTCCGTCCCTGGCTAAAGCATCGAAATCAAACACAGCAGGTTTATAACGAAAGTCTTCATTATTCATAGCGTCTTTACTTGTCTGAATACTTCCAGTCAACCAGCGGTCAGCAGAAGTTTTGTCCCATCCCTTCTCCGCATGTTTTTTAAACCTTTGCCTTACGGTATGAAAATCTCTATCTTCACCCCAGCTATGCTGAAGGTTCTGATTAGCGTAGTATCTTTCCGAAAGCTTATTGCATTTCGGACACCTAGTCCTATCAGGAGCTTTACCTACCGGGAGATCTCTCTCCCAGTAGATATTGCAGTCCTGGCATATCCATTCAAATATTGCCATCAGTCTTCCCAGTATGGGTCGTCGTCCCTCGGAAGGGGCTCCAACTCAGGCTGTGCAGTCTCCTCCTGCGAGGGAGCAGACATCGGGTGACTGCACTGAGGCTTCGACGGGTTCTGGCTTTGACATGTATTTTCCAATGTTTTCCTCCGTTAGTGGAATAGCTTGTAGCGGTTCGTTACCCTTTGACCCTGCTCTGTAGACAGTAAGACCCTTCAGGTAAGGAGAGAAGTCTAGAGC
>Ga0213859_10000985_pt1 | contig 12878 bp, 12 predicted proteins | sample PICome_2_FD_160133 | JGI IMG/M metagenome (GOLD analysis project Ga0213859, IMG submission 160133) | Coastal seawater microbial communities near Pivers Island, North Carolina, United States - PICO304 | ecosystem: Environmental > Aquatic > Marine > Coastal | place: USA: North Carolina... | reverse complement strand
AACCAGATATCCGTTTGGAAAATATGCAGAACAAGCACAGATTGAATTAATTTACGCTCACTTTATGTTAAGTGAATATGAAGCTGCCCATTCATCTGCGGAAAGATTTATAAGATTGCATCCAAGACATCCGAATATTGACTACGCATATTTTATGAAAGGTATAGCTAGTTATACTCAGGATGCAAATTTACTAGCAAGGATTGCAAATACTGATTTATCTAATAGAGATATTTCAGGGGCAAAAAAATCCTTTTCTGAATTGTCTGAATTTTTAACTAGATTTCCAGAAAGCCAATATGCGCCATATGCTCAAAAAAGGTCAATCTATTTAAGAAATATGATTGCAAGAAATGAATTGGCTGCTGCTGATTTTTATGTTTCACGCTCGGCATATGTGGCTGCTATAAGAAGAGCAAACTATGTTATTGAAAATATTCCAAATTCAAGCGAAAACTATAGAGCTTTAAAAATTCTTGAAAAATCATATCAGGCTCTTGGTTATGAAGAACTTCTCGATGACACAAAGGCAATAATTAAACTTAATTATGCAGACAAAATAGTAGATACATCTGAAGATGATGGCTGGTCATGGAGATTTTTAAGAGGATCTAAGCCACCTCAGCAATAAGATGTTTATTCTAAAAATATTGCTATTTGCTTTTCCAGTAATATTTTTTCTAATTTTTTTATATCTAAAATCAAAAATTAATAATGCTATTAATTCAAATCAAAATAAAGAAATTAGTAAACAGATAATCGAGTGCGAAAAATGTGGAGTATTTGTAGACCAAGATCTTCTCGTTGAAAAAAATAAAAAATTTTATTGCTCTGAGAATTGTTCTAATCCTTAATGCCTATCATATTCATATAAACGGCTGGTACATATAATAGAGCAAGCAATGTTGCACCCAATACTCCAATTATCATTCCCCATGCTAGAGGATGGAAAAAAATACTTCCAAATAATAAAGGTGCAAAACCACCTATGGTTGTTGCAGAGGTTGTTATGATATGCCTTGTTGATCGTATAACAATTTCTATTACCTCAGCTTTTGTTAAATCTCTTTTATTAGCTTCTTCTTTTATGTGAGATAAAACAATTATTGAGTCATTGATAGATAATCCAATTAGCCCAACGACTCCAATTAAACCTATAAATCCATAATTTTGGTTGCCAATAAATAAACCTAAATATGAAAGACCAACACATAACATGCCGCATGAAAATATTAATAGCATTTGTTTGAAAGAATTCAAGGCAAAAACCAAACCTGCAATTATTAAGATAATAAAAAGGACTGCTGATGAATATACTTGGCCTTGTGATTGAGATCTAGAATCTGCTTGTCCATCTTGTTTTAACGTATACCCTGCTGGCAATCTTGATTGAAATTCTGCAACTTTATCTTCAAGATAAACTTCAGTTTCTGATGGCAGAGTCAAGGTCTGAACCCAGCCCTGAACAGTATTAAGTTTTCTGCTTTGAAGCCTTGTTATTGTTCCTGATTTTCTTGTAATTTCACTATCTCCGAAATTCTCAATGTAATTCAACCCATTTTCAGAGGGAAGTGTTAAAAGGGTTGCCTGATTAATGACTCCATTTAAGCCATTACTGCCCTTAAGTCTGATTGGTATTTCCTTAGTGCCATCAAGCATAGTTCCAACAATAACCCCATTGCTCATTGAAAATAATTCATTCGAAATAATTGCTGGATTTAGACCTGAATAATAGAGGTTAGATGTATCAATATTAAATTCAATATTGGTGCTATAGCCAGAAAAGTCTGTCCCAGTTAAAACTATATTAGGTGCATTACTAATAATTAATTCAAGCTCTTCTCCAAGTATGCCCAAGACCTCTCTATTATCACCAATAATTTTATATTCAATATCAGCAAAAACAGGTGGGCCAGCAAAAAAATTATCAACTAAAATTCTTACATCCGGATTTCTTTCTGCTATCAGAGTATTAAGCTGAGGCAATCCATCTATCATATTGTTAAAATCTTTTGCAAAGTAAACTCCCTCAGCCATATTATTATTTGCATTTTTTGTATCTCCTCCAATGACATTCATCAGGATTCTAGGAAGTCTTGATCCTATCCACCAAATTTCATCATCTATATCAATTAATTCTGAATCTATAATTTGCTGTCTGACCTCTAAAGTTTTCTTTAGGGTAGCTTCAGCAGAAGCATTCTTGGGAAGTTCAATTCTTACTTGGAACATATTCCTATCTTCAGGAGGAAAAAAATCTTTTGGGATAAATGCGAAACTTATGAATCCTAGCAGTGGAAAAGCCAACGCAATTGATATAGCTCTGCGAGGTGCTTTGTATGCCCAGAATAAAAATTTTCTATATTTCTGCAGTAAAAATTCATTTTTATACCCTTCGCTTGATATTTCTATATTTTTAAAAAACGGGATCTTTTCCATATAAGTCATCAAAACAGGCACGAAGACTAATGCTAAAAATAATGAAGAAATAATAGAGAATATAACTGTTATCCCCATTCCACTAACAAATTCAATACTTGAGCCTTCGCCTGTAACAATAGGCATAAAGGCAAATACAGTCGTGCTGGTTGCTGCTGCTAAAGGTGCAAATAAATGATTGACTGATTCTTTTATTGATTCAGCAGGTAATAAGCCTTTTGATCTTCTATATTTGTAGTCCTCTACAACAATAATGCCATTATCAATAAGAAGTCCTAATGCAATAATTATTCCCGTTATAGATGTTTGATGAAGAGGCAGTCCGATAAGATTACAACCAAATAATACCAGGCCAACAGTAAATGGAAGAATTGCTGTAACTATAATTCCAGGTCTAATACCCAAGAAGAAAAAACTAAATGCTAGAACAAAAAAAGTTGCCAGAAAAAAACTCGTTGATAAATTTGAAAACATCTCTGATACAAAAACAGATTCATCATAGATTTTCTCAATTACAATCTCATCTGGTAATGATTCATTTAATTCTTCAACTATCGAATCAGCTTGTGCAACATATTCAAATACCCTTTGAGACATGGTTGCCGAAATCCCAACCATTACAATTCTTTGGCCATTATGTAAAATAATTTCTTCGACTGGTGATACTGGTTGAATATTTATTTCGGCAATATCCTCTAATCTAATTAATTGATTATTTTCTTTTTTAATAGGGATTTCATTGAAGCTAGAAATATCGATTAGGCTATCTTTTAGTTTAAAAAGGTAGGATGAGTTTGCATTAGAAAGTAGCCCTATAGGTTTTTTTGCATCTATAGAAGAAATAGCACTTGCAATATCAGCAAAGGTTAACCCCAGTGACGAAAGTTTTGAAGGATCAACTTTGATGCTAAGTTCTTCATCGGCTGCTCCAAATACTCTGAGTTTTTCTGTTAAATCTAAACTATTTAATCTAGTTTGAAGTTGCTCAGCAATCCTAGACATCATCACAAACCTTGGCTCATCTTTGCCTTGCCATTTAATTGCATAAAGATTTGTTATAGGTGGACCAGAAGAGCGAACTAAAGATATTGTTGCGCCTTCCGGTAAGAACGGCTCAACTAAAGACATTTTATCTTGAACTTGTGACCAAGTTTGCTCGATTAGTTCAGGATCAAGTTCCTGAGAAAATTCGACTACAGTCGTTGCAAAGCCTTGAGATATTATTGAGTCTAATTCATCTATATCTGTTACTTCACGAAGTTTTCTTTCTAACTGATCTACTACTTGTGTTTCAATTCTTTCAGGTGTGGCGCCTGGGTATGTGGTTGTAACTGATCCCCATCTTTGAGCTAATTCTGGATTTTCTTGGATTGGTAGGGATAAGACTGATGAAATGCCAGCTAATATAATAAATGTAAGGGTGAGCAACAATACCCTAGGCCTTTCTATAAATATTTCTAAGAATTTCATTGAGAATTAATGACTTTTCCAGCTACTATCTTTGAGGCTCCTCCAAGTATTACTAAGTCTCCATTTTGGATGGTGCCATCAATGAAAGCATATTCATCCTCAAAATAAATTATTTCAACGATATCTCTAACTACCTTATTATTTTCTAAGGTATATATTGTCCACAACCCCTGATCTGATTGTGAAAGAGATTTAAAAGGTACCCATACACCTCTTTTAAACTGTTCAATACTAAGCTTAAGATTAGCAATAACTCCAGGGGTATAGAAATTATCAAAAGTAAAAATTGCAAGTTTTGATTCTGTCCCAGATTTAGACATTGGCGATATGCGTGTAAATCTTGCTTCAACATTATTATCATTTAGAGTGAAGCTATATCTATTTCCAACAATTAAGTCATTAGAAACATTTAATGGAATGGTGACATGAGCCTCAACATAGTCAGTGCCTAAAATCTCTAGAATAGGCATTGCACCAGATATTACTGAGCCTGTGTCATAAAATCTTTCTTGAATTATTCCATTAAATGGAGCAATAAGTTTTGTCTGATTTAGCTTAACTTCATAAAACTCTTTCATTGCTTTTGATGCCTGATAATCTGACTGAGCTTTATCTAAATCTTGAATTGAGATATGCCCCTTTTCTCTTAAATCTTTAAATCTTGATAAAATTTGTGAAGAAAGATTGTAGCTTGCCTTTGCTTGATTAAGCTGTGCTGTAATTTCACTATTATCAAGTTCAGCAAGTACCTGCCCTTTACTAACTTTATCACCAATATCAACATAAACTAATTCCAATCTACCCGGTATTTGAAATGCAAGTTTTGATTGCTCATAGGGGAGCAAAATTCCTGGAAACTCTTTATTAATTTGATACTTTGACTGCTTCTGAACCTCTAAAACTTCAAGGTTAGAATTGGCAAAAACAAAAGTGCTTTGTAAAAGAAATAATGATAATAAGCTGTCTTTAAAAAAAATTTTCATATAGAATTAATGTTTGCAGCGTTAACATACTACGATAATGTTAGCACTGTCAACATTTCAAATGACTTTTTAATGAAAAATTATCATCACGGCAATTTAAAAGAAGAGTTAACAGCTTGTGCGGTTAAGATATGTGAATCTGAAGGATATGCAAACCTCAGCATTAGAAAGCTAGCAAAAGAAAGTAATGTGTCACAAACAGCTCCGTATAGACACTTTGAAACTAAAGAGCACTTATACGCTGAGGTTGCAAAAATTGGTTTTATTGAATTACAAAAAACAGTTAGTAAAGGTAAAACTTTTATAGACAAAGGAAAAGAATATCTTAATTTTGGATTAAAAAAACAAAATTTGTATGATCTTATGTTCGATAAAGTAGTTGAAGATTTTTCCGATTATCCTGATCTGCTCGATGCAGCAAATAAAACTGCAGAAGATCTTCAAAGAAGTTTTGCGGAATTTTCTGGTATAGAAGATGAGCACGAAATTAACATTAAATCTTTCACAATATGGGCCACAATTCATGGCATGGTTGGAATATTTAGAACAATGCCTGAAGATCCTGCTGAGGGCTCAATTATGGTCCAAGCTGCAGATGTTTTTAATAATATTGATGATTATTTAGATAAGGTTCTAACCTCTATAGCAAAAGCCTGATCTGCTTATACGTATTTACCGTTGATATAACTTAATGTATTAATCTTATCAAGGTGCTCAACATCTTGAACATCTAAAAGCAAAATTGAATGAGTGCCATGATCAATCATATTAGAAATTTTACATAAAAAGTTAGCTTGAGCATTTTTTATAATAGGAGTGTTTTCGATATCCCAATGCTCTTGATCAAATCTTTCACCTTCTAATAACGAATTACTACATTTTTCAGATATATGCTGTTGATCTTTGGTTAGAAGATTAATGCTTACTAATTCCCCCTCTAATAACTCTGAATGAATTCGAGAATCCTTATTGATACACACCAATAAGGATGGGGGATCTAAGGATATCGAGGTAACAGATGAAACAGTAATAGCAAAAAAACCATTACTATTTTTTAGAGCCATGACAGAAACAGAGGCAAAAAATCCTCTCATTGCAGTCCTAAACTTTTCTTGAATATCCATGAATTGAATTATACTTATTTTCAATACCTATAGTTCTTTATGGAACTTAAAAAGTGCAAAATACATTGTGAAAAAATATTTACAAATAATTGGTGGTACACACAGAGGACAAAAAATAGCCTTTGATCATAATGATGCTCTGAGACCAACGTCTGGTAAGTTAAAAGAAATCTTATTCAATTGGATACAATTTGAAATAGAGGATGCTCATTGCTTAGACCTCTTTTCCGGCTCAGGCTCTCTTGCATTTGAGGCATTATCAAGAGGGGCTGCATCTTTAACAGTTATAGAAAAAAATAAAAAATGTTATCTCAACATAGTTAATAATAATAAATTATTTAAGTTTGAGGATAGGTTTCAAAGCTACTTTTTAGATGCCTTTGTGTGGGTTAAAAGGAATGAGCTAACTGCATTTGATTTTATTTTTATAGATCCACCATTTGATAAAGATTATGTAACGAAAATATTAAAAATATTAGCGGAGCATAAAAACTTAAAATCCTCATGTAAAATCTATATTGAAATGAGCAAAAGAGAAAGTTTTGAACTTCCAAATAATTTTTCTATATTAAAAGAAAAAAAGCTTGGCGAAGTTAAGGCATATTTAATAAAAAATGAAGATTAGAATTGGAACTAGAAAATCTCCCTTAGCGCTCTTTCAGGCTGAGAAAGTTAGCAAAATTTTAACAGCAAATAATTTTGAAAATGAAATCATTTCATCAGACTCTGATGGCGATCTTACTGAAAAGCCTTTGCATGAGATAGGTGGCAAAGGAGTATTTATATCTAAACTTGAAAGAAACTTAGAAAAATTAGAGGTTGATATTGCAGTTCATAGCCTTAAAGACGTGCCCTCTCAAATTGAAAATAATTTTATAATTTGTGGAGTTTTAGATAGAGAGGATCCAAGTGATATTTTTATTTCGAAAAAAATCTCTAACTTGGATGAGTTAGCTAATAATACATTTGAGATAGGGACTTCTAGTCCAAGAAGGGCATCTCAGTTGCTTGAAAAATATCCTGAAACCCGAGTTAAACCAATTAGAGGAAATATAGAAACAAGAATTGATAAACTTAAAGATGAGCAATTTGATGGCATTATTATGGCTAAGGCTGCCATTAATAGACTAAATTTAGATCTAACCGAATTTAATGTATTTGAAATAGATTTCATGATACCGGCAGCATCCCAGGGTTATATTGGCATAGAGTGCCTTTCATCAAATGATAAAATTATAAAAATTTTTAAAAACTTAACATCTGATACAGACCTAGCGATAGCAAATGCTGAAAGAAATTTTGTTGCATCTATGGATGGAGAATGTCTTTCTCCAATTTCAATTTTAATAAAGGAAATTGAAAAAAATAATCTGTTAATAAAAGCAAAAGTAAGCTGTTTGGATGGAAGTGTTAGTATTTACTCTGAAGATACTTCTGATTATAAAAATCTTGATGATCACATATCTAAGTTGTCGCAATACTTTATCGAAAATAATGCTAAACAAATTATTCGAAGATGACTATTATTAATACTAGACCAAAATCATTATCAGAAAATCTGAACAAGGCATCATCAAAATTAAAAATAGATATTTTAAATATTTATATGTCAGAAATAATAGATGCAAAAGAGGATAATGAAATTTGGGACTCCTTCATAAAAAATATATCAGACTATAAGAATATAATTTTTCTAAGCCAAACCTCTGTAGCAAAAGGGATTAACTTAATTAGTGAATCTCATGATCTTATTAGTCTAGAAAATAATTTTTATTCAGTTGGTGAAAGGACCTCGGCTGCTCTAAAGGCTATTGGAGTAGAATCAAAATCACCAAAAAATCAATCTGCTGCTGGGCTTTATAAAATGATTGATAAAAATACAAAATCATTGATATTTTGTGGCAAGCATTCAAATAATTATATTCAATCAAAACTTCAAGCTAATGCTGACACTATTTATTGTTTTGAGCTAATTTATAATAAATCTGAGATTTTAAAAATTGATAATAAAAATGAAGATGTTATTTTAATATTCAATGGCCTTACTTTTAAAAAAATTATTGAATATTGTGAGATAGAGAACCTATTAAATAAAAAATTTCTATTTGCATCTCAGAGCATCTTCGCCAAAGCACAAAATATTTGTCATGATTCAAAAATCCAAGGAATGGAATTATATTTTCAAGATGAATTTAATGATGGCTCTTTGTTAACAAGAGCCTTAAGCCTTACTTAGTTTTTTTACCGTTTCCTGATTTCATTGAAGAGAAAAACTCTTCATTTGTCTTGAATGACTTAAGTCTATCGATTAAAAACTGAATACCTTGAGCATCCTCCATTTCATCAAGAATTTTACGAAGCACCCACATTCTTTGAAGCTCTTCATCCGAAGTCAGTAGATCTTCTCTTCTAGTACCTGATCTTCTTATATTAATAGCTGGAAATATTCTCTTTTCAGCTATTTTTCTTTCTAGATGGATTTCCATATTACCAGTTCCTTTGAATTCCTCATAAATAACTTCATCCATTTTTGAACCAGTATCCACTAAAGCAGTAGCAATGATAGTTAAACTTCCACCTTCTTCAAGATTTCTTGCTGCTCCAAAAAATCTCTTTGGTCTCTCTAGAGCATTGGAATCAACCCCACCAGATAGAATTTTTCCAGAAGCAGGTTGAACTGCATTGTAAGCTCTTCCCAGTCTAGTTATGGAATCAAGCAGAATTACTACATCTTTTTTATGTTCAACAAGTCTTTTAGCTTTTTCAATAACCATATTTGCTACTTGGACATGTCTTGATGGGGGCTCATCAAATGTACTAGCAACAACCTCTCCTCTAACGGTTCTAGACATCTCAGTAACCTCTTCAGGACGCTCATCAATTAAAAGTACTATTAATTCAACCTCTGGATTATTGCTTGTAATAGAATGAGCAATGCTTTGAAGCATTAATGTTTTACCAGCTTTCGGAGGAGAAACAATTAGACCTCTTTGTCCCTTACCTATTGGGGCTATTAAATCAATTATTCTTGATGAAAGATCTTCATTTGAGCCACTTCCTTGCTCAAGTAGCATTCTTTCATTTGGAAATAATGGTGTTAAATTTTCAAAGAGTATTTTATTTTTTGTTTGAGCTGGCTCTTCACCATTAATAGTATCTACTTTAATTAAAGCAAAGTATCTTTCTTGATCTTTCGGCGTTCTAATTTTGCCCTGAACAGTATCACCTTTTCTTAAACCAAACTTTCTTATTTGGCTTGGAGATACGTATATATCATCAGTATTTGCACAATATGAACCTTGAGGAGATCTTAAAAAACCAAATCCATCATTGAGTATTTCGAGGACACCACCACCATATATATCATTACCCTCAGATGCTTTATGTTTAAATATTTTAAATATAATGTCTTGTTTTTTGAGTCTTCCGACATCTTCAATTCCGAAACCCGAAGCTATTTCAACAAGCTCGCTAATTGGTTTATCTTTTATTTCAGAAAGATTCATTTTTTACCCCTAAAATGTGATGATTTGTGGATTAAATCGACGATTTATACTTCAGATAAATCAATAATAATTCTTTTTTTTACTGTTTTAAAGCTTTTTTTATAAAACTTGTAAAACAAATTCTTCAAGTTGTTGTTTTGATAATGCCCCTATTTCGGTTCCTACAGCCTCACCATCTTTAAAAATCATTAAAGTAGGAATAGATCTGATTCCATATTGTACTGCCAAATCTCTATTAGCATCTACATCAACCTTGACAACATCAAGTTTGCCTTCATTATTTTGAGCTATCTCGCTAATTGTTGGAGCAAGTTGCTTGCAAGGCCCGCACCATTCCGCCCAGAAATCTACAAGAACAGGTTTATCAGAACCCAATACATCCGCGTCAAAATTATCTTGTGATATTTCCTTAACAATGCTCATTTATAATAACTCCTTCGAAATTTCTTTAGCTGCATAAGTCAAAATTGCATCCGACCCAGCTCTTTTTAATGATGTTAACGATTCTAACATAACACCCCTATCAATCCATCCCTTTTCAATGGCATTTTTTATCATCGAGTATTCACCACTGACTTGATATGCAAATGTTGGGATCTTAAATTCTTTTTTGATCCTGTAAATTATATCTAAATATGGCATTCCAGGTTTTACCATGACTATGTCTGCTCCTTCTTTTATATCAAGTGCAACCTCATGAAGAGCCTCGTCACTGTTAGTAAATGCCATTTGATATGAAGATTTAGATGATTTACCTAAGTTGGCTGAAGAGCCAACAGCATCTCTAAATGGTCCATAAAATTGTGAATTGTATTTTGCAGCATAAGATAAAATAATTGTATTTATAAATCCGTTTTTTTCTAATGCATCTCTAATAACACCAACTCTTCCATCCATCATATCTGATGGAGCAATAATATCTGCGCCTGCTTCTGCTAATATCAATGATTGATCCCTTAGTATTTTTAATGTTTTATCATTATCGACATATCCACTTTCATCTAGGATTCCGTCATGCCCATGAGTTGTGTAAGGGTCTAAGGCAACATCTGAGATTAATAACACTTCTGGAAACTCAGCTTTAATTTTTTTAATCTCATTAATTAAAAAGTTATTATCATTTGTGGCCTCAGAACCATGATTATCTTTCTTGGTAGGATCTATAACTGGAAATATGGCTATTGCCCCAATATTTAAGTTAGCTAAGTCTTCAACTTCATTTAAAACTGCATCTGAACCATACCTGTTGATGCCAGGAAGGCTTTCAATTTGCTCAATCCCTTTCAAGCCTTCTTTTATAAATATTGGCTGGATTAAATCAGTTTTCATTAGCTGAGTCTCTGCAACTAAATTTTGAATAGATGAATTAAGCCTAAGCCTTCTTAGTCTCGTGGATGGAAATTTTCTGTCAGTAGTCATTAATCTGTTATTGCACCTAAACTAGCTGATTTTACTATTTTAGAATATTTTGCAAGCACTCCTTTAGTAGGAACTTTATTTGGATTTTTCCAATTTCTAAGACGATTATCAATTTTGTCTTGGTCTACATCAAGAGAAATTTTATCAGTTATTGCATCGATTGTAATTTGATCTCCATTTTCTACAATCGCAAGGACACCTCCATCTGCAGCTTCTGGAGTTATATGACCAACTACAAATCCATGAGTTCCACCTGAAAATCTTCCATCAGTTATGAAAGCAACTTTATCACCTAATCCTTGCCCCATTATCGCTGAGGTTGGTTTAAGCATTTCACGCATACCGGGCCCACCTTTTGGTCCTTCAAATCTTATAACGACAACATCTCCAGCCTCAATTTTATTATCGAGAATTGCTTGGACACCCTCTTCCTCTGAGTCAAAAACTTTTGCGGTGCCTGTAAAACTTTCGCCTTCCTTACCAGTAATCTTTGCTACAGCGCCTTCTTCAGCTAGGTTGCCATACAGAATTCTTAAATGACTAGAATTTTTAATAGGATCATTTATATGCTTAATAATGTCATCATTTTTATATGGCTCTATATTAGCTAGATTTTCAGCTAAAGTTTTTCCAGTAACTGTTAAACAATCTCCATGAAGTAAATTATTCTCAAGTAACATTTTCATAAGAGGCTGTATACCACCTGTAGCATTTAGTTCTGACATAAAATGAGATCCAAATGGTTTGAGGTCAGCAAGAACTGGGGTATTTTTTCCAATCCTAGTAAAGTCATCTAATTGAAGATCAACACCAATTGTATATGCCATTGCTAATAAATGAAGGACTGCATTAGTTGATCCTCCAAGTGCAATAACAATTGTTATGGCGTTTTCAAAAGCTTTTTTTGTCATAATATCAGATGGCTTTATATCTTTTTCAACTAAATTCATAACTGCCTTGCCTGCATCCATGCAGTCATTTTTCTTATCTTTAGAAACAGCATCTTGGCTGCTGCTGCCTGGTAAACTCATACCTAGCGCCTCTATTGCTGACGCCATAGTATTAGCTGTATACATTCCTCCACAAGATCCTGGCCCTTTAACAGAAACTTTTTCTACATGAATTAATTCTGGCTCTGAAATTGAGCCCTTTGCAAATTCACCAGTCTTTTCACACACGGTCACATAGTCAGTATTTTCATCGCTTGGCTTTATTGAGCCTCCATATATAAATAACGAGGGCCTGTTCAACCTTGCTAATCCCATGATGCATCCAGGCATATTTTTATCACAGCCTCCAATAGCAACAACGCCATCATAACCTAAACAACCTACAACAGTTTCTATTGAATCTGCTATCACCTCTCTAGAAATTAATGAATATTTCATTCCTTGAGTTCCCATTGAGATCCCATCAGAGACAGTAATAGTATTAAAGAGAATGCCTTTACCATTTGATTGTTTTATAGATTCTTCAACAACTTCTGCAAGTTCATTGATATGCATATTACATGGTGTAACCTTTGCACCAGTAGATGCTATGCCTATGAATGGTTTTTGAAAATCTTCATCTTCAAATCCTGCACCCCTTAGCATAGATCTTGAAGCTGCTTGATTTGGGCCATCAACTAATTGTTTTGAATATTTTCTAGTCATATTATTTAATTTGTAGCATATTTTAATGCTGCTGTTAAAAGTCTTTTTGTATAGTCTTCTTGAGGGGTCTCAAATACTATATCTGATTTACCATGCTCAACAATCTCTCCTTGTTTCATTACATATATATAATCAGACATTGCCCTGATAACTTTTAAATCATGGCTTATAAATAGATAAGTTAGACTATATTCATCTTGGAGCCTTTTCAATAAATCGATAACTTGTATTTGTATTGATCTATCTAATGCAGATGTTGGCTCATCTAAAATAACAAAACTT
>Ga0213859_10000984_pt1 | contig 12883 bp, 10 predicted proteins | sample PICome_2_FD_160133 | JGI IMG/M metagenome (GOLD analysis project Ga0213859, IMG submission 160133) | Coastal seawater microbial communities near Pivers Island, North Carolina, United States - PICO304 | ecosystem: Environmental > Aquatic > Marine > Coastal | place: USA: North Carolina... | reverse complement strand
CGATGAGGTGGCTTTGCTGACAGTACCATTCTCACTTCATCCAATCCCAGACATTTTTGCACCTCGCTTGCCGCGCTCAAGTGCCCAAGATGAATGGGATCAAAGGTCCCGCCATAAATACCCAAAAATTTGGCCATGAGTCAGCGTCTCTCAACATCCATTTTATGAAGAATACCCTTCTACTGGCGGATATGTCCTTCACCCAGCACGATATACTTTTGTGTTGTCAAGCCGACCAATCCAACCGGCCCTCTTGCATGTAATTTATTGGTGCTGATACCAATTTCACCACCCAAGCCATATTCAAACCCATCAGCAAACCGTGTTGACGCATTAACCATCACAGAACTTGAATCAACTTCACGTAAAAAACGCATCGCTTTTGAGTAATCCGTTGTTACGATTGATTCCGTATGGCCAGAGCCATGGTGGTGAATATGATCCATGGCCGCGTCCATATCCTCGACAACTCGGATAGATAAAATGGGGGCCAGGTACTCTTCATCCCAGTCGGCTTCCTTGGCTTGAACACAGTCCATTAGGATGTTGCAGGTTCTTTCACACCCTCGTAATTCAACATTCTCGGCAGCATACAAGCCAGCTAATTCGGGTAAAATATCATTGGCAATCGGCTCAGCTACCAGCAAAGTTTCCATGGTATTACAGGTCCCATACCGTTGTGTTTTTGCATTAAACGCAATAGATTTTGCCATCTCCTTATCGGCTAAGTCATCGATGTACACATGACATACCCCATGCAAATGTTTAATAACAGGAACACGTGCATCCTTAGTCACCCGTTCTATTAGACCTTTTCCACCTCGCGGGATAATCACATCGACAAAGCCTTCCATCGTAATCAACTCACCCACCGCATGGCGATCTGTTGTCTCTACAACCTGAACCAGCTCTGCTGGCAAACCCACGGCTTTTAACCCATTTGCAATACAATCTGCAACGGCCTTGTTTGAATGCTTAGCCTCAGAACCACCGCGTAAAATACTCGCATTCCCCGACTTAAGGCATAATGCTGCTGCATCGGCAGTAACATTAGGTCGTGATTCGTAAATGATACCAATGACCCCTAAAGGCACTCTCATCTGCCCTACTTTGATGCCCGAAGGACGAGAATTAATCTGGCTGATTTCGCCAACAGGATCAGGCAAAGATGCGATTTGGTGCAACCCTTCTGCCATGGCAAGTACGCGTTCTTCATTAAGTTCTAAACGGTCTAACAACGCTGCGTCCAGCCCGCGCTCTTTACCCGCCACCCTGTCCAAATGATTAGCCTGCAATATAGCCGATTGTTGATTCTTAATTTCTTCGGCTATCGCTTTCAGTGCTTTATTTTTAATGCCGGTGTCTGCATTTGCTATTACACGAGCCGCACGTTTAGCACGCTCACCTAAGCCCTGCATGTATTCAATTAACTCACTCATTTTTCACCTTGATAGTCTATATTTTTAGTCGTGATTATACCGCGACTAACGCATACTGTTGTAATCGCCTTGGCTCACAAAAAGCCAGGCAAATTTGTTCAATAACAAGCCATTCATCCCCGTCTTCCACCCCTTTGGTGATGCGTTCAGCTTTTGCACACGCCCGTATCAAGCTTTGCCACTCTGTTAAACTGGCACGAGAAAGCGCGTTTAAATAACTTTTTTTCTTGTTATTCCAAACTTTATATTTTTTTAGTGTCGACTCAATTCGACCGCTGGTTTTTTTTTCGAAACTTAAACTGGCCAATATACGAAGTTCTCGCATCAACGCCCATAAAACAACAGGCGCCGCCAGCTTTTCACCTAACAAGCCCTTTAAAATTTGCAGTGTTCTCGTTGTCTCTCCAGCCAATAAACTGTCGGTCAATTTAAAAACATCATAACGAGCATTATCTGCTACTGCATTAGTAATATCGTCTATTGATAGCTCAACCGAGCCAAAAAGGATATGCAACTTTTCTATTTCCTGATCGGCCGCCAGCAAGTTTCCTTCAACACTATCTGCTAACAATTTAAGACCTTGTTGATTAGTCGCCATTCCTTTGCGATCTAATCGATGCTTTAACCACTGAAGCAGTTTATGGTCATTCAGTGGCCATACTTGAGCGATGACGCCATGCTGATCTATCGATTTAAACCACTTCGATGATTTAGAAGCGCCATCAAGTTTACCGCTCACAATGATCAAGACATTATCTGCAGATAACTCAGAAACAACCTCACCAATGACCTTAGCACCCTCTCGCCCTGGTTTCCCTGATGGAAGATTTAATTCAATTAAATTTTTATCTGCGAATAGTGATTGGCTTAAGCAAGCAGTGATTAATTGATTCCAATCAAATACGCCTTCAACATGGAACACTTCACGATTAAGAAACCCTGCCTCTCGAGCTTTTTTTCGAATAAGATCAACTCCCTCACCTTGTTGCAAAGGCTCATCACCAGAGACCAAATACACCGGCATCAACTGCTTATCAAGGACATAAGAGAGTTGCTTAACGTCGTCTAATTGCATAGAAAGCCGCTTTGTACCAGCCCGTTGATTAGGCTAATTGACCGCAGAACCCAGTTTTAACGCTTGTATTCGTCTTAAGATTTGTTGCGCGGCATCTCGCTTTAAATCTCGTGAAATAACGGCCGACTCATTTGTACGACCAATCACATCATTTTCATCATCAATGAAATCACGAACTAACAATAAGGTCTCATTATCTAAAAGCACGTCGCCATTAGATTTCACCAAACTGTATACAACCGCGTACTGCATTTCAGACTCACGGACTTTACCCCTTGAATCAACACTCAATATTCTATTGTCAGACTCTTCTTTTTTAATGACCAATACAACATCAGCTTCCGTACGATTTTGAACGACCTCGGCAGAATACCCAAGCATTTCACTCAAATCCCTCACTAAATGACTGTGTTGAGAACCTGCAATATGAATTTTTTGAAGTTCTTCGGGCAAATCAACTGCACCACGCAGTTTAAAGCCACAGGCCATGAGACTGACAGATAAAAGGCAAAGCATTGTCATTAAACGCAACATCACAAAAGAGCCTGTTTGAGTATTCATATGTTTGAATCCGTTAAATAACGATATTTACCAACTTCTTAGGCACAATAATAACCTTTCGGACAGGCTGACCGTTAATAAATTTATCGACATTCTCTTCTGACACAGCAAGTTGCTCGATACTCTCTTTCGACGCATCTGCTGCTACTGTTACTTTCCCTCGTAACTTTCCATTCACTTGTACCACCATTTGAATCTCTTCCAACACCGTGGCCGTCGCATCAAATTCAGGCCATGACGCTCCAATCACGTCATCCTTATGGCCTAAGGCTTGCCACATTTCATCGCAAACATGAGGAATGATCGGTGACAACATCAAGACAATTAACTCTAAACATTCTTGCCGTAACGCATGCGCCACAGCTGTTTCAGCTTTAAATTTAGACACCGCATTCAATAACTCCATATTTGCAGCAATGGCCGTATTAAATGTTAAACGGCGACCTAAATCGTCATTGACCTTGCTTAAGGTTTCGTGGGTTTGACGACGCAGCATTTTTTCTTCACTCGACAATTGTTCAACTGCATAACCTTCTGAAGGGCCGACATCGACGTGCTCTTTTACTTGACGCCATAACCGACGAATAAATCGAAACGAGCCCTCTACCGCTTTGTCTGACCACTCCAGTGATTGTTCTGGCGGCGCTGCAAACATAGTAAACAAGCGAACAGTATCCGCGCCATATTTTTCAATTAACTCTTGTGGATCAACTGTATTACCTTTCGATTTTGACATTTTAGTGCCATCTTTTAACACCATGCCTTGCGTTAACAGGTTCTTAAACGGCTCATCACACGACAGCAGCCCCATATCGCGCAAAAGCTTAGTGTAAAACCGCGAATATAGAAGGTGCAAAATAGCATGCTCAATCCCCCCCACATACTGGTCAACAGGCAACCAATAATTCGCACGCTCATCTAACATCGCTTGGTCATTATCTGCACAACAATATCGCGCAAAATACCATGACGATTCCATAAAGGTATCAAACGTATCCGTTTCCCTTTTCGCTTTGCCGCCACACGTTGGGCAATCGGCATTCATAAAGGCTTCATGCTGAGCCAAAGGAGACCCCACACCCTCAAGTGACACATCTTTGGGTAAAACAACAGGTAATTGCTCGTCGGGCACTGGCACAGTGCCACATTCTTCACAATAAATAACAGGCACGGGGGTACCCCAATAGCGCTGGCGAGAAATACCCCAATCGCGTAAACGGTAATTCACCGTCTTTTCGCCCTTGCCTTTTTCTTTTAATGATTGAGCTATCGCATCAAAGGCCTGCTGAAAACTCAATCCATTAAATTCACCTGAATTGATCAGTGTCCCCTGACCCGTATATGCTTGTTTGCTAATATCGATTTCGTTTGTCTCATCCGACGTAATAACCTGTTGGATTTTCAAATCGTATTTACGGGCAAATTCAAAATCACGTTGATCATGTGCAGGAACGGACATCACCGCACCGGTGCCGTAATGCATTAACACAAAATTAGCAATCCAAACTGGAACAACTTCACCGGTTAGAGGGTGTATCGCTTTAAGGCCTGAATCCACACCTTTCTTTTCCATGGTTTCCATCGCTGCTTCCGAGGTTTCCATGGTTTTACATTCTTCCAAAAACGCAGATACTTCCACATTATTATTAGCGGCTTCAAGAGCTAAAGGATGTTCAGCAGCCACAGCAAGATAGGTAACACCCATTAACGTATCGGGCCGTGTCGTATACACAGAGACTGTCTTATCAAGGCCGTTAATATTAAATGTCAGTTCTACGCCTTCAGAGCGGCCGATCCAGTTTTGTTGCATCATGCGCACTTGCTCTGGCCAACCTTCAAGCTCTTTTAACGAACTCAATAACTCTTCAGCATAGTTTGTAATACGCATAAACCATTGAGAAATTTCCCTTTTTACGACTTCGTGATCACAGCGCCAACAACAACCATTAATAACCTGTTCATTCGCTAACACCGTATTACAATCTGGGCACCAGTTCAGTGGCGATGTTTTCTTATACACTAAGTCCTTTTCGAGCAAGCGAGTAAAAAACCATTGCTCCCAACGATAATAATCTTCGTGGCAAGTGGTCACTTCCCGTTTCCAGTCATAACCAAAACCCAGCTGTTTAAGCTGATTACGCATATAGTCAATATTATCTGTCGTCCAATCACCGGGGTGGACACCGTGTTTCATGGCGGCATTTTCAGCAGGCAATCCAAAGGCGTCCCAACCCATCGGCTGCATCACATTTTTACCTTTCATGCGTTGATAACGACTGATAACGTCACCAATCGTATAATTACGTACGTGCCCCATATGTAATCGCCCACTGGGATAGGGAAACATTGACAAACAGTAGTACTTTTCCTTCGTCGTCTCTTCAGACACGTCAAAAGCGCCTGTAGACTGCCATTTATCTTGAACACGCTTTTCTATAAGGGAAGGTTGATATTCTTCTTGCATTTTTCTACCGTCGGACACACTATTAAACAAGGTGGGTAGAATACCTTAGCCACCCCTAAATCTAAAGTTGAATTAGGGAAAACAGGGCTTTATTGACTTACACTTCATGAAACATCGAACTTTATAACAAAAATAACCCGGTCAAGCGCCCTGTCTACGCGGTTTGAGAATAGAATTTAAACGTAAAAAGCAAAAGGTCAATCAGCTATGAATCGAGTTATTTTCAATAAGAAAGGAGGGGTTGGAAAGTCCACCATTACGTGTAACTTAGCGGCTATTAGCGCTTCCAAGGGCAAACGAACTTTAGTGATAGACCTTGATACACAGGGCAACTCAACCCACTATTTACTGGGCTACCGAACGGATGAGCTCGAATCGACACTGGCTGATTTTTATAGCAGCACCCTCAATGTTAGTTTGTTCCCTAAAGACTTCAGCGAGTTTATTTATGAGACAGACATACCCAATTTATATGTCATGCCTTCCCACCCAGACATGGACAACTTACACGCTAAACTTGAATCTCGCTACAAAATATACAAACTGAAGGAAGCACTCTCTACCATGGACGCGTTTGATAATGTTTTCATTGATACGCCGCCTGCACTCAACTTTTATACTCGGTCGGCCCTCATCGCCGCTAATCACTGCATTATTCCTTTTGACTGCGATGTTTTTTCAAAACAAGCCCTGTACTCCTTACTGGACACAGTCGCTGAAGTTAAAGCAGACCATAATCCCGGGCTTAACATTGAGGGCATTGTGGTCAACCAATTTCAATCAAGAGCAAACTTACCTGCTCAGTTGGTCGATGAACTGATCGCTGATAAGCTAAAATTATTTAAAACAAAAATATCACCCTCAGTAAAAATTCGTGAATCGCACAGTGCCTGCCAACCAATGATTGCCTATGCGCCAACACATAAAGTCACAGAGGAATTTAAGGGTTTATATCAAGAGTTACAGAAAAAATAATTGCATCAGCATGCAAAGTTAAGTTAAAACAATGGATTGATTCATCCGATTGATAGAGCAAAGACGGGGTCGCCTCTGACCGATGAATCTCCACCCTAACATATAATAAAAACTCATCCACTCAGGTCATCATGAAAAAAATATTTGGATTATTTGGCGGGTCAAAAAAAGGACCTCTAACAGCAACGATTCAACCTTCAGGGCAAACATTTGAAGTTCCCAAGAACAACACCTTATTACAAACAGCGCTGAATGAAGGTGTGAATTTTCCGTTTCATTGTACCGTTGGCACATGCGGAAATTGCCGCTGCAAATTAGTTGAGGGCGCTGTTAAAGCCATCATGGATTTCTCATATACTTTGTCCGAAGCTGAACTAGACGACGGCTATATCCTCGCCTGCCAAAGTTTATTGAAGTCCAATGTTGTTATTGAACTTGAAACCGATGAGCATCAACCTACGCATCCTTTAGAAACCTTTAAGGGCAAGATTAGCAACACCCAGATGTTAACGCACGACATCATGGAAGTCGTCGTAGAACTTGATCGCACCATTCAATTTAGTGCTGGACAATTTGCCGATATTGGCCTCGACGGATTTTCTCGCCACCGCAGCTATTCATTTGCCAATGCACCTGAGCAAAATGGCCAAAAAACACTGTGTTTTCACGTTAGAAATGTACCGGGTGGAGATTATACTCAATGGCTTTTTGAAAAGGATCGCAAAGGAGAAAGTTTCGAGTTGCATGGCCCCAGTGGCGCATTCTGGCTAAGAACCTCTGAAGCCCCCATCCTCGGCGTTGCGGGTGGCAGTGGCATGGCACCCTTAAAGTCCATTTTAGATGATGCTTTTAATAACAACATCAAACGCCCCGTCACCTACCTATTTGGTGCCAGAACCCAACGCGATTTATATTGCCTGGATGAAATGAAAACATTAGAGGAAAAATGGCCTGCTACTTTTAAATTCATCCCTGTCCTATCTGAAGAACCGGATGATTCAGATTGGACAGGCAAACGCGGGTTAGTCACTGATTTTATTAACGATGAAACGGCGGGGTTCTCTGTTTCCGATAGCCACGCCTATTTATGCGGCCCGCCGGGCATGATCGACGCAACGCTCGTAAAACTAGAACAAGCCAATGTCAGCTTAAACCACATTCACTACGATAAATTTTTAGATTCCAGGCAATTGGAGAATTAACGCTACATATCCCTAAGCTGGTCAACGTCAAAGTATTCTTCGGTGACCTTTTCCCCACGATTTTCCCAGTCGGGTGTTATTGTGATGAGGTTTAATCGCTTATTAAACTCATTGTATACGGTGATGTGGTCCCATTGCGCATCACCATCAAAGGGCCGCCAAGATCGACTATCATCCCATGTTCGATAAGGTTCTCCGCGTTTATCTGACATTTCTTGATATTGCGCATAATACAATTCTTGATCAATATAGATCGTTCTTTTTTTGTATTGATACCGGCCTTTTTTATCTTCAATCTCTAACACCCAAACCGGCCTTAATTCCATTTCCATATCAAGCCAGGCGCACTGACCTTCATCCATCGTCGCAGACCGGTATACATACCCTGTTTCAGGCGAAGCTAAAATGAGCTTTTCACCCAGCAAGCGATATTCAAAAGTTTCCCTATCTGTTTTCCCCCAATACGCACGCCAATCATCCCAAGTGACCTCCAACCCATAATACATTGGATCTTGCGCATCATTTCCCGACAAAGTTCGAGTGCGTCGCATACTTGGAATGAAGATCCTAAAACTATCTTTATCATGACCTCTTGCAGTACGTTGCCTAACCGCAGCAATGCCAGAAACATCGTTTGGGGAAACAACAAGCAAGGCGCCTCCCTCAATAAACTTTTCTTTATCATTTACGCTGCCCAAAGGCTCTATTCGTTGACGGCCATGAAATTTTTGCCACCAAATAAAACCCGTGTATTGAACATCTAAATGACCTTCTGCATCGCAGGAATTTGAAACCATCGGGTCAAATATTAACGTCTCCGAGCCCACACCATGCGCGATAAAAGACCAATTCAACTCCAGACCATTTTTAGGGTGAAGATAGGGTATCGCACTGGCCGTTTGATCATTTAGCAACGTCACACTGCCATCAGGGTTTACCAGCGTACTGTTATCATCCGTAAATGGAGTGAGCCCTTTGCCTTGAATCGCCAAAGTGGCTTTTAGCACTCCCTCATTCATGTAGTACGTATTAGTCGGCACAATGCTTATTTGTCGAACAAACCCCTGATCAGCCTGTAGGCTATTTAAATAAGCTCGTGGTAAATACTCCGATAACCAGGGGTATTTCTCAACATTCTGTTTATTAATCGTTAATCCAGGCTGAAGCTCTTTTGGTAAAGAATAGTTAGCTAAAATATCATAGGCATCGTAACCTCGTAGTTGCTTCCAACGTTTTGCTAATGCGACAGCTCGCTCGTCACTAATCGCATTCAACCATTTAGCGTGTCGCTCATGCCCCATGCTCTGTACAAAATTCGTCCAATGCTCTATGGCTCGGTTCGTTTCAGCCTGAGTCATTGAAACAACAGCAAACAGCATAACAACGAATAATGCTTTAATAATCATCTGCATTTACTTTTTGCCATCACGCTTAAAAAAGCCAAACGCGATCATACTGCAGGCAATTGCCAAAACAAGCCACCATCCACCTTTTACAAAAGGTGTCGCGCCTTGGAGTGGAACAATCTCTCCGTTTAAGGTTACGCGCTTAAACATCGGCGCCTGACCAATTATTTGACCCGCAGGGTCCACAATAGCCGTCAACCCTGTGTTCGTTGAACGAAGCAGGAAACGGCCACTTTCAAGCGCCCGCATTCGGGCCATTTGAAGATGCTGGTACGGTGCTATTGTCTCGCCAAACCACGTATCATTACTGACATTCACCAAATAAGCTGCTTGTGGGAGACCCTCTAGGGAGGTTTGTTGAAACACATCTTCATAGCAAATGGAGGAGGCAAATGGATAACCCGCTCCTTGCAACAACACTTGTTTATTTTCTCCCGCTGAAAAATCAGACATTGGGATTTGTAAAAAGTTGAGAATAACCGTTGAGAAGGGTTTCAAGGGCATATATTCACCCAATGGGACCAAATGGCGCTTAAAGTAAAAACGCTCAGGATACCGAACACTGTACAATCCGTTGAAGTAAAGACTATCCCCCTCGGGCATAACCGGCAAGCCTAAAACAATATCACTCTTTTGACGCTCCGCTTCACTTTTCACTTTAGGTAAAAAGCTGTCCTTTACATGGTGAAAAAAAGCTGGAATGGCTGTTTCAGGCCACACAATCAAATCAACATCCTGCTGCTGCCTTGTCATTTGAAAATAAATATCCAGATTTTTTTGGTAAAAGGATCGTTGCCATTTAATTTCCTGTGGAATATTCCCCTGCACTAAGGCCACTTTAATTGGCGAACCCATCGGGCGAGTCCATTCGACCTTGGACAGCACCAAACCACTCAGCCAACTGATCGATAGAATCGAAACCGCCAGCACCTTATGTTTTTTTTCGGTTGCCGTCAAAAAAAGTAAAACAGCCCCAACCGATAACACAACAAACCAGGAAACACCAAAAACACCGAAGATGGGAGCCCAACCCGATAGCACTGTATCGATCTGACTAAACCCCAAAGAAATCCAAGGAAAACCGGTGAACAAGACTCCTCTTAGTGCTTCTAGCCCCACCCACAAACTCGGCATGACTAATACATATCGAATCACTGCGTTTTGCTTAAAAAACCGATTCATGAGATACGCAAATAGAGCCGTATAAAGCGCAAGAATCGCCACCATGCCCAACATGATCATAACGGCCAACCATAAAGGGGCGTGAGCAAAATGGTGAATACTAAAATACACCCAATACACACCATGGCCAAAATAACCCCAACCAAACGCATAACCTGCAAGGGTGCTTTTTGAAGGCGCTAAAGGACGAAGAATCTGTAAAAACAGAATGAGAGAGAGCATTGCCATAAACGGCAGATCATAGGGCGAAAATGCTAACGGAAGTAGCGCACCTGCCAACAACGCCGCAGTTATGCATACAAACTGCCTAGAGCTATTCAACTCTTCATCCCATTATTGTTCAGGCGTATCGTCTTCTGACCGTTCCAGAATAGTCATGCGAAGCAGGTGTACACGGCGGTTATCCGCCCTGAGTACTTCAAAAAGAAACTGATCAATTTGAGTTTTCTCGCCATGTTCAGGGACATGACCGAAACTTTTAACGACCAGGCCGCCCACAGTACCAATATCATCTTGTGAATAATTGGTTTCAAAGCGCTCATCAAAATCAGCAATTTCAGTTATTGCTTTGATATTAAACTCGTGCTCATCTCGTTGAAGAATAAAGGCTTCTTCATCAAAATCATGCTCATCCTCAATTTCACCAACAATTTGTTCCAACACGTCTTCAATTGTAATGAGGCCCGCCACAGAACCATATTCATCAATCACTATAGCCATATGGTTTCTGTTTGCACGAAATTCGTGCAACATCACATTTAAACGCTTGCTCTCAGGAACAAAAATTGCCGGGTGCATCACATCCTTAACATCAAATTTTTGTTCTTCAGTGGTTAAGGCGTAACTTAATAGATCTTTGGCCAATAATATACCGACCACTTGAGATGATTCCTCATCTTGGACAGGAAAACGAGAGTGAGCCGAGTCGGTCACGCGTGGGAAAATGTCTTTTAACTCGGCCTCGCGAGGGATAAAAACGATCTGTGACCGGGGAATCATAATGTCTCGAACTTGTAATTCGGAAACCTGCATGACGCCCTCAATCATCGCCAAGGCATCTTGCCCAAGCAAGTCTCTTTTTTCGGCGTCGCGCATTAATTGCACCAAGTCCTCGCGATCTTTAGGCTCTCCCATCAGAACCTGCCCTAACCGTTCGATCCAAGAACGACTTTCAATTTTTTCGTTTTGTGGTTGATTCATTTTAATGCTCAGCTTTCGTAGGGGTTACTGATGCCGATACTCTTTAACAGTTCTATTTCTAACGCTTCCATTACTTCTGCATCGTCTTGATTAATATGGTCGTACCCTTGGAGATGCAAGCAACCATGAATAACCATATGCGCCCAATGCGCTAGCAATTTTTTGCCTTGCTGAGAGGCTTCTTCCAAGACAACTGGCGCACAAATAACTAAATCTCCCAATACATTATTAGATAATGCTTCTTCAGGCAAATCCAACGGGCGTTCAAAAGGAAAACTCAATACATTGGTCGGCCCTTTTTTCTGACGATAGGTTTGATTTAATTCAGTAGACTCAGCCTCATCCACCAACCTTAGCAAAACTTCGGCGTCTTTGTTTTGCTGTGTTGCCAATGCCACCCACTGAGTTAAGGAGGAGTGATCGGGCAATTCATCACACTCGGTCGCTGTTTGCACCACAATATTCATGATTCGGTATGCTTCTCATAGGCCAAAACAATTTTTTGCACAATAGGGTGCCTCACCACGTCTTTACTATTAAATTGTGTAAAACTAATACCTTTAATATCACCCAATATTTTCATCACTAATTTCAACCCCGACTCGGTATGCCTAGGCAAATCTATTTGAGTGATATCACCGGTTACAACGACGGTGGAACCATAACCAATCCGTGTTAAAAACATCTTGATTTGCTCGGCTGTTGTGTTTTGAGCTTCATCTAAAATAATAAAGGCTTCGCTGAGCGTTCTACCTCGCATAAAAGCAAGAGGGGCCACCTCTATGACTTTCCGCTCAATAAGTTTTTCCACACGTTCAACACCGAGCATTTCATATAAAGCATCATACAAAGGCCTTAAATATGGGTTAATTTTTTCACTTAAATCGCCCGGCAAAAAACCTAAACGTTCTCCAGCTTCAACGGCTGGACGCGCTAAAATAATTCGCGACACCTTTTCTGATTCTAACGCTTCAACCGCACTCGCAACGGCCAAATATGTTTTGCCTGTACCGCCTGGCCCAATTCCGAAGACCACATCATTATGGGCAATACTTTTAACGTAAGCCTGTTGATTTTTACCTCGCGGCTTGATGACTTTTTTTCTCGTACGGATAACAACAGAGTCATCCAAAGGTGCTGATTCTTCAACATCCATTTGCGTTTCCTGCATAAGTAAATGTACCTTTTCGGGTGTTAACTGGTCGGTTTCTGTCGTTTGGTAGAGTCCTTTGATGGCTGTCACTGCCTGTTTAACATGTGATTCAACACCGGCCACATTAAATTGATGGCCTCGGTGTTTAATATCAACATTTAAATACTTTTCCAATTGAATGATATGCTCATTAAATTGGCCACAAAGGCTTGCTAAACGCTTGTTA
>Ga0213859_10000983_pt1 | contig 12898 bp, 23 predicted proteins | sample PICome_2_FD_160133 | JGI IMG/M metagenome (GOLD analysis project Ga0213859, IMG submission 160133) | Coastal seawater microbial communities near Pivers Island, North Carolina, United States - PICO304 | ecosystem: Environmental > Aquatic > Marine > Coastal | place: USA: North Carolina... | reverse complement strand
AAGATTACTGAATTTATCTCCAAGGTTCCCACAATTGAGCACAAGGCAGAGTTTGCCTGTGGACAATGTGGACACGATAATGAGGTAACACTCAGAGGATTGAAGGATTTTTTATAATTAACCTCTCGCACGATAATTTGGTCAATCACTATAAGACCAACTTTTCGTTAATGCAACATCATCATTATAGTCTGACAGAGCTTGATATGATGATGCCGTGGGAGAGGGAGATTTACGTTGCTATGCTTGTTGATTATGTTAAGGAAGAGAATGACAGACTTAAAATGATAAGAAAATAGGAAGCTGTAAATGGCTGATAAGACATTAAGAGACGTAATAGACAGACTCGCAAGAGAAGGCGATCTTATTCGCAATAGCGGGTCGCACTCTATTAAGTCAGTCAAAGATATGCTCAAGGACGAATCTGGCAAAGACAATGCTAGATTTGAAGACCTTAGAGACGCAATTGTTACTCAGTCAAGTAGAGTTGTTAAGGCACAGCTTCGGTCTGCCATTCCTCCTAGCGAAAAAGAAGAAGAAAGAAGAGAACGAGAAGCATTTCAACAGAAACAAATTGAAGCCCTGAACAAAGTCGCAGCCCGACTGAATGTTAAGCCAGCTGCTCAAAAAGTTATAAATCAAAAGCAAACGTTCACAGGTAAAAACGAAGGTATTCTAAGTAGCGTCGGGGGATTGTTCAAAGGAATTCTAGGGGGTGCTGGACTTCTTGCTGGCGGACTAGGCGTTCTTGCTGGTGGTGGTGCCTTCCTAATTGACAAAATCATTGAGCTAGATGTTGATAAGCTTGAGAATAATGTAACGGGTCTTCTTTCCATAGGGGACCAGTTTGAAGGCGGCAACTGGGAGTTCCTAGCCAAGGGCGGAGCCTTTGGTGCCGCAATGACAGGACTTGCAGTAGGACTCTCAGTCTTTGCTGTTGGTAGCGCCGCTGCCGCTGCCGTAGACTACTTTGCTCGTGAAGGCTGGGCAGAGAGAGTCAGAGATAATGTACTCACTCTTCTGTCAATCGCAGACGCAAAGAATCAGGTTGCTTCTCTACAAGGGTTTGCATTGGGCGGAGCCTTCATGGCGCTTGGTGCAGGGTTGACGGTATTCAGTGCTGGTGCTGCCATTCAAAATGCGGTACAGCTATTTGAAAAAGAGGGCTGGGCTCAGAAAGTCGTAGACAATGTAAGAACCCTGCTTCAAATCGCTGAGATAAATGCCAGCTTTGGTCCGCTACAAGGTATTGCTTTAGGTGCCACCTTAGGTTATATCGGTGCTGGACTGATTGCGTTTAGTGCCGCAGAAGGTATTCAGAGAGCAGTAGGCTTGTTTGGTGACCCTGGTTGGGCTCAGAATGTTGTTGATAATACAAGAACTTTGCTTTCTCTGAATACAGGTTTAGATGCTCTTGTTAATCTAGGTTCGGCATTACTGTTCGTTCCTGTAATGACAGCCCTCGGCGCTGGCTTAGCGGCATTCTCACTGGGACAGGGTGTCAGAGGTGCAGTTGATTTATTCTCTCAGGAAAACTGGGCACAGACTGTAGTTGACAATGTCAATACCCTACTCGGTCTAAACAAAGGACTGGATGCGCTAGTCAATATTGGAGCATCCGGAATGTTCGCTGTTATGATGGGTGCCATTGGAGCAGGACTAGCTGCATTTGCCTTTGGGCAAGGTGCTGCAGCTATCTCAGAGTTCTTCTCTAAGGAAGACTGGGCACAGACCATTGTTGATAATGTCAAGAAGCTCACAGAGATATCGCAGAATGACTTCGGAGATGTTGCTGGAACGTCAGCTTCCCTAACCTTATTGGGTAGTGGTCTAGCCGTATTCGGAGTGGGTCAAACTGCTGCTGCAATTGGTGAGACTCTGGCAAGCGATGACTGGACTCAAAGACTGGTTAACAACGTCAGGTCTCTTCTTGATGTGGTTAAGATTCCGGGCATTGCAGATGACTCTCTTGCGTTTGTTGAGGCTATGGCTAGACTTGGAGTCGGTCTCACCGCCTTTGGGGCTGGTCAGTTTGTCCAGACTCTCGGCAGTGCAGGGCAGGCAATACTAGGATTCTTCGGCGTTGACTCTCCCTTTGACCAAATGAAGGTTATCGCAGATAATGCCGATAACTTAGAGAAGGGCTCCATAGCTCTTGACCGAATCGGTAGTGCCCTGGGAAGATTTAGCAATATCAAGGTTGCTGATGTTGATGTGGACTTTGAGAAACTTGCTACTGACTTAGCCACCACGATTCCTCTCATGGAGAAGCTTGCCTTCGGCGGCATTTATGACCCTGGTTTCTTCTCTAGAGACATTGACTTCGGAACGGGTATTCTAGACCCTGCCCTGAGACTTGATGAAGTATACGATAAAATCAACAAGGTAAATGAGATTCTCGGAAGAACTTCAGCGGTTGAAGCTCCTATCGTCATGGCACCAGAGCTTCCTTCCAGAGAAGTACAGACAACTCAAATGAGACAGGCTGATAAAGAGAGCCGTGAGCTATCCACTCAGAATGTCGGAGTTGCAGTTGATAACTCGGCTATTGATAACAGCACTGTGGTTAACAACAATTCTACTACAGCTGCTATCGTCAATCAGAACATGCCTACGGTTGACGCTCTGGATAGAACATACCAGTAAAAAGGGGGGCATTGCGCCCCCCCAAAAACACCATTGCGATGTTTTAGTCCTCAGCAGCCATCTTGGCAAAGTAGGATAGAGTATCCTCTTCATCGTCCTCAACGCCCGCAGAGGGTGCTGGAGCCGCCACGATTTCAGGCTCCGGTGCCGCCTTGGGTTCCACTCGCTCCGCAGTTTGCGAAAGGGACTCATTGCGAGCCGTGGCATTTGCGCCCACAGCTTCACCCAAGACAACCTGTAAGCGCCCTTTGAGTTCATCGTAGGACTTGAACCCTGCAGGGTCCACGAACTCATTCAAATCAAACAGTTGATTATAGGTCGCTTCAAGCTTGGTCTCATCTGCATCAAAGAGAGCAGAAGAAGACTTGAACTCAGACTTATCGTAGTTGCGATAACCAGCAACGTTACGAATCTTGAGTTGGAAGTCAGCACCATTCCAAAAGTCAAAGGGGTTCACAGGCTCTTCGCCAGGGAACTGAGGCTGCATGACATCCATAATCTTATCAAAGATTTTCTTACCAAACTGATAGAGGAACACCTTCCCTTCATTCATGGGATTGGAGGGGTCACTAACTACCAGAATGTTGGAAACGTAGTGAAGGCGACGCTTCTGCTTACGAGCAGTTTCCTTGTCATCTTCAACACCAGAATTCCAGAGACGAGAGTTCAGCTCACCGACAGGGTCAGTGCCACCGATAGTGGTGAGAGACTTCTCAATGTACCACTGTCCGGTTGGACCCTTGAATGCATGGTCCCAGTAGCGGACCCAAGGTAGGTCTTGACCTTCAGCAGCGGGGAGGAACCGAATGACGGCATAGCCATTGCCAGCGTCATCAACGGTCGGTTTCCAAATGCGGTCGTCGCCATAAGACTTCTTTTGACCACCACCGTTCATTTCTGCGGCAGCAGCGGCGAGTTTGGAAACATCCATAGAACGAGATTTAAGATTTTGAAAAGACATATATTTATCCTTGTATGTTTTGTATTATCTGTATTATCCACTTCACCATAATATTATAAACTATTTAGCATCAAATATCAAGCGTATTTACCTTCGGCAAATAATTTAATTTTCTAGCTTCAGCTTCAATGTGCTCCTTGATTGAATCGCTAAGGTACTTCTTCACATCTTCAGGGTCAATGTTCTCCCTTTCACAAAGCTCAACTACAGCATCAATGTAGCTGAGCCGTGTTTGTTTGACTAGCTCCTCAACCATCTGTGAGAAGCCAGCCCTGTTGACGAATTTAGGTTCGGTCTCCTCCATTCGTTAGGTCCTCCATCTCTCGGGTCCATATCTGAGCAATGTCCGGATAGTACACTCCAACAGAACGCTTGGGAGTACCATCAGGCTTATATGCCATTTGGAGACAGACTTCCTGCATTCTTCCTTCTCGGCGTTCACCATAACGATAGTCAAGGTACACACCGGTAGACAGATACTTCTTCAGATTATCCACATAAGTCTGAAGAGAGATATACTCCTGACGTTCTGCAGCCTTGTTACTGTCCTTCAGAGCCTTCATACCATTCAGCTCTGTCTGACAATCCTTAATCCACTGCTTCACCTTCTTCCAGTGAAGCTTGGAGTCTTCGGGCATATCCCGAAGGTCTTCGTGGACGGAAGCGTCTCCTTTAAGACCACGAGCCTCACGAGCCTTGGCTAGACGTTCTACAGCCGCAGCTCGCTGCGCTTCTGTCATAGGCTTACGCTTACGACGCTTCTTCTTGGGTTGGGCGTCCATGCCCATTTCACGCATCATGCGCTCTTGGTTTTTGCGACGGGTTTCGGCAGCTTTTTGGCCTCTCGTCATGGTTTCTCCTTTACACAACTCCAGGGAAGGTAACCAGTTTGTCAACTCGGAAAGAGCGCCACTCTCCTAGGTCAACATCAAAACAACGGACGGCAGACTGCCCCTCAGCGCTCTCTTCTACTTTACCAGATTTGGGCATCTTGTCTTCAGGAATCATGTCAGTCCTGAGCGTCGCATTCATAGTGCGTACTGCACCGTCCTTAACCTTTTCAAAGCCAAATTGTACCACACCTTCACGCAAAGTGTCAAGTACTTTTTTCACATTAGTTTCCATTAGTTCCACTCCGAATCAAATTTAGTTGTCTCACGAATAGTGTCACCGTAATGCTTATTTAGGTAAGCAGCTTCATCTTTCCAATACAAGTCAGAACGGTCATCAAGCTTTTGAATAATCTTGGAAAGCTTCCTTGCCTCTAGATTGACACGCTTTTCTTTGTCAAGCTTGCGGCAAATCTTACGAATCAGAGCATAGCGCTGAAGTTTAGTCATCGTCTTCATCTTCCATTTCAGTAATGACGGCGCCATTGTAGATATAGGTGCAGAACCCAGCCTCTTCCCAGCCTTCAGCGTACAGGGACTCCTCATAGTCCTCAGCATAAATCTCTTGGGCATGCTCTTGCATCTCTTCAAGAACATCTTCATCAACTTGAGGTGAGGCTGTCAGGGTCCAATCTTCATAGATACCGTCCCAGGTATGCTCCATCTCAAAATCATAATCATCAAGCTCAATGGCTTCATCATCTACATCGGGAAGAAAAGAACTCTCATCAACATAGCCTTCGTCCCAGTCTTCCTGAGACCAACCACGCTCTTCAAGCCAATTATGAATTTCTTCATCAGTCTCGGGGACATTAATTACAAAGCTGCCTGTTCGCCAGCCCATCTCCCTATTCAGAATGAAAATGATACCATCTTCTTCTTTCCGAAAAGTCTGTTCTTCTACTACAGACTTCTTCAGTTTAGGTTCAATCAAAAATCGCTTCATACTGCTTCTCCAAATAAAAACCAGTCAGGGGGACTACGGTAAGACCAATCCATGCTGAATCGGGCTTGTTTAGTTCTGTAGAACCGCCTGTACGACTCTACAGGGTCTTCGGTGATGCACTCAGGGTTACTACCCATGGCGAGCTTAAACGGCGTCAGAGGTCCCTCAGGGATGTTCTGCGGGTGTGCTCCGAGCATATGGCGCATAGCATAGCACTTATGCTTCTTGTGATAGCGATGCGTATACTCTTCACAGAGAGCAACAAAATGCTTGAAGTGCCAAGTATAATTAGCACTGCTCTCCATCGTCCACAGAGTGCAGGGGTGCTTCATATGAACTGCTTTATATAGCTGCCACTCCATGAACTTTACCGGATGCCGCCAGCGCTGGACTCTACGTCCATTAGCATTCCGGTCATAGTAGAATTTGCCGTCAAGAATCCGATGAGCCGTAGATAGCATCTGAGCCGACTCGACAATCATCTTGACCACATGCTTGTCGCACTGCATTTGAGCAGCCACAACAGGGTCTTTGTCAAGAACGAAGATATTCATATTAGTGGTGGAACTGAGGGTTAGAGTACAGTTTCGCAAAGGGTCCTTCAGTAGGAGCAGAGAAGGAGCGCTTGCGGCGGATTGAAGACGGACCCGAAGAGCCAGCGGCTTGCTTTACGATAACCGAAATGCCTGCTTCAGTCATGGCGTCAATGTAGGTTGCGTAGTCGCAGTCCTCTTCCAGATAGGCAAAGCGGTCATCTAGGTAGGAGTACGCAGTAATCTTGTTACGGATGCCTAGCTCGTCTAAGTCAGAGAGGGGAACACGCAGCCAGCCGTGACCGGGGTCATGCATGAAGCGACGCTGGACAGAACCATCAGCAAAGGTAGGAATATTCATATGTCTTCTCTCTCATCAAGTTATGAGACAATTCTACGAAATTTCCGTCTGGCTGTCAACCGCAAAAACATACCGTTCGTCGGCTGACTCTACGATAGCAAGACCGATATTGTGAACCTCACTGAAGGCATATTGAGTCTCAATAGCCTCTGACATGGAGTCCATGACGGCGACTAGCTCACCAGTACACTTATCAATCAGTTCGTACTTCATTCCGCTTCTCCAAGTATTTTTCAGCAAGTTCTAGAAGCACTTCATCGGATTGCCAGTAGAGACGATGGGCATCAACATCCAAAGCCATCATGAGTTGACCGATAATGATAGAACGAGTTTCTTTAGTCATTTTACGTTAGATCCATAGTAGTTAGAATCATAATGCTTGCGCTCACCACCAGGGGCAAGTACCCAGCCTTCCATCTTGTAATCAATGCCATCAGCCCAGCACTCATCACGATGAATGGTGCGAACAGCCGTCCAGCACTCAGCAATCCGGTTGTAGGATAACTCAATAGGAGACTCCCAGGACTCACACTCGTAATCATCGTCCGTAGTAATAGCGGCGTTGATAATGGTTTCACGATAGTAAACATCATCAATTTCAATGAGAGAAGTGAGGTTAGGAAGCCCCTTGGCTTCAATGCGCTCAACCTGCTCCCAGGTGAGGTCACGAACCACATAGGTATTACCACCCTTGGGCTTCCAATACTGAGGGCACTCGCCAGTGCCGTCCCAGTCATGGGCGCCATAGTTCTCGTAGGATTGCGTGGTGATAACTAGTTTCATAATCTGTTCCTCATCAATTCAGGTATAGTGTCTCAAAAATTGATGGCTTTGTCAATGACCGTTCGTCGGCCACTAGTTCTTGAAGGGAATGTGCCAGGGGAAGCACTTGGCGAACAGTTCTTCTTCACGCCGAAACGCTTCTTTCTCCCAGGGCTGGTTATCATACTCGTAACCGTCAGCGTTACGACCCTTCCACTTCCAGCCGCACTCATTGATTAGCTCGCCACGGAGAAACTGCTTAGCGTGGACAAGCTCATGAGCCAGCGTCTTCATCATCTCAAGAAAAGACAAGTTACGACCCGTCACGGGACAAGTCTTAGCAATCCGAATGATGGCGAATTCCTTGCTGCCGTCACAGTATCCGAAAGCACCAGCAGCATGCTTACGAAACTCAATCTGAATCGGGCGAGTCCGAAGGCGACCCAAGCCAAGCTCTTTGAGAACAGCTTGCGTATAGAACTCAACAAGCTTCATATGGCGGATACGACCTTCAAAGATGGGCATGTATTGCATTAGTTACCTCTCATCTCAATCACAAGGTAATGGTACTCTGATACCCCGGAAGAGTCAACAGCAAAAACGACCGTTCGTCGGTCAGCGACCAATATCTTTCACATTGTCTTTGGCGATGACCTGATAGGCGCCCTTATTATAGGCAGGAGCTATCGTATACTGAGAACTGATAGCGAGCCTCTCTTGACGGTTATCCTGAGTCTCAGTACTGGTCATTTGTACAGGTAAGCTAGGGTACTTGGGTTCCTCCAAGCGAAAGTTGCGAGTGGGTTGGTAATCCTTGAACTCTCTCGTGTAGCTCTTGGATTGACTCCAGTAGTTGGTCTTCTTCTTGCGCCCAGAGGGACTGTGACGCATGCTGCCATATTTCATGGGCACCTCCACACAGAACTCCGATTATACCACAACTGAGGCTCCTGTCAAGCATAAATAGAAGAGTAACGACCAAATGGTAGGATTCCCATGGCAGACGAACTATTTGACTTTGGCTTCACTCTTGTCAATGAAGAAGAGCTTGAAGCCGTCCAACAGGCAACTCAGAAGGCAGCAACAGTTGAGTCAGTTGCTGGTGCGGCTCAAGAAAGGCTAGACCGGCTGTTCAACGCTGTTCAACCCTTGCTGAACAACCTGAAACAAAATCCAGAAAAAGAATATATTCTTTGGCCTAATAGACTAGAGAAGATTGAGCAGTTTGAAGATTATATTCAGAATATCTACAAGGGTTAAAAGATGGCTTATAAAACAGCTCATGAGTTAATTGTTAGTGGCAATAATCAATTAAGCTATATTCACAAAGACGATAAAGTTCAATTTATTAATGAGTTAACTGACCACTTTAATTCGTTTATAAGAAGTAGCGGACATATTGTTAAAACAAGTAGTCCTCATGGACATCCATTATCTCAAGCTGTTGATAAGGCATCTTTCTATGCGAATTTATTAGCTCTATTAAAATGGAATAAGTTTCTATTCGTTAGTAATTTTAATGCCGGTGACCCTAATTGGATGGACGAGAATGGAATCGTTAAATGGAGCATTGTAGCTCAGCTGATTCCGATTATGTATAGAAAATGGTATGCGCCCGAGGATTTCCATCCCTACATTCTAAGACCTCGTGAGTCCAAGCATCGTGGAGTCATTCACCACTTGTATGAGCAGTACTATCCGAAGAATGCCATTATTGATGGCGGTCCTCAGTATAAAGTGGGAAGGACTCCTGATGGGGCTTTGTACAATAGAGACAGCTTCAGAGCAGACTGTGTTGTCTTCTTAGACACTGATTCTGAATCACTAATGAGTTTCACTGACTTTGCGAATCAGTTCAGACGTTATCTGATTACGGCTAGAAGCACTACAGGGATTGTTGACATCAACCACAATTATCCGTCAAGGATAGCGGCTACTGTAAATTCTATTGAGAAAGAGGCTGCTCAGGTATTTTCCATCCGGGCTCAATGGGATGATGCAGCCCGGATTAATGGAAGACCAGAAGACTTCAAGGCAATGATTGATTCAACTACTGTCTATACAGTTTAGACGTTGAAAGCGTCCTTCGGAACATAAGCTTTAATCTTAGCAAGAACTTCTTTCTCTAGCTTGTCAACGGGAGTAGGTGCTTTGCCTGCTCTCTTGACATAGAAGTAGTTCGCATCTTTGACATACGAACCGCCCTTACCAGACTTGCTGAGATTAGCATCAACACCAACCTTGTTGAATGCGAAGACGATATCACCATCAATATACCGCTTGAGCTTGTTGCCCATGTTGATGATGTCGCCCATGGTGTTTGCTGCCCCACGGTGAGTATTCACTAGAATCTCTGTAGGAACAGTACGAGCCCTCTTGAGGTTCTGCTGCTTAGCAACCTCAATATCATTGACAACCCAAACGATATGAACATTCTTCTTATCATAACCAAGAGAAGCAGCATCTCTAGCAATCTTGTCTAGCTTGTCCAGAGACTTGAGAGTCATATCAAAAATGATATTGGGCTTACGGTCAGCCGGGGCAGTTAGGACAGAGGTAAAGAATGCTTGCTCTTTTCTCTTATCAATCTTCAGGTAGTCGCCCATGATATCATGAAGCTTACCAACATTCTCAGGGTCCTTGAGATTTTGCGCAAGCTTCTCAATATCCACACCAAGCTCTTGAGCAACACGCCGCTTGATTGCAGGAGCCTTAGATGCAAGAGTCTTCAGTTCGTCAACATCAAAGACTTTACCTTCCATGCCAACCAGATTGCTGAGAACAAACCCTTTACCCGAACCAGCACCACCAGCCATCAAGACGATGTTGCCGTACTTGGGATATGCCTGTCCACCAAAGGTGATTAGCTTTTCTAGAAGAGTTTCTGCCTCTTCAAAGAGAAAGTTTTGTTCTGCAATAAAACTAGTTAGACTTTGCATTAAAGTTTCCTGTGAGTGTGTTTCTTTTATTTATACAAGTAAACATCCCAAAGAAACTAAAACCCAAAAAGCAGTGACATTCGGGTAAGTCTTGGCAACGTGCCAGATATCTTCAAAGGTAGGACGAAAGAACTCTTCCCAGGCAAGTGCCAGATTTACTTTAATTTTAGCCCACATTTTTCTTATTCTCCTTTACTACAACTTCCACATTATCAGGGATTTCAATCTTGATATGAGGATGGCTGTGGTACAAGTAGAACTTGGTGTCACTAAATTCTTTGAACATGTGAGTCCAAATAGGACGCCAGTTGTTTGCCAGCCGGTGAGTATTTGTTGCGCTACGGTCACTCTCTAGAATGAGGTCACTATAGCTTCTGAGGTTCATATCAAACATAGAGTCAAAGCCATAGACATGACATTCTGTCGCTTTCATCTTACGACAAGCATAGTCCATTGCCATATGCCCGCAGGTGAAGTTCGTGGCATTTTTGGCATACTTCGGCACATGCTGATGGAATCCCTTAATCCGATGAGCATACTTCAGATAAAAGTCTGGGCGCATTTCCATCCACTTACGAGGACGAGTCCCCAGAATCCAATCATACATGTCTAGATTGATTTCGCCCTTTGTCAGAGCATTCATCATCTTGAAGTCCACCATAACGCTAGCATAGACTTCATTCGTGGGAATCTCAAACGGAGGCATATTACAAATCAAAAGTTTACCGGGAGTTCCCCGCTTAAACATATATGCATGGTCACCATTGCCTAAGACATTCACTCTCATGATTTATTTTCTCTTCTCCATTAGAGCAACTGCTTTATCATATTCGGCACGGTCTACAACACCCTCTGCCAGCAGACGCTCACGGTTCTTCATGTGTGCTGCTTGAGTCTCTTCTTTAGAACCACCAAAGTAAGGTACACAATGACCTTCGTCAATCATGACCTCAGTTGCAGGTCTCCAAGAGTCAGTCTTGGCATCATAAACACTGAAGTCTCCCAGCACCCGACCAAACTTACCCTTCATGTCTTCACCGTCTTTGGCGATTTGAGTCTTGAGTACAGGCTGCTTGCCAAGAAGTTCTTTGAGTCGCTTCTTGGCAGCAAGACCAAAGAGCTTCTCAACCTTGTCAGAGGTACGAGACTCAGGAGTGTCAATACCCATGATTCTCACACGCTCATCAGACAATACTACACCAAAACCTAGTTCAATGTCAACATCTACCGTATCACCATCTACAACACGAAGCAGCTTCGTTCTATATTCATACATCTTCGTCATCACCTTTATCAAAGAATTCACTCCAGTCAGGAGTATCGCCACCCCCAGGAATATACCATTCGTCTTTGTCAAAATATCTATCGCACATCTCAAGCATCTCGTGGTACTCTGCCATCTTGGTCATCTCGCTTGTGACGGCTTCCATGATGTCAGGATGCTCACCGATACCCGAAGGGTTCTCAAGGTAAACTTCAATATTCATTCTATGTCTTTCTAGCTGTCCTTCCGCATAGCTACGGATTGCGAACAGCATCCTTTCCCTTCCCAGTCTCTGGTTCATCGGGCTTCTCCTCTTTGGGCGGTGCATCAAGGTCTCTATAGTAGACCACTACCTCTTTCAGTTGATTTATATAGCGACGAAGTTCCTGCATGTTATACGCCATCAACTCATAATCACCAACGGACATGGCAATAAAAACGATACCGCCATTGTTCTCTTTCTTCGTGCGCTCTACAAACTCATCAAAGTTTGCACCAGAGACCACATACCACTTAGGGTCTCTGAGTGTGATTGCCCTTGGCATCGGGGGATGAGTAATCGGAATCTTTACTTCTACTGTCTTGATTTCCACAGGAATCGGTTTCGGCGGCTCTTCTTTTTTGCCAAAACCAAACTTGGGGAGACCAAAACTGGTGCATCCACTAATCGTCAATACTGTCAATAAAAGCGCTGTCTTTTTCAATAGTCCTGAATACATCACTCGTCCCCTTATTAATCCGTGTTTCAATCAACCCAGGTTTGGCAGCAGCAAGTTTCGCAAGATTGTGACGAGCGAAGATTGCCAGATACCGTTGTGCCTCTGCTTCAATCTCAGCATTCCGAGTAGAGAGTTTGTTCAGCGACTCGGTAGTTTTCTGAAGATTGTTCTGAAGTGCATCAATCGTTTTCTGCTGTTCTGCCTCTCGCATCTCAAATGCATTCAGCAGGTTCTTCTGAGTCTGTAACTCAGCATCCTTTGCAGCAAGTGCCCGTTGAGTCTGTCCGTAATAGACATACCCCGCAGCACCCATCACAATGAGGATTACAAATAAAAGTCTACTCATATTACACCTCTATATCGTGCCAGTTTTCTTTGATATACGGCAAGTGAGGAAGCTCATGGGGCTTGGGCCTTCCGCCGCAATCTACAATTTTCACTTTGCTAGACAAGTGTTGTGGAAACTTCCACTGCCCCATAATCTTCTCACCAAGATGAAACTTCAGATTCAGTTTAAAATTAGGAAAGGTCTCGTCAATGTAGAAGATGTCCTTCTCATCTAAGAACTGACCAGTCCAGACTTGGTCTCCTCCCCTAAAGTCTTGAAGCTCATGAGCTTGAGCGATGAATCTATTGTACACATCAAGCATTCTGTTCTTTTCTACAATCATGACCGAAGAACTAAATTTGTTATTCATCCACATGATAGCATCAGACACGCAAGAGATTTTTTTATTCTGCTTGACAGCATACTCAATCTCTTCATCAAAATTCTTAACGATAACAGTATCTATATCCATATAAAGATTGTAGCCATCAGGCATCTGGTCGCCATAGACCATCATCTTATTCCACCATCCTTCCAACCTTCTGGATT
>Ga0213859_10000982_pt1 | contig 12913 bp, 25 predicted proteins | sample PICome_2_FD_160133 | JGI IMG/M metagenome (GOLD analysis project Ga0213859, IMG submission 160133) | Coastal seawater microbial communities near Pivers Island, North Carolina, United States - PICO304 | ecosystem: Environmental > Aquatic > Marine > Coastal | place: USA: North Carolina... | reverse complement strand
AACGAGAATCATTTTTACACACCATTACAAAAAGTTTACTTTTTAGTATGTGGAATAATAGTTGCACTGTCAGTTGCATATATAACTCATCTTTATTTTGAATATAGAGTTGTGAATGCAACATGGGAGACAACATTTGTATCACCTGCCGCTTTTTGGGAAGAAGTCCCTGAATGGAAATGGCAGCCTATCTTTGTGGAGTAGGATATGTATGGAAATGAAAGAGTAAATAGTATTATTATAACAGGTATAATCTTCAGTGTTATTATTCACTATGGGTTACTAATGAACGGATGGGGGAATAGAATAGAATGGCTACAAAGTTTATCGATAGATTATGTTTCCTTTTTACCGGAAAACTAGAGGAGGAGAAGGACAATGACAAATATGACCCAATCTCCGCCAGAGTGGCTGATATTAGGAGAAGAATCGCCGATTTGGAAAGCCGCATTGGAAGGACAAAACAATCCTATCAGACACCTAAGGTACAAAGGCAAGAAAGTCTACCAATGGAAAAAACAAAGGACACAAAATCTTCATCTCTTAGAGATGACGAGCTTGCGGCAATCAAAGCAAAACTGTTAGGTAAGAAATAGTGATAGAATTAGTAATGGCAGGTATGCTTGAATGTACACTTGTAACACAAAGAATAAAAAACGATGACTTGTATTGTTTTTATCAATGTGTAGATACTACAAGAGAATTTGCGAGTACTTCAAGACAATATTTTTGTCCTAAAACTTTATATGAAGACAGAACTCCTTTACCTTTTAAAGATAGAAATCATAAAAAGAATAGATGGACTAAACGCGATATCGATAGAATAATCAAAGACTAAATGTTCATATAAATACGTTATGACAAAGTGGATCACTCATTGGACAATAGCCTTTATCACGGCTGTAGTTATGATACTCATACACTACGGGGATGGTACCATTGTTCAAACGGCTCGGCTCAAGCAGTTTGATCTACTTCAAACGACAGATGAGCCAATGCTCTCCCAGGATATAGCAGTAGTCACCATCGACGAAACAGCCATAGAAAAGTACGGTCAATGGCCCTGGAAGCGTGATGTTCTTGCAGATATAATCTGGAAACTTCGCGAAGCAGGTGCTGGCATTATTGTAATGCCTATGCTGTTCTCAGAACAAGATAGACTTGGAGGAGATTTAGCATTAGCCGAAGCACTTGTCGAAAACGGTGTAGTGATAGCACAAACAGGAACTACATCGGGTGTAAGCCGCAATCCTGTGCCGCGAGGAGTTGCGAAGATAGGTAATCCTATTCCATTTTTATATGAATGGCCAGGAATGCTGGGACCTATATCACTGCTAGGAGATAATGCCGACGGTGTTGGTGTATTAAACACTTTTCCAGAAATCGACGGTGTGGTAAGACGAGTACCTCTCCTAATGCGTATCGGCGAAGATACGTATCCTGCTATGGCAGTGGAAGTTATACGAGTTGCTACTGGCGCTCCCTCCTACCAAGTAAAGGCTAACGAAGGAGGCATTGAAGCTGTAAGAGTTCCAGGTTATCCAGTAATTAAAACTGATCCTAACGGACAAATATGGTTGCGTTGGAATAAGCAGTTTGAAACTGTTTCAGTTGCGGCGGATAACTTTAGCATCGTAGAAGGCAAAACAGTAATCATAGGCACAACAGCAGAAGGCTTAGGTGGCATCATTGCTTCACCACAAGGCCCGCAATACAACTATATGCCAGCGGCAATAACCTTACAAACAGTAATAGATGGAGATCAAATTCAACGTCCTTACTGGGCACTTTTAGCAGAAATGATGACAACGGCAGTCTTGGGCATAGCCCTTGTGCTTCTTGCACGTTTTGCTCCCTATTGGTTAGTCGGAATAAAGATAGTTGCGTTTAGTGGAATACTAATATATGGCGCACATTACGCCTGGACAAATTATTTGTACTTGCTTGATATTACTATGCCGCTGGCAACAGTGCTTCTTGTAGGATTACATGCTGTATTCAATAGATTTGTAAGCGAATTCTTTCAGAAGCAGGCAATTAAAAAACAATTTGCTGGTTATGCTTCACCAACAGTGGTGCGAATGCTACAAGAGAATCCAGCATTAATTAAAGACGGAATGAAAAAAGAAGTAAGTATTTGCTTCTCAGACTTACGTGGGTTCACCCCCCTGGGTGAGAGCTTTGGTGATGATGTCAAGGGTCTCACCCGCATTATGAATGGATACATGGATAGTATTACACAACCAATACTTGATGCTGACGGTATGGTTATAAAATACATTGGTGACGCAAGTATGCACGTACATAACGCACCTATCGATGATCCAGAACATCCTAAAACAGCAGTACAGACTGCTCTGAATATGCTAAAAGCTGTGGAGGACTTTAATGAGCATACTATCAATCCTCAAGGAAGACCTCCCGTGGGTATGGGGGCTGGCGTCAATACTGGACTCGGATACCTGGGAGAAATGGGAAGTACCGCAAGACACTCATACGATGTCCTTGGAGACGCAGTTAGTACTGCCGCAAGAATCGAAAGCAAGTGTAAAGAATATGGATGCTTGCTCTTAGTAGGAGAAAGCACATATAAAGCGACTAAGAATGATTTCTTTTATTTAAAAGTAGATGATTTACAAGTAAAAGGAAAAAGTGTAGGACTAAGCATATATACTGTTTTAGATGACGTTGGTCCTGCTTGGTCAAAAGCACAAAGTAAACATCATCAAATGCATCAGGATTATAAAGCACAAAGATTTGACGATGCTATTAAAAAATGTCGTATGCTACATGACCATTTTGATCACAAAATGCAAGGGTATTATGACATGTGGATTGAGCGTTGCGAATATATGAAAACACAAAATTTACCAAAAGATTGGAATGGTGTGTTTATAGCAACCAGTAAGTAATTACTTCAATCCTTGTTTTTTTAACTTAGTTGCTATGAATTCAGCGGCCATTAGATGTGTTTTATATCCCCAATGATGTAAATCCCTCCCATCATCTATCTGAGCTATATGGTCTACTGCTAATTCTTTTGCTGTATCATGTTGCCATGTTGCTTCATAGTAGATTGTTTTATCTTTCCATAATGCTCTATCTGTTTGTACATAAAACATAGATCTGTACTGCCACTCATGTCTATAACACCAATGTCTTGTTGCTGGTTGATAATTAATAAGCCGCTTACCGCCATGTTTTTCTGGTGATTCCGGATCATATTCTGTATATCTATGAGTACCTGTCCAAAGTTGTACTATTGCTTTTGGGTGCGGAAAGTTATCATGTAAAATTACACTATTCCAACAACTGCGGTCAATAGCAGATCCACTTACACCTAAATTTATTACAGGAAGTCCTAGCAGTGTTTGTAGGTGTGTTGTAAAAATATCTTCAATAGCATTGCCCATTCCTACAACAAACGAATCTCCAAGCACTACTACGCTATTTGCCCAATCAACTGTAGAAAATTCTGGAGCTCTAAACCCGTCCATGTTGTATTTGTATGATATTTTTTTGTCATAGTAATACCACTTAGGACCAAATTTTTTTTGATTCTTTCTATGATATTTTGGTCCGAAACGGTCTTCGTTTTCATACCTAATTTCGATACCTCGCCTATAGTTTCCAATAGGTATAGTACTAAACATTTTTACTTAGGCTTTTTTTTAAATCTTCTCTGTACTTTTTCCAATAAGCCATACGCTCATTAAAACTAGCTCTACGAGCCTCATGCTCTTTAATCTTCTTTATGTAATGTTTTATAGGTATTTGTATCGCAGTCACATCCTGTACAAACGTCATTTACGCACTCCTCGCATGTAGGTTGATAGCAGTGGCAACGATGGCCACACTTTTTACAGGTTCTTTCCTCTCCCAGCACGTTTCACCTCCTTCTCAATATCTTCAAGGTCAATATTAATCTTTTTACCAGTTACTTTCTCGTACTCTTCTTTGAACTCTATAACCATATTTATTTTCTGCGTAAGGCGTATCATGTCATTGTCTAACATGCGAATCCTATCTATTAATGCTATTAGTGTAGCGTTGGCTTCTCCTAAGACTGGTTTAACTTCTTTTGTTACCCAGATCCATACATAGTATACAAAATATCCTAGGCCCATAGCCGCAATAATAGGGAATCCGTAATCCTTAATCGCTGTCGCTAGTTCGCTCGTCATTGTGTTTTTTGCCCTCTTCATACTTCATCATTAATGTTTGAAGTTGATCAGTTTTAATTAACCAACCATGTTCATTAACAATAAAGACATCACCTGGTCGATAAAGATAATGATCTTTTTGTGAACCATCTTTGGCCACTCCCATTACTTCACCTTCCCAATCGCCTTTTACTTTAAAGCCGTTACCTCCTGGTATACTATCAATTGTATAATCTACCCACATCATTTTTAATCTCTCCTTGCATCTTCTTTGCCTTCGTTTGCGGCTAATCTATCTATGTTTGGCTTTACTCCCAAAGCATAACTCATTAGCGTATCGATCTTAATTAGATCGTTATTCATGGTTTGTACTCTGTTGTCAAGTGCGTTAATTATGCCCTTGAGTCCATGTACACTACCCGTTACAGATGCTAGAATGAATTTTAAAGTTGTGAATACAAAGATTCCAGCCGCGATTGCCCCTGCGATTGGAAACCCTACGTCTGATACGAATGTAAGAAAATCCATTTTACTTCTGCCCTCCAAATGTATTTACCACTTTTGGCTTAAAAAATCACTTGACAATCTAAATAATATTTGTTAATATGCAGCATAAACCTTAAGGAGTATATAATGATTGAAGGATTTAGTCCTCCATGTGTCCATTTTCGAATTCGTGTAAGAGACGAGTCTATAGAAGGACCTAACCCTTATCGCTGGGACACTGTCACTAGTGATAGCCTTTTCAAAGGCAAACGTGTAGTACTGTTTAGTCTGCCAGGAGCATTTACACCTACTTGCTCAACATATCAACTACCAGGATTTGAAGAAAATTACGACAATATTCGTAATAATGATATTGACGAAGTTTACTGTATTTCAGTAAATGACGCATTTGTTATGAATGCCTGGGGTAAACAACAAGGCATCCAGAATGTAAAACTTATTCCAGATGGGTCTGGTAACTTTACTCGTTATATGGGTATGCTTATTGGTAAGAACCATTTAGGCTTTGGTATGCGTAGTTGGCGTTACATGTGTGTTATTAATGACGGTGTTATTGAAAAATGGTGGCAAGAGCCAGGCATCAACAATAACGGTGAAGATGATGATCCATATGAACAAACAACACCAGAAAACTGTTGTGATTACTTGAGTAAAAGGTATTAATTTTGCTAAGAGATATAAAGGACAGCGAATATCACATGATCAATGATGATCCTGTTAGACCACATATTCCAGTAGACTGGAGAACAGGATCTGAAAGAAAAGTTTGGGTTTTAGAAGATGATACATCTAAAGAAGTTCGAGCAATCATTTGTGTAGCATTTACAGAAGAAGCACCAATAACAGAACATGAGCTAGATTACTATAGTCAAGCCGCATGCCAAGATGGTCAGCATGGTCGTATTGCTGTCTTTTATACAGTATGGAGTTATTCAAAAGGTGCTGGTAGGGATATAATAATCGAATCTGGCAAAAGAATCAAAAAAGAATACCCTCATGTAAAACGTATGGTTACTCTAAGTCCTCTTACAGAAATGGCTGAAAAATTTCATTTAAGAAATGGTGCTAAATTTGTAAAAAAAGGACAAGAATGTCAGAATTTTGAGTATAATTTAACTTGACTTTAGTTGTAAATTTAGTTATAATAAACTTATGAATTATGTAGAAGTCACAGGTGGTAAATTATATCAGCGAAAGTATGTTGAGTCACTCTCGTACTTTTGCCTTAAAATGCTTATGCCAAGAAAAAATAATCTTGAAATACACATTAACCTTAAAACGCTTAACGAAGATGCTTATGGTTATTGTTTAGCTGTTGATAATAATGAGTATGAACTTGAGATTGATAAAAATTTAAGTTTAAGAAAACTTTTAACGACTGTTGCTCATGAACTTGTTCATGTAAAGCAATATGCTCGTAAAGAGCTCAAAGGCGATTATGTCTGGCTTGGAAGGACTTATGCTCCTAAGAAGACAGATTATTGGGATCGTCCTTGGGAAATAGAGGCACATGGACGTGAATGCGGTTTATTCGTCCGTTGGGCAGAGGCAAATGAATTAGGCAAAAAAGATTGGACAAAAGAATGATGACAAATAAGACTTTACCTTTAAGAACAGTATCTACACAAGAAGCAATGGCAATGGCATTTGCGGCACATAGGGTGAACAAAGGTTATATTAAAGATACTCGTAGATTCAGTGAGGATAATCCTACACAGTTTTCTAACAAGGAAATTATGGCGTTCACTTTTAAGAATACTGATTTTGCGCCAAACGATTTTGTTCCATTCAAACCACAAGTAGAAGATTATGAAGCAGTAGAAGAAGCACGAAAATGGCTGAAGCGTTATGTGCTCTTAGGTCTTGGCAATCTAGATGAATTTAAACGTGATATGATAGAGTCTGTACAAGCAGAAGAAGTACCAGTTACTAATTTAGGTCGTGTTGCATTTCTACCAGAGTTTATTAGGAGAGACAAACACGAGTCTGCTCTGAAAAAAGAAATACGTATCGAATATAGAGACTCTCAACACATAGGAAAAGAAAAAGATTCTGTTGAAGGTGTTGCTAAAATTTTAGATAAGTTTTATAGTAATAAATGGGAAACTTATAATTTCACCGCAGTTATGAACGGCAACCTAGTGTCGTACATGAACAAGTATGATAAAGATGTAGGAACAATGGTTCGCATCAAAGCCAAGGTAAAGAATCATACTAAAAATAGACTGTTTCAAGCAAACGAGACTAGGCTCAACTATGTAAAGGTTTATAAAGTATGATTCAATTTGATAACAAAGCAACACTAACTAATACTGGCAATGATATGGCTGTTGAAGTTGAAATTGATAATTTTAGAGAAGGCAAATCTTTTGATGCTTTTCCTGCTAAAAATAAAATAGCCATGCGTTGGAATGGTAAAGTTTATGTAGGCAATGCTCTTGGTATGGAGTTTACAAGCCCTGGACCAGCATCTTTTAACATTAAGGAAGGAAGAAAATGAATAGTAAATTTGATGGACCTTTAGTATCCGCATTTGAAAGTGATACAAGAGGTGTGATTAAACAAGTGCTTACAACTTATAGAGTTAATGACGGTATGCTTAGAAAAGAAACAACCACAAGGCAGTTTAGTAAAGATGGAACTGACTGGCATGATTCAAGCACAATCGAGCCTTTGGCAGAGGTAAAAAATGGCTGAACCAGTAGATCCAAGTAAAAAGCATTTTTATATCAGCCTTGTAAAAAGTGCTGTTCGTATTGTAGCTGGCATTATGTTGGTTATGGGTAATGTTGTGTTAGCAGGCGTATTCTTAATTGCCGCTGAAGGTTTAGGTATTTTGGAGGAACTGTAATGCCGTTAGTACCAATAGTAATTGAAAAAGAAGCAAAGGGCGAACGTAGCTACGATATCTATAGTCGTTTACTAAAAGACCGTATTGTGATGCTAAATGGTCCTGTAGAAGATATGAGTGCCAATATTATTACAGCTCAACTTTTGTTTTTAGAATCGCAAAATCCAGATAAACCTATTAATTTGTATATTAATTCTCCAGGCGGTGTCATCACAGCAGGAATGGGTATTTATGATACAATGCAATTTATAAAATCACCTGTATATACAACTGTGATGGGGCAGGCTTGTTCAATGGGTAGTTTCTTAGCACAAGCAGGAGAAGCTGGTCATAGGTATTTGCTTCCAAATGCTCGTCATATGATACATCAACCAAGTGGAGGTGCTAGAGGTATGGCAAGCGATATTGAGATTTCTTATAGAGAAATTATGTATTGGAAGAAACAGTTGACAGAATTATATGTCAATCATAACACAGCAGGCAAAACATTTGCTGACTTTGAACGTGACATGGATCGTGATACATTTATGACACCGCAAGAGGCAGTCGATTATGGTCTTGCTGATAAAATTGTAAGTAAACGTTCTTAAGGAGTAATAAAATGAAATTAAGTGAATTTAGAAAGAAGTTTGGTGAAGGCACAGATTTTGATCTTGACTACGGTAAACTTTTCATTATTGGATTGTGTATATACATTGCGGTTAAGGTATCATGAATGATTTAATTTTTACCAGCGCAGGAGACTATGTAGCTGACGCTAAGGGTATACCTACACAAGATGGTCTTCTATATCAGCTTCGTAGGGAAACACTTGTTGTTACCTTCAATAAACTAGACGGTGACGAACGAGTGATGACATGTACAAAAAGTTTAGATTTAATCCCTGAAGCAAGCCATCCAAAAACTGATAAAGAATCTAAGCCAGGTACTATTACAGTTTGGGATTTGAACGCTAAAGGTTGGAGAAGTTTTAGATATGAAAGAGTTACAAAAGTCGAAGCACCAGAAACTGATTAACGACTTAGTTAGAATAAATGTTTTAGAAGAAGAAGTTGAATATTATAAAACATTAATTAGACCTACTGACACAGGTCACGTACATACTGCTATAAATTTTATACAGGATAGGATACGGATTTTAAAAGGTAGAAAAAAAGAATGGCCGTTTGATGTTTCATAATTTATTTCCTACACTTATAGCTGAGTTTGATCTTTCTGATCGAGTTGACAATGATGTTATTGTTGACAAAATGAGAATTAGCGGACTAGCAATGCATGGTTTGTTAAACAAAGGACAAAGTAGTTATTTAGGCGGTTTTGATTGCGCCCTAACAAGACTTGCTATGACTGATTTACAACAAGCAATCAAAGATAGTGTAGATGAATATTGTAAACATGCTGGATTAGAAGAAAACGTAATAGTAAACAGTTGGTGTAATATTGTACATGAAGGTGGCCAGGTAAGACGCCATAGGCACGAAAAGAGTGTTCTAAGTGGTGTATATTATCCTAGGAGCAGTAGTGATGATTGTCCTTTGATGTTTGAAAATCCAAATCAAATATATAAGATGACAGAAACAAAGACGCACGATACACCAATCAATTGGCATGAAGTTGGATTTACAGTCGAAGCAGGTAGACTTCTACTTTGGCCAAGTTATCTTCATCATTATTCAAAGAAAAATGGAAGTGATGAACGTTTTTCTATTAGCTTTAATACTTTAGAAAAATCCTTTATAGATAGCATTAATAAGTTGACCTAATAAATAAAACGTGTTATAAATTAATCACATAATCAGGAGAAAACAAGTGAAAAAATTAGCAATCGCAGGATTGATGACGATCGTATCAATTACTCCAGCACTAGCTGAAACAGTAGAAGATCATTTCAAAACTATTACTAAACGTGTGCCATATACTGAAACAGTTTGTAATATTGTTGATGTACCTATTTACGGTAAGACAGGCGGTGGCGCAAGCGCAGGTGATGTGCTTGGAGGTATGATTATTGGAGGCTTGCTTGGCAAGGGAGTAACTAATAAGGATAATGGTGCCGCAGTTGGCGCAGTAATTGGCGGTATGGTTGCCGCTGATAAAAAGAACGGCGAGGAAAAAATTATCGGATATAAGCAAGAGCAAAGATGTTCTGACTTTACTCGTTATTCAGAAAAAAGTGAGCAAGTTTATAGCCATTCCACTGTTACTTTTTGGAGTGACGGTAAACAATACGTTTTACGTTTTAAAAAATAGGAGGGTGGGCAGGACGGTAATGCAGCGGATTGCTAATCCGTACAGCCTGTAAAGGGCTGAGTGGGTTCGACTCCCACACCCTCCGCCATTATAAAGGAAATAAAAAAATGACAATAGCAATTGGATTAATGTTCAGCATGTTTATGTGGGACAATCAAAAGTTTTTTGGCACAGCAGAAAAACAAGTCGAGTCTGGCTATAGCTGGGAATATGTAGGTAAGACAGAACCTTCAGGGGTCCCCGCTTTAACTGTACTTGACAGTCAAGAAAACGAAGTTATTTACTTTAAATTAACTAAGTAACTTATTGCTGGCATAGCTCAGCTGGTAGAGCAACTGATTTGTAATCAGTAGGTCCGCGGTTCGAGTCCGTGTGCCAGCACCAGGGGCCCATGTGGTGAAATTGGTAGACACGCAGGTTTTAGGTACCTGTGCTTACGGCGTGGGGGTTCAAGTCCCTCCATGGGCACCATAACACATAGAGAGAGAAATGGATAAAGAATTAAAAAATAAAATAGAAGAATTGGACAAAAAAGTTGACAAAATTCAGTTGACTTTAGACCAACTTGATGCTAAATTAAGTAAACATATTGACTTCATAGATAACACCTATGAAGGTTTGAGAAATCCGATTAACGCCGCAAAGCGATTTTTAGGGAGATAAAATGAAACTACTGTGGAACAGAAAACCAGATACACGCCCACATTGGGAAGTAATGGCAGATGATGGAATGAACAAATTCTTGAAGTTCTGCGTAACCTGTGTATTTTTATGGATGGGTTATCAAACTGTAATAGCACTAATTGATAGATTCTCTAATGTATAAGGTAACAGCATATTTTAGAGACCACAAGGTATCACAGAAGTTTTATGATATGTATGATGCCATTGATTGGCGTGACAGTGCTGACGCACACTATCCAAAAGATGTTAAATTTGAAAAGGTGAATGATATGAGAGAATTTGTATATGATAGTTGGAATGCTGTAATGAACGCAGACCGTAATCCACTCAGACATATACCCGACCTTCACGCAAGACATATGGTGTTACAAGTGCTTGCTTGGATGTGGTGTATTGTGTTTAGTTTTTATGTGGGTAGTTTTGTAGTATTTGGTATTAGTGCTATTGCCCACGTTGCGCTGTTAGGTGCTATCGCAATTACAGTAGGTACATTTGAAGTGGCAAAACGCAAACCTACTTTCTTTTTAAAAGAAGGATATCATACTAAAAGCCGTGCACGTCAAAACATGTGGATTAACGGTCAAAAAGTAAAATTAGATGCCAATGACCCAGGCGGTGAGCACGAATAAAAATCTAGCGGCATTGGTGTAGTGGTAACATGCGAGCCTTCCAAGCTCTTGTCACCGGTTCGAATCCGGTATGCCGCTCCAATTTATAAATACAACAAGATGTTCAAAGCCGTAAAAGAAATCATATGGCACATAACTTGCTCCAAGTGTAGTAACTGGTTTACATATGCTACAATGGAGGATAAACTTTGTATTGATCGTTATACATTTCATTGCCCACACTGCGGAGAAAAGGGAAGTGTTAGACGTGAAGATGATAAATAATATGATTTAGCAAACAGCTCAATTTTTTTTTGAGCAAATTTTTTTTAGGTCGTTAACCAGAAAAGGAAAAAGAAATGACGCAATTAATATCTCCAGATAAATTTACAAAAACAGTTGGCCTTTTAAGGTCATTTTTTTTGGACAAAGGATTTTTAGAAGTCCATACACAAAACAGATTAAGCATACTAGCCGCATGTGAAGATCCATTCAATGTAGCAACATACAATTACGCAGGGCAGGTTTGGCCCTTGCCACAAACAGGCCAGATGTGGTTAGAACACGAACTCCTAAGTAAGCCCGATAGTAAGGGCTTTTTTTGTGTCTCCACATCTTATAGGCAAGAGCCTAATGCTATTCCAGGTAGGCATGATATTATCTTTCCAATGTTTGAATTTGAATTTCCGGGTAGTGTAGACGATTTAAAAGCAATGGAGTATGAGCTTTGCGAATACTTAGGGTTTGACGCACTAACAGAAAAGACATATAAAGAATGGCAAGATCATTTTCAAATTGGTGCTAATGTTGAAATGGATGCCACACACGAAACTAAAATGTTCGAACGCTTTGGTTCAACACTAATAACAAACTTTCCTGAAATGACATCCCCGTTCTGGAACATGAGCAGAAACGATGATGGCAAAACAGCTAAGAAGATGGATGTCATCTTAGGAGGTATGGAAACCATAGGATCAGCAGAACGCTCATGTGATGTTGATATGATGCGTGATACATTCCATTCAATTACAGACGGCGCATACTCAAAACTACTGTTTGAGTTATTCGGTAAAGAAAGAGTAGAAGCAGAACTTGAAAAGTTTTTAGAGTTTGACTTCTTCCAAAGAGTAGGTGGCGGTATTGGTATGACTAGGATGATTGCCGCATTGGATAAGAAGTAATATAATCTGGGGTGGTGGAATCAGGTAGACACGCACGACTGTTCATCGTGTGGTAAGTAACTGGCAAAGTATTTACCGTGGAGGTTCGAGTCCTTCCCCCAGAGCCAATTATAAGGAAACAACATGAAACTATTTCAAGATGGTGACTTTACGAGTCACGCAGGATTACCACTAGCATGGAAACTAGAGTGTGATGCTATTACAGATGACGAATGGCGTTGTATAGCAAAAATGGTTATGGATTACCAAGAGCGTCCATTCTTTAAAGCAGTGGGAATTCCAAGAGGTGGGTTGAAGTTTGCTGAAGCAATGAATGAATACGCAAGTGGTGATGAAAAAGATCCGATAATGATATGCGATGATGTGTTTACTACAGGTACAAGCATGAAGGAATTTATTGCCGAAAATTATCCTAATTGGATATCGGGTATGGGATTTCGTTGGGTCTTATTTGCTCGAACACCCTGTTATGATCACCCGCATCATGTTCGTGCTTTATTCACAATGCCTAAGCCAACAGAAGAACGCTATAGAAATTTATCTTCCAAAATAGGTTGACTTTTTTATACTAGATGTTATAGTGTAAAGATAATGCCGGTTCGATACAGTTGGAGAGGTATGCTGGTCTCCAAAACCAGTGCGTAAGCTGAGTAGGTTCGAATCCTACAA
>Ga0213859_10000981_pt1 | contig 12917 bp, 13 predicted proteins | sample PICome_2_FD_160133 | JGI IMG/M metagenome (GOLD analysis project Ga0213859, IMG submission 160133) | Coastal seawater microbial communities near Pivers Island, North Carolina, United States - PICO304 | ecosystem: Environmental > Aquatic > Marine > Coastal | place: USA: North Carolina... | reverse complement strand
GGAGGCACGAGTGCTGGAAAAACCTTTGGCATCTTGCCTATCCTTATACACAAAGCAGCAGACACACCAAATCTTGAAATAAGCGTTGTAGCTGAATCAATACCACATTTGCGTAGGGGAGCGCTTAGAGATTTTCTGAAAATTATGAAGTCTATCAACAGGTATGTAGATAGCAGATATAACAAGAGCCATTTACGTTATGACTTTGCTAATGGCAGTTTTATAGAGTTCTTTAGCGCAGATGACCCAAGCAAATTAAGAGGAGCAAGAAGAGATATACTCTATATCAATGAGTGCAACAATGTAACCTTTGACGCTTACAACGAAATGGCAATCAGAACGAAACGAGAGGTGTATTTGGATTTTAACCCAGCTAATGAGTTTTGGGTGCATAGCGAATTACAACACGAAACAGACGCAGACTTCATTATTTTGACGTACAAGGACAATGAGGGGCTTGATGAGGGTATAGTAGCACAAATCGAAAAGAATCGCTTAAAAGCAAAAACAAGCGCATACTGGGACAATTGGTGGCGAGTTTATGGAGAGGGAAAAATCGGACAACTTCAAGGAGCAGTATTTACCAACTATTCAATCATTGATAAAATACCAGAGGAGGCGAGATTAATCGGCATAGGACTTGACTTTGGATATTCAGCAGACCCAACGGCAATCATTGAGATATACACCTACAATAACCAAAGGATATTAAACGAGAAAGCCTACCAAACAAAAATGTTAAATTCTGACATCGCTAAAATATTGCCTGTAAGCGTTCCAATTGTAGCAGATAGTGCAGAGCCTAAAAGCATTGAAGAAATCAGACGACAGAAACACGGAATACTAATTAAAGGCGCTACAAAAGGAAAGGACTCTATTAACTATGGCATAGACGTAATGCAGAGACAAGATTATTTAGTAACAAGGGATAGCACAAACCTAATAAAAGAATTAAGGTCATATTGTTGGGATACTGACAAACAGGGAAAACGATTAAACAAACCTATCGACCATTTTAATCACGCATTGGATGCGGTGCGCTATCACGAAATGGACACACTTGGTTTAAATAAGAATTATGGAAGCTATAGCATAATGTGATAGGGATAACAAAAACACGAATATTTAGTTATTAATATAAGAGAGTATGAAAATAGATATAACATTACCAACTGACCTAAACGAAATACCTTTAGTAAGGTATCAGAAATTCATTGAGATGCAACAAAAAAGCAACGATGAAGAGTTTATTGCTCAAAAAATGATACAAATATTTTGTGGCATAGAATTAAAGGAAGTGTTACATATTAAGATGAAAGACCTTAACGAGCTTATAGAACACTTTACAAAGATATTTAAGCAACGTCCTAAACTGATAAGAGAGTTTAAAATAGACAAGCATAAATTCGCATTTATACCTAACCTTGAAAATATAACCTTTGGCGAGTATGTAGATATAGAACACAACCTACAAGACTGGAAAACATATCACAAAGCTATGGCAGTAATGTACCGACCAATCAAGGAACAATACAAAGACAAATATTCAATTGTAGACTACGAACCTAATGAAGATATGCAAGAGCTGATGAAGTTCGCTCCTTTAGATGTCGCTTTAAGTGCCTCTTTTTTTTTGCAAAATTTAGGGATAGAATTGTTAAACGCTACAATGACTTATTTGAAGAGCGAACTGACGAAGATGACGGATTCTCTGAATTCTCAGAACGAAAACAATTTGCAAAGCGCTGGGGATGGTATAGTTCAATCTATCAATGCGCTCAAGGAGATATATCCAAGTATGATGAAGTCACAAGATTACGACTTACTCAATGTCTCACCTATCTCACGTTCGAAAAACAAAAAAGGGAAATTGAAGACAGAGAAATTAAAAGACAAATGAAAAAATAGATATGAATTATTTCGATATTATAGACAAGTTAAGAACACACTTTGAAAGCGATGCTTTAGTTTCTACAGTCTCGCAGGGTGACATCTTTGACATTGACCTAAATAAGCAGACCATATTCCCATTGGTGCATATTATAGTCAATACTGCAACCTTTGAGAATAACGTCATAAGGTACAATATAAGCATACTGGCAATGGATATAGTAAACGTATCAAAAGACGAAACAACAGATAAATTTGACGGCAACGACAATGAGCTTTATGTACTCAACACTATGTTAGCAGTTCAGAATAGGTGCTATGAATTGTTAAGACGTGGCGACTTATACACGGATAAATTCCAAGTAGACGGAACACCGAGCTGCGAACCATTTACTGAACGAATGGAAAACAATTTAACAGGATGGACAATGAGCCTTGATATCTTAATTCCTAACGATATGACTATCTGCTAATGAAGAAAGGCGAAGTACAAAAGATATTGGATGAGTTTAGAGATAAGGTCATCGCAGAGGCAAAACAAGGCTTACCACGAGATACTGGTGGTTTAGCTAAAAGCCTAAAGTCTTATGTTAAAGAATCTAAAAATAGTATTCAGATTTCATTCACAATGAATGATTATGGATTCTACCAAGATAGAGGAGTTAAAGGTGTGCGTAGTGGTCAGAGTTTAAGTGGATATCAGTTTGGTACAGGAAGAGGTAAAAAAGGGGGATTAACTAAAGGCATTAATAAATGGGTGCAAAGAAAGCAGATACAATTTAGGGACAAAGAAAGCGGTAGATTTTTAAGCTATGAACAAACGGCAAGAACTATCATTAGAAGCATATGGCAAAAAGGAATAAAGCCATCTATGTTTTTTACACGTCCTTTTGAGAAATATTACAAGAGATTACCTCAACAAGTAACAGAGAAATATGCTCTTGATATGGTTAATTTATTTAACACTATTACAAGCGAAAACTTTAAAAAATTAGCGAAATGAATTTAGCACGAAGTCCACATATTATAGAAATAGCAGAAACAGGTCAAGAAGGTTCTAAAGTAGAATTGTTTTTATGGAATAGTGGTAGTCAGCCTACCAATCCTCAATATACACTATCTAAACTTATACCAGCTTCAAACAAAATAGAAACCTATTATAATATATCGCCTTATGTTCGTGAATATTTTACGTTTACACATTGGCAAAACGCAACAGGTTTAACTTATGACATAGATATAGACGTTAATTTTATTGTGCAGTATGCAGTAAAAAGATATAAATTGGTATCTGGAACATATACTTTAATTGATACAATTACAGGCACATTTTCAAATGGCTTTGGTTATTACGAAGATGGTTACAATCCTGCAACACCTTCTGTATTATTAGACGAAGGTACTTACTACTATAACTACGATTCTACAATACCAACTTCACAAAATAACGGAACGTGGGGTTCTATAGATATTCAAATAAGTGTAGGTGACGTTGTAAGGTATACCGATTTAGTAACAGGTAGTAGTTTTGATTTTACTGCAACAACGGCTGGTACAAAAAGCTTTTCACGAATATACTTAACTTATGTAGCTAATGGCAATAAAGTAGAATGGTTAGCGGGTGGTACTCTTATTAAGTGGACGGCATACTTCAAACCTCAATGTGAACCAAAGTATCAACCTGTCACAGTGGACTTTGTTAATCGTTATGGTAGTTGGTCAAGAATCTTTTTTCAGAAGGCAAAAACACGAACTATTGAAGTAAAGAAAAACGAATACAAGTTAAATCCAGATAGTTTGCCGTTTATACCTGAAGACACAAGACAAAAAGCACAATTCAATATTAATGGCACAGAAACAATAAAACTAAATACAGGTTGGGTAAACGACAACTATGGCGAATATTTGCAGCAAATGTTTTTAAGTGAATATGTCGTCTTATGCGACTATGAAAACAATCAAGACTATGCAGCAGTAAAAGTAAAGCCAAGTTCACTAAAAAAACAGGTAGGTATAAATGACGGAATGATGAACTACACACTTGACTTTGAGTTTGCTTACGATATGATAAACACGGTAATTTAATGCGAACAGTTCAAGTATATATAGAAGGACAAAGACTTGACTTATTTGATGACGAACAAATAAGCGTTACAAGTAAACAACAAGACGTTCAAGACATAAGCAAAGTATTTACTGACTTTAGTCAATCGTTTAGTGTGCCAAGTACACCGAATAATGACGCGATTTTTTCACACTTCTATAATTCAGACGTTGGCGACTTACAAGATGTAAGCACTATATTCGATGCAAACCAAAGACGTGACGCGTTTATAGAAATAGACTTAACAACTTTTAGACGTGGCAAGATACAACTTGAGAAAGCCGAAATAAAAGACAATCAAGCTTATTCGTATCAAGTTACTTTCTATGGTGACATAACAAGCCTAAAAGACAAATTTAATGATGACAAACTTGTTAACTTAACCTACTTAAGAACATTTGGACACGCATACACGGCTACAGAAATACGAAATAGAATTACTGACGGTTCTACAAATTATCCTTTGAGATATCCGTTAATTACAAGACGTTACTTGACATATAATGACGGTGGCACTAACGACATAAACACGAATACAGGTGCGATACAATATAGTGAACTATTCCCAGCTATTAGAGTTACATCCATTATTGCAGCTATAGAAATACAATACGGTGTAGACTTTCAAGGTACTTTTTTAAGTGACAAAAGAATTAGAAATTGTTTTTTGTTTTGTCAAAATAAAGACGACTTTCAATTCTTTACAACTACCGAAGATGTAAACTTTACAACAGGTGGTCAAGATGCAAGTAACCCAAGTAGTGACGTATATGAGGACTATTTTGATTTAGCAAATGACACTTTAACTATAGCACCTATAAATTATGAGGATGCTTTTGGTGTGCCACCAAGTAGTCAATTTTGGCAAGACCAAATAAAACACAAAGTTTTGTTAGATGTTTTTTGCGCAAGTACAACGGCAGAATACTATGTAGATATATTTTTAAATGACGTTTTAACAACAACCATAAACGGTACTTTCGGTATTAATCAACAAGTTTATTTAAGGACTAATTCTCAAATAAACACACAAGATGTTTTAAGCTTTAGAGTACGTGCAACTGAAAGCACGACTGTAACTGTTACGGCAAACTATATACAAACGGGAAGTTTCCCACTTGGTGGTGGTGGTAGTATATCTAATACTTTCTATGCCGATGCAAGTAATACGTTAAGCGGTAATATTGACCCAATAGCCTACTTGCCAGATATGAAAGTAAGCGACTTCTTTACGGCAATTCTAAAAGAGTTTAATCTTACTTGTTATCCGTTAGAACAAGATGTATTCCAAGTTGAGCCGTTAGACGACTGGTATTTAAAAGGTGCTATTGTAGACATCACCAAATACACGGACATAAAATCTATCAATGTAGAAAGACTTAAACTATTTAATAACATAGTTCTAAAATACGAACAAAGTGAAAACATACTAAACAACCTATTTAGAGAATTATTCGGTCGTGAATATGGTGACGCACAAATAGCTTTTGATTATGACGGTGGCGAATATAAAATAGAACAACCGTTTGAAAATATGCAGATGAATAGGTTTACAGGTACTGACTTACAGGTAGGTTTTACTGTAGACAAAGACCTAAACACCTACACACCTAATCCGATGTTATTATATATGTATGATGAAACAAGTGTAAGCTTTAAATTTTATGACGGTTCGTCTTATTCTACTTTAACGGAGTATATGCCTTTCGGTCAAGATGTCAAGGTAAACACGGAAAACTATTCTTTAAACTTTAACCAAGAAATAAGTACACTTACAGGACAAGTAGAACAAAACACTTTATTTGCAACATACTACTTTGGTTATTTAAGTAATTTATTTAAACTTAAAAATAGACGTTACACCGTAAAGACGAATTTACCAGTAAGCCTACTAACTAATTTAAGGTTAAATGACCGTGTAATAATTCGTGATAAAAGATATATTATCGAATCAATGAAGTCTAACCTAAATAATGGTGACGTTGACTTTGTGTTGATAAATGACTTTAGAGCTATTCTTTCAGATAGTGGCACAGACCAGCCAGAAGTTATTATAACAGATGAAAACGCACAAGATGTAGACGTCAGAATATTGTTTCCAAATGACGTTGAAACTGCACGAGTATCAACTACAACAAGCGGTGTAACAATAACACCAAGCACTTTAACAAGTGAAGGTTTTGTAACAGTAAGCATACCAGCGAATCCTAACGCAACTACGGTACTAAAAACCGAAGACGACATAGACTACATAAACACCGAAAACACGAATAGAATAAGAACTGAAGGTGGTACTGTTGAACTAATTACTCTAAACGTACAATACACATTTATTAACGGCACACAATCAACTAACCAAATATACATACAACAACAAGCATAATGTTAAAACACATAATAGACTTACTACAAATAGACGAATTCTACGAAGCATCAGAAAACGTGCATATAGCTAAAGGACTATATAGTTATGAGACAGGATTGAAGGCGATATATAAGCAGAAGAAACGTGAACAAATGTTAAAAAAACTAAAAGCACAAGACAATGGCTGAAAATAAGACTATCAATATAAAGATAAATCAGAACGCTGACAAAGCGGAAAAAAGCTTTAAGAGTTACAATAAAGAATTAGGCAACACAAAGAAGCAATATGATGCCGTTTTAAAAAGTGGTAAGCCATTTGACCAACAACTTGAGGATATAAACAGAATAGTCAAAGAAACGCCTTTGAATGTTCGTGATATGAATAAGCAGATACAGGCTTATCAATCCATTGCATTAAGTGCTGGTAGAGAGACGCCTGTTGGTCGTAAAGCTTTAGAGGAAGCTGCTGCACTTCGTGATAGATATATTGATATCCAAAACGAAACTAAACGATTAGCAGACGACCAAAGGACATTAGAAGGTGTTATGCAAGGAGTAAGCACAGGTGTGGCAGTCTATGGTGGTATTCAAAGTGCTATGGCGCTAAGTGGTGTAGAGAGTGAAAAATTAAGAGAAACGCTTGTTAAATTACAGGCGGCACAAACCTTAATGAATAGCATTAACCAAGTAGCTACTGCATTCGAAAAAGAGAGCGCCTTAATGCTTACTTTAAAGGCTGCCAAAACAAACGCAGTTACGGCAGCAACGGCAGCGTATGCGGCAGTAACATCAACTACTACAGGAGTATTAAAGTTGTTTAGAATTGCATTAATATCTACAGGTATTGGTGCATTAATTGTTGGTATAGGATTACTTATAGCAAATTTTGATAAACTCATAAATGTTTTTGACCCTGTAATTCAAGGATTAAAGGATTTCGCTGATTGGATTGGTATTACCAATTTTGAGGAAGAGGAGAGAGAAGAGGCGAGAATCAAAAGAGCAGAGGCACAGAAAAAACGAATTGAAGGAGAAATTGAGAGGGAAACCAAATTAAATGATTTAAGAAAACGAAACTTTCAAGATGAGCAAAAAGCATTTGATAGACGTATTGCCTTGTTACAAGCAGAGGGAAAGGAAACAGGTATATTAGACCAGCTAAAAGAACTTAATGCAATCAAAGAAGCTAAACGTAACATTGAATATGCTAAAGGACAAATTGAAAGGATAAGACTATTAAAGAAAAGGCTTGACGGACAAAGCCAAGAAGCCAAGCAATTTGAACAACAAATAGACGCTTTTAATCAAGCAATAAAAGATAGTAATCAACAGATATTAGATTCAAATAACAATCTAAAAATCAATGTCATTAAAAACAATGAGGAAAAGACTAAAAGCTATCAAAAATATGCTGATGATATTAAGGCTTTAAATAGGCAAATACAAGATGCTCAATTAGAATTACAAGAAGACGGATTAGAAAAAGACCTTGAAGCAAATAGAATTAAGTTTGAAAGGCAAAGAGAACAGATTAAAGGCGAAGGCGAAAAGCAAAAAGAATTAAAAAGCTTATTAGTTGATTTAGAATTAAAGGCAGAGCAAGAAATAAGGCAAAAATATTTTAATGAAGAGAAGGCTTTATTAGGTGGCATCATAGATTTGAATGTTGAGATTAATAATAAAAGAATTGAAGACAATAAAAGAACGGCAGATTCAATTATTAAAACTAATGAAGAAACACGTCAAAAAGATTTAGCAAATGAGAAGGCAGTAGCAGACGCAAAAAATTCAATACGTGATGCACAGATAGCAAACGTCGAATCTGGTATTAATTTGCTTAAGGATGTAGCAGGGAAAAATAATAAACTTCAGGCATTGGCTATAGCAGCAGAGAATGCAGTAGGAATTGCAAAAATTATTATAAGCACACAAGCAGCAAATGCAGCAGCAAAGTTAAAATATGCACCAATTCCAGGCGGATTAGCATTAGCAGCAGCAGAGATAACGGCAAATAAAATTAGTGCTGGTATTGGTATAGCAGCATCTGTAGCAGCAGCAGCAAAAGGAATTGCAGCCTTAAAGTCAAGTGCGCCTTTAGATAGCGGTGGAGACTTAGGTGGTGGTGGTGTAGGTTCTGAAGCGGTAGTACCAGAATTTAATGTAGTGGGAGAATCTGGAATTAACCAACTTGCACAACTTCAGCAGCAACCTACTCAAGCTTTCGTAGTAAGTGGCGAAGTAACTTCAGCACAAGCTCTTGATAGAAACCGTGTAACAAACGCAACACTTTAACCTAAATTAAGTTATTATAGTATGAAGATAATTGAATTAATTATAGACGAATCAGACGAAACCTCTGGAGTAGAGGCGATTAGTTTAGTAGAACAACCTGCCATCGAATCCGACTTCGTTGCTTTAAATAAACACGAATTACAACTTAAAGAGATTGACGCTGAAAAGCGTATTCTTATGGGTGCAGCTTTGATACCCGATAAGTCAATCTATAGACGTAACGAAAAGAATGAGGAATACTACATTTATTTCTCCAAAGACACCGTCAGAAAAGCGAGTGAATTATTCTTTAAAAAGTCTAATCACCAAAACGCAACCTTTGAACATAAAGACAAGATTAACGGAGTAACTATTGTAGAGAGTTGGATTGTCGAAAACACGGAAAAAGATAAGACGGCTTTGTATGGTATGGATGTTCCTGTAGGCACTTGGATGGTTAGTGCTAAAATTGATGACGAAGAGTTATACGCTCGTGCAAAATCTGGAGAGGTCAAAGGCTTTTCCATAGAAGGCTATTTCGCAGACCGATATGAAATGGGTAAACGTAATGATGAAAAAGAAGAAATTATAGAAGCCTTAAAAGACCTTTTAGACATCAAAGCGGAATCTTATGCAGACTATCCACAAGCAGTAAGCAACAACGCTAAAAGAGGCATAGAGCTAAACAAAAAAGTAAACAACAAATGTGCTACGCAAGTGGGTAAGGTAAGAGCGCAGCAGTTGGCAAATAAAGAACCTGTTTCAGTAGAAACTATAAAAAGAATGTATTCTTATTTAAGCCGTGCGGAAGTGTATTATGAAAAAGGCGACCAACAAGACTGCGGATATATCAGCTACTTGCTTTGGGGTGGTAAAGCTGGTAAGCGTTGGGCAGAATCAAAATTAAAGCAAATTGAAAAAAAGTAGAACAGGAAGATTAGGAGGTAAGCGTGCCTGTCTATGTAAAGACGGAACATACTCAAGAGAGTGCTGTAACGGTGGTTTGTGGGCTCAAGGAATAGGTAACATTCACGCTCAAGTATCTAATGGCGATAATAAATATTTGGTGCAACATTGTGAAAACAGTAAACAACATCACATTCATTTATCGGATACCTTAACAGAAGGCTCGGTTTATTATTTAAGGTTTCAAAATTCGCATCACGACGGCTGCCATACTGTAATCAGTACAACTTCTGGTGGCGGTTTAAATGTCTTATCAGCTACTTTGTACTCCGATTGTACCGACTGTCAAACACAGAATCCATAAGACATACAAAGCAAAAAGGAAACACTTGCTTAATAAATTAGTTATTATAGTAAGTAACTAAAATTAAATTAAAATGAATACGAATACAGTTTTGAATAAAGTAAGAGAATTACTTGGTATGCAAATCGAATTAGAGCAGCGCAAACTTGACGACGGAGTAACTGTTGTTGAGGCAGATGCTTTTGAAGCAGAAGCAGAGATTTTTATTGTAACAGAAGATGAGCAAAAAATTGCTTTGCCTGTAGGTGAATATAAACTTGAGGACGGAATGGTTATTGTCGTTTCAGAGGAAGGTGTCATCGCAGAGGTAAAAGAAGCGGAAGAGGCAGAAGAGGACAAAAAAGAGGAAGAGGAAGAGGTAAAAGAAGAAGCTGGTTACGAAGAAAAAGAGGAAGAAATGGCAGAGGAAAAAAAGCCTGTTAAAAAGACGGTTGAATCAATCGTAAAAGAAACATTCTTTACTGAAATTGAAGCTTTGAAAAAAGAAAACGAAGATTTAAAAGCAGAAATCGAATTGTTATCTAAAGACAAAACTGAAGAAACTACTAATGAAGTAGAAAATAAAGAGGAAGTTGTTGAATTATCTGACGAAAAAACGGAATCAGTAGAGGCAGCAACGAAACCAATTACACACAATCCAGAAAATGTAGAAGAAAAAGAGGTATTTAAGTTTAGCTCTAAAAGAAGAAAGTCTACAATGGATTCAATATTTGAAAAATTAAATAAATAAATTATATTATTATGGCAACAAGTGGTTCAATCACATCAATTACGACTACCTATGCGGGAGAATTCGCTGGTAAGTACGTGGCTGCGGCTCTTTTGAGCGCACCAACTATTGAGAAAGGTGGAGTAGAGATTCTACCTAACATTAAATTTAAACAAGTAATGCAAAAAATGGCAATGACTGACGTTCTTTCTGACGCATCGTGCGACTTTACAAGAACAGATGACGCTATTACATTGACAGAGAGAGTTTTAGAGGTTAAAGACCTACAAGTAAATCTTGAACTTTGTAAGCTCGACTTCCACAATACGTGGCAAGGAATTGAGCAAGGCTACTCATCTTTTGACGTATTACCTAAATCTTTTGAAGATTACTTAATCGGATATGTAGCAGAGAAAGTAGCTGCAAGAAACGAAGTAAACTTCTGGAGAGGAGATTCATCAACAAGTGGAGAGTATGACGGAATCGTTACTCAAGTATCTGTAGACGCTGGTTTACCAGCAGCACAAGAAATCGCTGGAACAACTGTTACTGCTGCGAATGTAATCGATGAGTTAGGTTCTATAGTAGATGCTATTCCTTCAACTGTTTATGGTCGTGAGGATTTACACATCTACATTTCACAAAATATCGCAAGAGCGTATGTTCGTGCTTTAGGTGGATTTGGTTCTATCGCTAACAATGCTGGTGCTAATGGTGTTGACAACAAAGGAACACTTTGGTATGGTATGGGTCAAGATTTAGCTTTTGACGGAGTTAAACTATTTGTAGCAAACGGATTAGCTGACAATACTGCGGTAGCAGCACAGAAATCTAACTTGTTCTTTGGATGCTCTCTAAATTCAGATTTACAAGAAGTTAAATTGTTGGATATGAGCGATTTAGACGGCTCAAACAATTGTAGAGTAATAATGCGTATGGCTTGTGGAGCTCAATATGCAATCGTTGACGATATCGTTACTTACGGAATCACAAACTCTGCAAACTAATAGAAGATAAATTAACAGAGCAGTTTTCGGACTGCTCTTATTATAAACATTAAAAACTTTAAAATATGTCTTGCGAAATAAGTCACGGACGAGTTGAGGAGTGCAAGGATTCGGTAAGCGGATTAAAGGCAATCTACATAATCAACTTCGACGATTTAAACGAAGATTCAGCAGTTTTTGATACTACGACAGACCAAGAAGACCAATTGGATACTTGGACACCTGTAGATACTGCAACTGCTTTGAATATGTACAAATACGAATTAAAATCTACTGCTAACGCATTAAACACAACTATCAACGCATCAAGAGATAATGGAACGACTTTCTTTTCTCAAGAATTAGTAGTTAATTTAAAGCGTCAAGACGTAGTTACTCACAAGCAAGTGAAACTACTTTCTTATGGCAGACCAAGAATCATTGCTCGTAGTATGACAGACCAATTTTTCTTACTTGGATTTGCTCAAGGATGCGACGTAAGTGCTGGTACTATTGGGACTGGAGCTGCTCTTGGAGACTTCAATGGCTACCAACTTACATTCACTGCTGAAGAGGAGCTACCACCATTATTTATTGACTGCTCATCAGAGGCAACTCTTGAGGCAGTATTCAATAATGGAACTGACGATGCTAACATCGTATCATCATAAGATTCTTTCTTATATTCCTTTCATAACAAGAGGCACTTTTCGGAGTGCCTTTTTTATTGCCTTACATTTCAAAAGAGAAACAAAAAAACACTATTTTAGTTATTATAGTAAGGATGATTATATTACAAGAGATAGCAACAAGTCAGACATTTAGCTTTATACCAAGAAGTCAAACTTATGACGGTATGTTTATAACTGACGACCAAACGAATACAGAGGTGCAAGTAACAATAGACACAAACACGAATGGAGATTATTACGATACAATTTCTGCTATATTTGATATTAAAGAGAATCACTTCTATGACCTTGTAATAAAAAACGGAACTGACATAGTACACAAGGATAGAATATTCTGTACTAACCAACCTGTAGCAACCTATTCAGTAAACAACGGTCAGTTTACAAGTAAGGCATCAAACAATGAATTTATAATTTATGAGTAAAGACATTCACATATTAGAACTGGCAGCGTATGAGCCACCAGTAATAAAAGAAGCCAAGAGAGAAGATTGGGTAGAATTTGGCGCACAAAATGACTACTATTCTTTCTTGATAGATTGTTATACTAATAGCACCACGAATAACGCAATTATAAACAACGTAAGCCGTTTAATCTATGGCAAAGGCTTAAGTGCTACCAACGCATCT
>Ga0213859_10000979_pt1 | contig 12925 bp, 12 predicted proteins | sample PICome_2_FD_160133 | JGI IMG/M metagenome (GOLD analysis project Ga0213859, IMG submission 160133) | Coastal seawater microbial communities near Pivers Island, North Carolina, United States - PICO304 | ecosystem: Environmental > Aquatic > Marine > Coastal | place: USA: North Carolina... | reverse complement strand
TCATTCAATGAACTTACGACAGGCTTTTTGTAGTTTTCAAACTCAGGATCTATATAAGAAGTTATTGAGTGAAATAATAATGAAAGATACTGACTAAAATTACCAAGCTTTTTTATTTCTGAAAATGACTCATTATAAATATCTTCAAGAATTGAATTTAAACCTTCATATTGTTTCACAAATATTTTTTCTTCGATTGAATGAATTAAGATGTCAAAAACATATTTTCCAAAGGGACCTGTGAGTATTTCGAGAACATCATCAATATCTTCTACATCATCAAGTTCGTCAGGGAATAGTTTGTTTAATGATTCGGAGTCTAAGCTATAGTTATTTGTTGCATGTATAGCTTCGTGTACAACTGTACCAATCATTACCTCATCTCTATCAAGATTTGTTTTTGAAATTGTATTAACAAGTATTGATGGATTTATTACAATATCATTCTTACTGTTTGATTTCGACCTTCCATATCGAAGAGATAAATCATCATTTTTCATTTGAGTCTGCAATAGCCTAGTAATTGCAGGTCTGATTTTTTCAAAATCCTCTACTATTTGAGCTTCGATGTTTTTTTTCTTTGAATTCATCTATTTATCATTATCATTAACAACTATAAGTATAAGGAATTATCAAAGATGAATGAAATCGCACAAAATACTGTTTTGATATCTGGTGGCGCGGGCTCAATGGGTCTACTCGTTTCAGATTACATAAACTCAAGAGACGATTTTACTTTAACATCAATTCATGATCCTAATTACAAAGGACAAGAATATAAAAGCTATGAAGATTTAACAAATATAGAAGAAGATGTTGTCTTAGAGTTTTCTCCTGCCTCGGTAATTAACGAAAATATAGACTCACTACTTAATTCAGATGCAGATTTAATTATTGGTTCATCTGGTGTGAACTCAGAAATGTTATCAAAATTAAAAACAATCACAGATAGAAAAGTTATAGTGATACCAAACTTTTCTATAGGCGCAGCATATCAAAAGCTTTTCTCGCTAGCTCTTTCTGATAATTTTAATTCTGTAAATATTACTGAAAAACATCATGGAAAGAAACAAGATGCTCCATCTGGTACTGCAATAGATTTAGCAAATTCTTTGCCACCAGAAATAAACTCTCACGAACAAGATGGTGACTTTTATCAAATTAATAATGTGAATAACAAAAATATATATTCTTTAAGAGACGATAAATTTCTAGCGGAGCAAGAGGTAGATTTCGTAAATGAATACGAATCTTTTAATTTAGATCATAAAGTATATGATAGGAAAGCATACCTCTATGGAGTAAAAGTTGTTCTCGATCTTTATCACGAATTAGAGGGTTTTAATCTGGGTTTAGAAAATTTAATAGCTAAGAAGATTAATATCTAAGTATGAGCGATTTCGGCAAGCTATTAACTGCGGTCATAACCCCTTTTGATAACAATGGGGTGCTTAACACTGATACTTTGTGGAGACTTTGTAAAAAATTAGTTCACGAAAAATCTGACGGCTTAGTTTTATCAGGAACAACTGGTGAATCACCAAATTTAACAAAAGAAGATAGAAAGATTATCTATTCAACGGCTAAAGACTCTGTTGGAGATAAGGCAAAAATTATTGCTGGAACTGGTACATATTCCACTAAAGAATCTATAGAGTATACAAAAATGGCTAATGACGTAGGTGTCGACGGCATAATGATTGTGACACCCTATTATTCAAAACCATCACAATTTGGTATTTTGAAGCATTTTGAAGAGATTTCTAAAAACACTGACTTGCCAATTATGGCATACAATATTCCTGGTCGAACAGCAACGTTAATTGAAATTGATACTTTAGAAAAACTTGTTGATGATATTGGGATACATTCCATCAAAGATGCAGTAGGGGATTTGGAGTTCTCTAAAAATGAGTTAGAAGCACTCAAAGATAAAGTTGATATTTATTCAGGTAATGATGGTGAGACTATAGAGTTCATGAAGATGGGTGGAAAAGGCGTAGTCTCTGTTGCGTCGCATGTTGTTGGAAATGAAATTTACGATTTAATAAGTCATGTTCTTAATGATGAAATTGAATCAGCTGAACACTTGCAAAATCAACTTTTACCTCTTTTTGATTTATTATTTGAAGAACCAAGTCCTGGTCCAGTTAAGTACTTACTTACAAAAACGTGGGAGGATGTTGGATCACCATTAATGCCTATTACTGACATTTCAAGTGAATTAGCCAATAAATTATTGGATAATTTTCAAAAAATTAAGAATAATTAAGCTTTTTCTCCACTTTTTTATGGTATAATTCATTCGTGGCTGTAAAGACATCCACTCGCAAAAGGGTGAATGGGCGTAAGCGGGTGTCTAAACAAAACAAGTTAATAAATGTAGACAGGGCAGTAACTACACTTAAATCTACAACCTCTAGTACTTTATCTAAATTCGTCCAATCGTATCAAGCTGTAGCAGTTTTTATGTTTTCCTTTGGAATGCTGACTGTATTATCAATATTTTCTCAAGGAGGACCTGTTGGTGAAGTTGTTTTCAATGTGCTTCAGTGGGCATTCGGTTATGGTGTGTTTGCTTTACCAGTATTCTTTTTTTACGGTTCAGCAATACTCATAAGAGATCGTGAAACAGTAAAAGCTCAAAGAGTGTTAGTTGGAACATTTTGGGTTCAAATATTTTCAGCTTCCATGTTTCATTCTTTAATCCATGCACAACCTTTGTCACTAAGTGCTGGTTCAGAACTGTTGTTAAAGTCTGGTGGTCATATTTCAGCTTTTATTGTTTATCCACTTACCAACAGTGTTGGTCTCCAAATGACTCATACTATCCTTTTATTAGGATTAATCATGTCAGTTCTTTATATGACTGATATAGAACTTAAAGATTTAATTGGTGGTATCCAAGCAATATTGAAATACATTTATAAATTCATTTATGCATTCGTTTTAGCTAGAAAAGAAGCCAGAAATATATATCTTGAAGACATTTACAAGGATCCAGTTATTAACGATGAAGAACCTAATACTGTTTCAAAATCTGCATCAAAAATCAAAGAAAAAGTTTCAAATGTATCAGATATAAAAGATTTTAAAGACAAGAAGACTCAAACCACTAAACCAAAAGCCAAGAAGCAAAGCAAATCTGGTACATATACATTGCCTCCAGTTAAATTGTTAAAAAATGGATCCTCTGTATCAACTTCTAAAAAACTATTACAAGAAACTGCAAATGACTTAACTCAACTATTAAAGGAACATGGTGTAGAAGCAGAACTTACAAATGTTGTGCCAGGCCCAACAGTAACTCGTTATGAAATCGAGTTAGCGCCTGGTGTCAAAGTTTCAAAAGTAACTTCTCTTTCTCATGACATTGCATATGCATTAGCTACTCCAGATGTACGTTTACTTGCTCCAATTCCAGGAAGAAGTGCTATTGGTATAGAGATACCAAATAGGCAAAGAAAGCTCGTTTCATTAGGTGATGTACTTTCTTCAAAAGAGGCTGCTAATTCTGAACATCCATTAAACGTTGGCCTTGGCTTAGATATCTCAGGAAAACCAAGATTATTAAATCTTTCTGAACTTCCACACGTACTAATTGCTGGTCAAACTGGAGCTGGTAAATCCTCATGCATTAACTCAATAGTTACATCCCTTTTAGTAAGAACTAATCCAGATGAAGTAAAAATGGTTATGGTTGATCCAAAAAGAGTTGAGTTAGGTCAGTACAACAATGTTCCACACTTGCTTACAAAGGTCATTACAAATCCTAAAAAAGCTGTTGATGCACTTGGTTGGGCTGTCTCAGAGATGGACAGAAGATATGATTTATTAGCGGATGGTCAAGTTAGAGATATTAATGGTTATCACGAAAAATATGATGCTGGTCTACTTGATGAAGAAAAGTTTGATAGATTCCCATACATAGTTGTATTTATAGATGAGTTAAATGACTTGATGATGGTTGCTGGCAGGGAAGTAGAATCTGCAATTGTAAGACTTGCTCAAATGGCAAGAGCAATTGGTATACACTTAGTAGTTGCTACGCAGAGGCCATCAGTAGATGTTATCACTGGTGTTATGAAAGCAAACATACCTTCACGACTTGCATTTTCAGTAGCATCCACAACAGATTCAAGAGTTATTCTAGATCAATCCGGTGCAGAGAAATTAATAGGATTAGGCGACATGTTAGTAGTTACTGCTTCGAACCCTAGATTAGAACGAATCCAAGGTGCTTGGGTAACTGAAGGTGAAATTAAAGACGTTGTTTCTTGGGTTAAAGATCAAAAAGAAGCAGTGTATAATCCAGCAGTTACAGAAGAACATAAAACTAGTTCTACATCATCATCTGAAGATTTTGGTGAAGACGAAGAGTTATTAGCAACTGCTAAAGAACTGGTTATACGCTCACAACTTGGTTCAACATCAATGCTCCAGAGAAAACTCAGAGTAGGTTTTGCAAGAGCAGGAAGGTTAATGGATATATTAGAAGCTCAAGGTATAGTAGGTCCATCTGAAGGTTCAAAAGCAAGAGAAGTTTTAATTACTGTAGAAGAATATGAAACTAACAATTTATCAACAATTGAAGATTCAGAACAAACCACAGAATCCGAAGATTTATCAGAAGAAGTTAACACTGAAGAAAATTGGTTTGAAGAGTAATTAAACCTTAATTTCTCTACCTTTTATGATTCTTCTCCTAATTGCAGCTGAAATTGTATCTACTATTAGGACCATTAATATAGTCACAACTAAAACTGTGCCTGCACGCGGAAAATCTCTAAATCTTAATTGATTAATAAGTTCTGCACCAACCCCACCTGCACCAACTACACCTAAAACAGCTGAAGCTCTTAAATTAATCTCAAATCTGTACAACCAGTAAGAAGTAATTGTGGGCATTACTTGAGGTACAACACCAAATAACAGCTCACTTATTTTAGATCCACCAGATGATTTTATTGACTCTAAAGGACCCTCGTCTATTCCCTCTATAACTTCAGATGAGAGTTTTCCTAAGGTACCTATTGAATGTATACCTACTGCAAGGGTACCTGTTAAAGGTCCTAAACCAGTTATAGGTAAAAACACAAAAGCTAGAATTAATTCTGGAAATGCCCTGATAATATTTAGAATTTGTTTCGTAACTCTACTAACCGTATTTAACGCAACGTTATTAGCAGCTAAAAATGATACAGGAAAACTAAATATAGCTCCAATTACAGTACCTGCCCATGCAATGAAAAGCGATTCACCTACCTTTGGTACTATTCTACTAAAAGCCTCTTCTGATAAATCTAATGGAAACATTGCAGATATTAATATCCATACTTTACTCGGAGCAGTTAAAAATCTTTCAGGTGTAATTTCAAGTCCAGACGCTGACCATATAGAACCAATTACTATCAGAAATGTAATAATGTATCTTAAAATTTTTTGATTAAATGGTTGTTTAGGAATTTTCATAATATTTTTCTCCTTAGCCATACACTAAATTGTTCAATAGCTATTACTGCAATAAGTATGAGAACAATAATAGGAGTGATTCTATCAAATCTTAAAAATATACGCTGTGTCTCAATTATCCTACCAACTCCACCTGCTCCAACCAATCCCAAAATAACTGATGCTCTGATGCAAAGTTCAAAAATATATAAAAAGTAAGCAGTAAAGTTTGGGAGTATCTGAGGAAGTGCCGAACTGAAAACTGCTTGATTATGTTTAGCTCCACTTGCTTTTGCTGCTTCTAATGGTCCTAAATCTATACTATCTATGGTTTCTGACAATAACTTACCCATAATTGCCATTGAAAACATAATCAGAGCTAACACACCAGCAAATGGACCTATTCCCACAGCTACTGTGAACAACATAGCCCAAAATAAGTCTGGTATTGTTCTAATAAAATTTAAAAATGATTTATATATGTAATAAGTAACAGTTGTTTGGTTTGTTGCTCTTGAAGCATAGAATGATAAAGGTAACGCAATAAAGCAACCGAGTATACTTGCTAATATTGCGATCTGAATTGTTTCTATTAATGCCTGAGACGCGTTTTCGATAGCCCACTCCCATTTGGGGTTGAATAGTGGATCTGTAACAATTCTCCTATTTGCAAGATTTCTTTTAAAATCTTCTAAATTAAATCCAATTTGAAAAAAAGAGTAGATACTAAAAAAAACTGCAAAAGGGTAACCGAAAATAGTTAATAAAGAAGGTAGCGGCTTCTTAGGTACTTTAATCTTGTTCTCCAAGTAGATCAGAAGACTTTATTGCTCTACCATATATATTTTCAAAATCTTGGTCGCTAACGTCATCAACTTTTCCATCGTATACAAGTTCTCCATCTTTAAGACCTATCAGTCTTTCGCCAAATTCCTTAGCTAAATCTAAGAAATGTAAATTTACAATAGTTGTTATTCCAAGTTCTTGATTTATTTGCTTTAAATACTTCATTACCACCCTAGAAGTAATTGGATCTAAGGAAGCAACTGGTTCGTCAGCGAGCATTACTTTTGGCTTTTGTGCGAGAGCTCTGGCTATGCCCACTCTTTGTTGCTGCCCACCTGATAAGTTAGACCCCCTAACATATGCTTTTTCTAAAATTTCTACTTTATTTAATGATTCAAAAGCAATTTCCTTATCTTCTTTAGGCCAAAGTCCAAATACTGATCTAAGAGTTGATACTTGACTTAATCTACCCGTTAGTACATTTTTTAATACTGAAGATCTGTTGACTAAGTTAAATGTTTGAAAAATCATACCAATATCAGATCTAATTTCTTTAAGTTCTTTTTTGGAGGCTTTAGTAACATTTTTTGAATTGACAATAACTTCACCTTCAGTAGGTTTTACTAAATTATTAATTGTTCTGAGTAATGTAGATTTTCCTGCACCAGACATGCCAACAATTATTACAAAATCTCCTTCTGTTATGTCAAGAGAGACATTGTTTAATGCTTTGACTCCGCCAGGGTAGGTAACACTTATATTATTAAACTCTATCATAAAAATTTCAAAAAAAAACTAGGGTGACTTATGCCACCCTAGTTTTTAGTTAATTATTCGTCGTATAGACCAAATTCTTCTGCAGCTTGTTTTACTACATCAAATTCAGAGTTTACAGCTGGAACTATATCGGTCCATCCATAAATCTCGTCCATTACTGCTGCACCTTCATCTGTAGATATATAGTCACTCAATATTTGATATATTTGTGCTTTTATATCTTCAGGTAAGTCAGTCCTAACAGCTACCACATCATTAGGTATTTCAGCTGTTATACCCATAGCAATAACTTTTTCACCAACATCTGGGTTAGTTTTTCTAAGTGTTCTACGTGCGTCATCGTAACTGACACCAAATTTGGCATCTCCATTATAAAGACCAGCTATAACACCATCATGAGATCCAGCAAAAACTTGGGTTATATCACTTGTGTAATCAATGCCTGCATTTTTTAACTGTAAGGATGGATATAGATAGCCTGAAGTTGAACCTTCCTCAACGAAAAGTACTTCTTGACCAACTAGCACACTTAAATCAGCTTCACATGCATATCCTGGACTAACAGTTACTTCTGCTCCATCAATTGTTCTGACTTCAGGAATCATACCATCATCGCCAAAGCCCCAACCTACTTGTAAAGCTTTTACATCTGGTGGCATTGTTGCTGAACCAGTAATTAATGTAGGAACACCATCAATATTTTCAAATGCCCCAATTACAGGTGCTGATTTACAAACACTTGAATCAGTTGTCCAAAAAGTTCCATGATACGAACCAGATCCATACCTAACAACTTTTGCAATAGCCTCTAGCCTGGTTGGAAAAGCATTGAGGGCATTAACATAACCTAATGTGTTAAATGCGCCAATATCTGCTTGACCAGAACCCATAGCTACAAGTAACCCTGAGTAGTCGCTTGTTACGAAACCTTCTACTTCAATACCTAAACCATCACTCAATACTTCCATTAAAGGTTGAATATTGTCTAATAGTTCAGCTTGTTCTGCGCTGGGAACGAAACCAAAAGTAATTTTATCTAGAGTCTCAGCAACAGTTGTTGCTGGAGCATCTAGAGTTTCGGCCTCTTCTACAGCAGCAGGTTCTTCTACTGTCTCTTCATCAGCACTACCACCACAGGCAGCAAGAACTAATGATAAAACAAGTAAAATAAGAAATGATTTTTTAGTCATTCTTCCTCCGCTAACTTATAAGTTCATCATACTTGTTTCAGAGTAAAGGGTAATGTTTTGTGTTAAAAATTTGTTAAGTCAATTTCTCCATAAGTACGAGAAATAATCTCACCGTTGGTATCAAGCACTATAGAAATTGGCTGACCAACAATCTTAAAATAGTCTCTTAACTCAGGAGTAGAGAATCCTATCCTGAGCTTGCCATTAAGGTTTTCATTCACCCATTCCATAGTTGGCTCGTACTGACTGTGTGCTAACGCAATAACATCATACTCATCAGAAATATTAGATAATTCTTTTTCTACGACAGGTAACTCCCGTCTACATACGCCTCAGTAATCAGCCCAGAAAATTATGATTGTTTTTTTATCTGTAAAATTCTCAGTTACAACAGCTTCAGTGGTATCTATATACTTAAAAGTACTTTCTGTAATAGCTTCTGTAGATTCTGCCACCGCTTCTAGTATTTCACTTTCTAATTCTTCACTAGCTCCATACGAACAGGAAATAAAAAATATGATAAATATTGGCAAGAAACGTTTCATAACTTAATGATAATCTTATTGGTGAATAACCTTGCTATCCTAAATATGTGAATATTTCACTTTTAAGCGTTGGAACAGAGATTTTACTTGGCGATACTGTTAATACTAATCTTGCATCACTTGGACAAGCTTTATATAACAATGGATTTATTCTCTCAACTGAAAAAACCGTACCTGATGATAAAAAATTAATACAAGATGCTGTAAATGAATTACTTGAAAAGAATGATGTCATTATTACATGTGGAGGAATCGGTCCTACAGAAGATGATTTCACTAAAGAAGTCATTTCTGAAATGTTTGACTTGAAGCTTGTTGTTGACGAAGATCATCTGAGCTGGATGAAGTCAAGATGGGAGAGTAGAGGCATGACCATGCCTGCAACAAATATAAAACAAGCAGAGATCCCAGAAGGTGCATCCAAATTAAACAACACAAACGGAACTTCACCAGGTATTCATATTGAATATAAAAGTAAACATGTATTTATACTTCCTGGTCCACCGAGAGAGTTCATACCTCTAGTAACAGATGAGTTAGTACCATTTTTAAAAGATAACTTTACAAAAGTAGAAAAAGATTATGAATTCATTTTATTTTTTAATGAAGCAGAGTCTGCTCTGGCAGAAAAGATTGATAAGTTTAAACCTCAAGGTTTAGATATCGCTTATTTAGCGAGCAAGGGAATAATTAAATTACGAATCGATAAAAATTCAGTCAGTGAAGATGCGTTAAAAGATTTTAAAAATCAAATAAAAGAAACATTAAGTGACAATATATTAAGTTATGAAAATATCCCTGCTTCAAAAGTTTTATTAAGGGAATTAAAAGCTAAAAATTATACATTATCTCTAGTAGAGAGCATTACAGGGGGATCATTTTCTAAAGAGATTGTTTCTCATCCAGGTGCAAGCGAAACACTGATTGCATCCAATGTTTTGTATTCCATGGATTCAAAAAAAGAACTGTTGAATGCTGAACCTAACGAAGACTGGGTTCTACTCACTGAAGAGTTAGCAGTTTCGTCTATGAAAAAATATAATACTTCAGTCGGTTTAGCAGTATTAGGTGAAGCTGGTCCCGTTCCTTCAAGTAAATATAAAATAGGTGAAATATTTATATCCATATGTATCAATGGTGAAATAACTAATTTCACACACAATTTACGCGGTAATAGGGAAGATATAATAAATAGAGCAGTAAATAACTGTATATGGGATCTATTAAATTTAATTAAATAGTTGTATTCGAACAAATGTTCGATTAAAATTTGTCATATAGAGATGTTTAAATAGTTATTAATTATTGTTAATAAATAGGAGAAAATAATGGATAAAGACAGGGCAAAAAAACTCGATACAGTTTTTTCGCAGATAGAAAAACAATTTGGTGAAGGTTCTTTGATGAAGCTTGGTTCTGACCAAGTCAGAAAGATGCCTTCAATTTCTACAGGAGCACTATCAATAGATCTTGCATTAGGTATAGGTGGTGTACCCAAAGGTAGAGTCATAGAAATCTATGGTCCTGAAAGCTCAGGTAAAACAACATTATCTTTACACATTGCTGCTGAAGCTCAAAAAGCTGGTGGAGTAGCAGCATTCATTGATGCAGAACATGCACTTGATCCTATCTATGCAAGCGCTCTTGGTGTTGATGTTGATGAATTACTTGTATCACAGCCAGATACAGGGGAACAAGCTCTAGAGATTGCAAATATGTTGATCGATTCCGAAGGTGTAGATGTAGTAGTTATTGACTCTGTTGCAGCTTTAGTTCCTCAGGCCGAAATTGATGGAGAAATGGGTCAATCCCATGTAGGTTTACAAGCAAGATTAATGTCACAGGCGTTAAGAAAGCTCACATCTTCTATCAATAAAACACAAACAACTGTTATATTTATCAATCAAATTAGAGAAAAAATTGGTGTTATGTGGGGTTCTCCTGAAACTACAAGTGGTGGTAGAGCGCTTAAATTTTATGCATCAGTAAGAATTGACATTAGAAGAATTGAAACTCTTAAAATTGGAGCTGAAATGATTGGTAATCGAGTACGAGCAAAAATTGTAAAGAACAAAGTCGCGCCACCATTTAAAGAGGCTCAATTTGATATTATGTTTGGTCAAGGTATTTCTAGAGAAGGAAGCTTGCTAGATGTAGGTGTAGATCATGGAATAGTTAGAAAAGCTGGTGCATGGTTTACTTATGATGAAATTCAACTAGGTCAAGGTAAGGAAAATTCTAAGAGATTTTTAAGAGAAAATGCTGATATTGCTTTGCAGTTAGAAACTGATGTGTACAAGGCAGTGGGCATGATTGAATCTGACGAGGCTACAGAAGAAGATACTGTAGAAGAGTCAGAGGATGCAACACCTGAAAAATAATATAGAGATTATTTAAAAAACAATTTTATAATTCAATTGTGGAACAAACAGTTGTAATTAAGCCAAAAATGAATTTTACTCCTTCGCGTAAGGGTAAAAAATATTTTGTTAAAACATTTGGTTGCCAAATGAATGAACATGATTCGGAAAAAATTGCGGGTATGTTTGAATTAGATGGCATGACAAAAGCATCCATTGAGGATTCCGCAGATATTATGTTTATCAATACTTGTACCATTAGAGAAAATGCTGATGATAAGCTATATGGAACACTTGGTCAGTTAAAAAAATGGAAAGGTGAAGGAATCGATCGCAAGTTACTTGTGGGTGGATGTGCTGCACAGAAAGACAAAGAACTTGTAAGAGAGAGAGCTCCTTGGGTAGATGTTGTTATTGGTACTCATAATTTAACAAATATCATTAATCTACTTAATCAATCTGAAGATTGGGGTCCTATCACTGAAATAATAGATGAAATAGAAGATCTTCCAACTGATGCTCCATCGATTAGAGAGTCTGAGCATTCTGCATGGTTAACAATTCAGATTGGTTGTAATAATTCATGTACATTTTGTATAGTTCCATCTGTTAGAGGTCCAGAAATAAGCAGACGACCAAGTGACATAATCAATGAAGCACAGGAATTAGTTGAGTCAGGAATAAAAGAAATTACTTTATTAGGACAAAATGTAAATTCTTATGGGAGAGATTTAAAAATCGATAATAAGAGTAGACCATACTTTGCTCAGTTGTTACATAAACTTAATGAAATAGAGGGCATTGAAAGAATTCGTTTTACATCACCGCACCCAAAAGATTTTAAAGAAGAAACTATAAATGCAGTCAAGTCATTAAGTAAAGTATGTAATCAGATACATGTACCATTGCAAAGTGGAAGTAGTGATATTCTTTCAAAAATGCATCGTGGATACAATAAGGAAAAATTTATACAAAAAGTCGATATGATTAGAGACATAATTCCTGACGTTTCATTGACAACAGATATTATTGTTGGCTTTCCTGGTGAAACTGAAGAAGATTTTCAAGACACTATGGATATTGTAAAATATGTTGAATTTGACTCTGTTTATATGTTTCAATTTTCACCAAGACCAGGCACAAAAGCATTTGATATGGAGGATGAATTTGTTGATAAAGAAATTATTAAGAAAAGATTTCAACATTTAAAAGACGTTCAAACAGATATTAGTGAGAAAAGATTAAAAAGATTTGTTGGAACTGAACAAGTCTTATTAATCGAAAAACCATCGAAAAAAAATAATCAAGTACTCACTGGTAAAATTGATAGCGGACAGATTACACATATTGATAATAAAAATGTTTCCACTGGGGATATTGTTGAAGTTAAAATTATTGACTCAACACCTTTTTATTTAAAAGCAGAATTAATTTAGTTTGTTATATTTTCTCACAGGCATAACAGCATCTGGAAAGTCAGATTTAGCACACAGAATTGCAATTGAGAATAACATGTCTATTCTTTCAGTTGATTCTATGGCTGTATATAAGGGGCTTGATTTGTTAACTGCAAAACCATCTGACGTAATGCAAGCGCAAGTAAAATATTATGGTTTAGATATTGCAGATTGTGACCAGAATTTTTCAATAATTGATTATTTAAACTATCTTATTGATCAGAATATCCCTGAAAAATCATTTAATGAAGATATATTAGCTGTGGGAGGATCTGGATTATACGTAAAAGCAATTATTGACAGGTACGAATTTAAACCAACAGATCCAACAATTAGATCAGAATTAGAACAGTTAAATT
>Ga0213859_10000977_pt1 | contig 12954 bp, 21 predicted proteins | sample PICome_2_FD_160133 | JGI IMG/M metagenome (GOLD analysis project Ga0213859, IMG submission 160133) | Coastal seawater microbial communities near Pivers Island, North Carolina, United States - PICO304 | ecosystem: Environmental > Aquatic > Marine > Coastal | place: USA: North Carolina... | reverse complement strand
CTTGGATAGAACTAGTAATGCATCATGGTTGTCCTGCAGAGATAAAGAAAGCAAACAAGAAAGATTGTGAAGCATTTAGACAAGATGGAGCAGTTGAAGAAGCAGGAGAAAACGATACGCTTATTGTTCGCAGATTAGCCGCTGACCCAGAGTTGTTTGGAATCTTTGGATTCAGTTTTCTATCAGAGAATGGAGATTTGATTAAAGCCACAACTGTGAATGGTGTCGAAATTAATTTGGATACAATTCAAAGTTATGAGTATCCTATTGCAAGACCACTATTCATTTATGGTAAAGGAGAGCATAAGCAAATCACTTTTGGTATGCAGGAGTTTATGGATGAATATGTAAGTGATGCTGCTGTTGGCGAATGGGGATATTTGGGAGATATTGGTTTAGTGCCGCTAGACCTAGGTAAACTTGAAGAAGTTAGACTAACAGTAAAATAATACTTGACATAACACGGGCATCATGATAGAATTTTTAGTATTGTATATGTTGATTTTAGGAACAGGATGCCTGTGTTTTGTTTTTATGTTTTCAATTTTATGGGTAATTGATTCGAAAAAGTAAAAAAATATATCATTTTTTTGAATGATAAATATTTGAAATGACTTATTATATAAATAATAATCGTAACTCAACCTCACTAAAAATAGGAGAAAAAATGGATTATACATCCAACGATTTATTAGATAAAATTGTTAATGGAGATTATACAAATGGCAGAGAAGTTTTTTCACAAATTATGAATGATAAAATTTTATCAGAATTAGGTGCGAAAAAAGTAGAAATTGCCAAATCACTATTACCTTCCACAACAGATCAAGAACAATCCCAAACCGTATATGATAAAATTAAAAATATGAGAACTGGAGAATAATGATGATCAATTATAATGTTACTTTGAGAAAAAAAGATGGAAAGTTAAAAAAAGTAAAAGTTTGTGCTGAAACCATCGAAAGAGCCGAAAAAATTTCTTTATATTGGGAAGATATCGATACAAAAATTGAAAAAATTGAAAAAAATTGATATGATAAATTATGAAAAATCATTTTGTTATTATTACTGGTTATCCAAATAAAAAAAATAAATTAAATCATTTATTAAATCTTTCAAATAAAATCAGAGAAAAATTTAAAGACAGTGTTGATCTTTGTTATTGTACACATTATCCAAAGATTTCTGAAGAAATATATGAAATTTTTGATTATGTAGTTTATAATAAAAATAATCCTATCTTGAATTGGGATCAGATTGATAATTTTACAAAAACATTTGGATGTCAAGTCGATGTAGGTGAAAATCAATCGATTTTATTTTATCAACCCTATCATGGTTTTGCACATCACCTATCAATTTGTGATGGTATTATGATGGGAGTTAACACAGGTCATGATAAATTTACATTAATGAATTATGATTGTGTAGATTTTTGTGTTGATGAATTATCAATTCATATTGAAAATATTAATAGTGATAATTATGATTGTATTTTTTATCCTTTTGCTATGCACGAGGAAACTGATTTAAATACAGAATTTTTCACATTCAATATGAAGTTGGCAGTTAAATTATGTCAATTGAGAGATTATAAAGCATTCTCAGATAATGAGTATATGATGTATGAAAAAATAGTAACAAAAATTGTTGATGATAATGATTTTCGTTTGGAAAAGAGAAATTTTAATACTCCAAATAAAGCATTAGGTGTAATATCATATGCTGATGACACCACCGGTGATATTTTAAATGATAAATTCTATGCGCCATTTTATGAAAAATGGATCGATGGTCAGAGATATTGTTACTATTTTTTTCCTATTTTAAATGATGGTAAAAAATTTATTTTTTTTATCGATGAGACCCAAGGAAAATTTAATTGTACTGCTAAAATTAATGGTAATGTCATTCCTTATAGAAAAGGAATCTTATATGAATTAAAAAGTCAAAAATTTGATTTAGAAATTTTTGATGACGATAAAAGAGTTGTCTATTTAAATATTAATGATGACAGACAGTATGCAGTATTCAAAAATAAAATTAATCCCACCGAGTTAAAAAAAGCTTGACATTTTTTTAAGAATGTTCTATACTATTATAAATCAGTCGCAAACTGATTTTTGTTTGACCATATACACGCATCAGTGAATCGATGTATATGGTTCATTTTTATTTTATTTTTTCATTGAAGGAGATCATATGAAAAATTTACTCACCTATGTAAAAAATCAAACACAACCATTTGAAGGTCATGAAAAGAATCTAGAAAAATATTTTGTTTCTATAAATTCTAGACGTTTTTCAGAAGACGATTTGAAAATTCATATGGAGTCATTTAATCCGATTATTCATCCTGAATATTACAGTTATGAAAGATTGGGATTGGATTACGTAAATACTGTATTGATGCCAAAAGATGTTTTAGATAAGAACATTGAATCAGGGCAAAGACAAAAATATCGATATGGAGTAAATAAGTCTTATGAAAAAATTCGTAGAGATATTGTCGATAAAGGTATCAACCTCAGAAACAAGATGATTTTTATTGCTATTGATAGGGAAGGCAATTTTATCGATTTATTCTCGGGTAATACATTTAATAATATATTGGAGTCATCAAATCTTGAAAATAGAATAGTTTCTATTTTCAGAACGAATGATAAATTTTCCAATTCCAATCTTATCAAAATTGGAGTGCATCAAAATACTTTAATTAATCCATCAGGAGAGGCAACACCCACAGACATCAAATTTGCATTGACGGAAATCGTTCAAACAGGTGAATTGGGAACTTTAGAAAAAAATGCAAACTCTAAACAAAGGTCAAGATATGCTGGTCAATTGATTGATGCAATTACTGACATGGTTGGCGAAAAAAGAAGTTATGTCACAAAAAGAAAACAATTGATGAAAATTGTTTCCGATGTGATGGATGAGCAACTTGCCGATAAGGCGATTTTTTCAGTGAAACATGGTGTTGATCTAATGAATTTCCTGCGTGAAAATAGTAATCAATACGATAATTCAAGATTAATGTATTATACTAGTTTTTCAAATTCACACCCTTCAAAGGCAATTCAGTCAATGGCGGGAGATTGGTCGAATTTTAAAGATTCGGTCAGGAATAATCCTCATTCATCTGATTATTTTAATTATGAGAGAGGAACTTATTGTGTTATTTTGCACGGAGGTACTATAAATCCTGAAAATCCTATTGCAGATTTTTTCACAAAGAATATGTCTTTTATGGATCAATGGAATAAAAATATGAATTTTATCACTTCCGACCTTCTTTCAAGTGATAAAGAATTGAAACAAAATCCAAGAATCATGATTTATGGTATGTTTCAACCTCTTAAAGATTTGGATCATATTCTTCCTTATCTATCAGTTGTGACTGTGGAAGAATTTGTAGATGCCTATGAAAATTATTTTCTAAAAGGTAATTTGATGAATAATAAATCTGTGAAATCATCAAATATTGTTGAGAATTTAACCGATGATGATATCGATGAGTATACAGAAGATGCGGAAGAATTGATGGCCGCATGATATAATAAAATAGTGCGGATTTTTTCTGATCCGCACTAGAAAAACCTATTGACATTTAAAAATTTTCTGATACAATAAAAGCTGTTCGTGAGTGATTTATTGATAACTTTACAGAGAATTGACATGGCAAAACGTGTTTCACTTTTTCAGTTTGCTACCGATATTTCAAAACATCATCGCAAGTCAAAATTCACAAGGCAAGAGATTAAGGCATTTGCATCTTATAAAGGTGTTTCGGTTCCAGGTGAGATTTGGGATTGTGCCATTAGTCGAAATTTATTTGCAATCGATACTGCTATAGATAAAAGGTTATCACGACCTTCCATAAAATTTGAAGATTTACAAAAAGACAAGACAGTTGATGAATTATTTGAGGATTTAAATTCTCTGGTATCAGTTGTTAGTAAGAAGAAACTCAATTCATTAATCGTTACAGGAAATGCAGGTATCGGAAAAACCCACACGATTATCACAGCACTGGAAAAACAAGGATTAGTAAGAGATCAAGATTATGTCGTGTTTCGGTCAAAATCTTCACCCCTCGGCTTGTATTTGAATTTATTTCTTCATCATGATAAAGTGATTGTATTTGATGATCTGGACGATTTATTCACCAATGAAGATTGTTCTTCTATTTTGAAAGCAGCACTTGATTCATACGAAACCCGTGAGATTTCATGGAGTTCGAAAAAGATGATCAATGTTGTTGGTATGGATGAGGCATCCAGGAATACAGTCGAAGAAACAGCAAGAGAAAGATTGATGGAAGGAAATCCAGATGTGAAACTTCCAAATCGATTTACTTTTAAAGGTCAAGTCATTTTTATTTCAAATCTAAGTGCCGAAAACTTTGACAAGGCAGTTTTATCTCGGTCAATGAACATCGATTTATCATTATCAGATACACAGGTCTTTTCCCGTATGAAATTGATTGCCGAAAAAATTGTTCGACCTGCTGTCGCAAAAAAATCAATGATGACCATCATTGAAAAATATAATGACGGTACACTGAATCATCCAAACATGCGTACCATCATCAATTATGCTAGTGTATTACAATCTGGAATTAAGAATCCAGAGAGATTATCAAAATATTGCTAAAGGAATACAATATGATTAGAGAGAAAAAAGTAAAATATCTAGGAGCTTTTCAAATTGGAATGGAAAATCCCGATAAATATGTAAAAATAGTCGATAACATGAACGCTAAATCTTCCAATCCAGTATACTTTCTTAAAAAAGTATACACGAATAATCATGTTCATTATTCACTTTGGATGCAATGGGGAGATAAACTTACCAAAGATTTCGTGAAAAAATTTAATGAAAAGGGAAGTATTGGATAGTAAAAATATTTTCGAAGAAAATGATTTAAAAGAATCTGATGAAATTCTTTTTAATTTTTATGATTTAGTTGATAAGGAACTAATAGAAATTAAAGATTTATTGATCGATATTAATAAAAATAGTGAAAAGGATTCTAAATGAGAGATGGAAAAAATTTATTTATATGGTTACTTTTTATGGCCTTGATTTTTTTTATGCTAGTCGTCTTAGAGTCAGTATTGGAAGTTCCTAATATATGACGGATCTATTAGAGGATTATAGAAAATTAGTTAAAAAATATTTGTCCAGTGAGTATAATTCTGAGGAACACCTGAAATTTCAAATTGAAGAACCTATTTTATTTGAAAAAATTATGAAAAAAGGTATTGATAAAAAAACATTATATGATATCATTAAAGATGTTGAGAAAGAAATCCATGGTAAAAATTACGATAATTTATGAATAATAAAAAAATGAAATATGAAGATGAACTAGAAAAATATAGAAAAGTTGTTATTGATTGCCTGAATCATACCCAAGATAGTGAAAAATATGTTTACCTGATGAAAAAAGAATCTAATCTACAAAATAAATTAATAAAATTAGGAATATCAAGTGGTAAATTGAATTCAATTTGGAAAGAAGAACGTAAAAAAAATAATGGAAAATTGTTAGTAGAATATTTAAATCCTACTTTTGAAAACATATATTTTAATTTCAATCAAATGAAAAAGAAATTACATTGGTTACGAGAAAATATTCATGATATTGATAAATTTGATTTTGATGTGACAAAAATATTAGAGGCTGAAAAACTTATCGAAAAAGCCAACCAAATTTTAAATGAGACTGAAAAATCTAAAAAAAATGTTGACATAAGTTAAAAATACTGATATTCTATATATTGTGTTGAGTTGATATTAATCTTTTTTTAAAGGTAATATGTCTAGAACATATAGAAGTCATGATATTCTTCATAAACGTGGTTGCTTTCGCAAACCTCGCTGTGCTAGAGCTTTACGTTATGCTCACGATGAATTTGGTATTCGTAAAGGTGCCATTCCTCCGACAAGTTATGATGATTTAGATTATGCTTCATGGAGTGAAGATTATAGATTAAGACAACTGTTTCCATTAGTAACACGTCCGCACATTTACGAAAAACTTTTGTTGGATTTTGAATAAAAAAACCCTTGACAATTGACCCGCCTTTGATATAATTAGTCCTGTGACGTTGAGAAATACTTCAAAAATTCCTTATTAAATTATGGAGACAATATGGGAACTCGCTCATATATCGGTCGAATGATTGACGGTCAAGTTAAAGCAGTATATTGCCATTGGGATGGTTATCCTGAGGGTGTTGGCCAAACATTAGTCTGTAATTATGGTGAGAAACAAGTTGATGGTTTGCTTGAATTGGGTGGTTTTTCATCACTGCAAGAGACGGTAGAAGAAACATCGGAATCAGCATATCATGAGGAAGTTTTTGTTGCCTCATCGAAAGATGATTATTACAGAAATTCTCCTTTTGGGGATATTGAATACAGTTATCTGTATGATAGTGGTCGATGGACTGTTTATGATCATGCAAAAGAAAAAGAATTGGATTTGTTAAGTCTATTGACTTGAGAAAGGATGAATGAACTACAAAGATTCTGGTGTTGATGTTGATCTGGCGGAAAATCTAGTCGAAGAATATTTGACGGATTTTTCCAGCCAGATCGGAAAGTTTGCCGCATCAATGGATACACCAATACGTTCACATAGTTCTGATTTGGTTGTGAGTGTAGATGGTGTTGGAACCAAAACCATATTGGCAAAACAATATAAAGAATTGACCAATGCACCTCTTTCCAATATTGGCAAGGATTGTGTTGCTATGGTCATGAATGATATTTTGTGTGAGTATGCAAGACCAATCATGTTCATGGATTATTTTGCCACTAATAAATTAGTGAAAACTGATTTTTTAGAGGTTCTGACGGGCATGAGAGAATATTGTTTACAGATGAGAATTCCTATTCTTGGAGGAGAAACTGCAGAAATGCCAGGCATGTTTGCCCGTGATGCATTTGATGTTTGTGGTTTTGGCGCAGGAATTAAATGGGAAAAATTTGTAGACATAAAAGAAGGTGATTTAGTCATTGGTTATGAAAGCAATGGAGTCCACAGTAATGGATTCAGTTTGATTCGAAAAATTATTGAAGATAATTATGGCGGATTGATGAATTTCATTTCCGAAGTTCCTGGTATGGCCAGTGATTTATTGAAACCGACAAAATTATATTATGAAAATGTTTTTGCATTATTCAAACTTGGACTAGATGTAGGTGGATTTGCTCATATTACAGGCGGTGGTTGGAAAAACATAAATAGAGTAATTCCTAACGGGTTTTCTGTCGAGTGGAATTTAGAAGAAAAATATTATTCCAATCAACATATCTTTGAATGGATCCAGCAACAGTCAAAACTTTCCGATGAGGAAATGAAAAATACTTTCAATTGTGGTATCGGAATGATGGCAATTCTTCAAGGATATAAGGCAGAAGAATTGATGGGCGAATTCACAGTATTGGGTGAGATAAAAAAATCATGAGAAAAACAATCAAAGGTGGCAAGATCAAAAATCTTGCCAAACTCCAACAGGAGCATAAACAATACAATAAGGAAATGAGGCAGATTGGTTGCCATAGTTTGCAAAAAACATTTGATGATTTCATTGCATACAAATACGGGCGCTACAAACCTAAAAAGCAATTTATTCCACCTCCAGAACCAGAATATTATCGTAAACCTGACCAATACGTACCTAGTCTAAATAGTGGTGTGTTTAATCAATGCAGTAAACAAAACGAAAAATCTTATACCGGAGAATTGATTAGTGGTGTCGCTACGATGCACAAAAGCAACGCTGTGCCTGTTATCAATAAGGAACAGGCAAAAGATCTAGCCGCAATGAGAAGATGATGAACAACATAATGAGGAGTATTAATGACATGTGTAGTGGTAGTTGGAACGCAATGGGGTGATGAGGGTAAAGGTAAAATTGTTGATATTCTCACTGAAGAAGCCGATGCGGTTGTGAGATATCAAGGGGGAAATAATGCAGGACATACCATTATGTTTGAAGATCAGAAGATCGTGTTGCATTTAATTCCATCTGGCATTTTAAAAGGAAAAGAATGTATTCTTGGAAATGGTGTGGTGATTGATCCAACAGCCTTGATGAGTGAAATAAATGAATTGAAAAATTATGATGTACTATCCCACCTGAAAATAAGTTCACAAGCACATTTGGTGATGCCATATCATCAAATGATTGACAATATACGAGAAACAAAAAGAAAAAACAAAATTGGTACGACAGGTCGAGGAATTGGTCCTGCATATGAAGATAAAGTTGGACGTTTCGGTATCAGAATTTGTGATATTGTGCAAGACAATTTTAGAGATAAATTACAGGAAATTATTGATCATAAATTAAAAGGAGATATTTCAGATAAACGAGACTTTACACCTTTTGACCGTTATGATATAGATTATAAATTAAATGTGGATAATCTATACAATGATCTGCAAAAGTTTTATGAAAAAATGGAGAAAAACATACTTAATTCTTCTCAAAGAATTTACAAATTGGCAAAAGAAAAGAAGAATATTTTATTTGAAGGTGCCCAAGGAACTTTTCTAGATGTTGATCATGGAACTTATCCATACGTGACAAGTTCAAACACAACCGCAGCCGCAGCATGTATTGGCAGTGGTATTGGTCCAACATTTATTGATCGTGTCGTTGGTGTTACAAAAGCTTATACCACAAGAGTCGGATCAGGTCCATTTCCCACCGAACTGAATGATGCATTAGGTCTTTATCTTAAAAATGTAGGAAAAGAGTTTGGTGCGACAACAGGCAGACCGAGAAGATGTGGATGGTTCGATGCCGTATTGGTCAAGAAAGCAGTGGAGTTAAATGGTATCAAGCAAATTGCATTGACCAAACTGGATGTATTGGATTATTTTGATAAAATTAAAATTTGTCATAAGTATTTGGTGAATGGTAATGAAACGGATGTGCTTCCAGAAACAGGTTTGGATAATGTTCAACCCATATATCATGAGATGAAAGGATGGAAAACTGATACCAAAGGATTACGACACATGAGTGAATTACCTCATGAGATGTTGGAATATATTGATCAATTGGAGCATTACATTGATGCGAAGGTTTCAATGATTTCAACAGGACCAAAACGAGAAGAAACAATTTTCGTTGGCAACTGATGAAAAATAGAGTCGTAAAAATATATCAATATTATGTAACATTAAACCAAAAGGATATAGTCGCATTGGAAAAGATGTTTTCCGAGACATCAATTTATTATGACTGGAATAATATTTTAACGGGTAAAGCGAATATCTTAAATCATTACAAACAATATTTTGCAGATGTATCTGACATTGTATGTCATATTGATGATTGGTCAATGAATGAAAATAATGCTTTTGTCAAGCTTTCTTTAATGTTTGACAATAAACAAATAAATGTTGTGGATATTATAACATTTGATGAATTAGATCTTATTGTAAGAATACAGTCTTATAGACAATAGAGGAGATCCAATGGACGATAGAACAGCAAGGAAACAAATCATACGACAGGCAAGACGTTTGAGTCAAATGATTCCCGAAACACATTATGTTTACATTCATTGGAAGAATGATGAACCACTTGTACTGCCACAACGTACACCAGGTTTTGATTTTATTAATACAGTATTATTATCCAACATTTTAAACAGGCAACTTATATTGGTGAATTGATGGTAAGTTATAAAAGACATTTGGCAAAGACAATCTCATGGAGGATTGTCGGAACCATTGATACAATGGTGATCAGTTGGATCATTACAGGAAGTTTAGCAATTGGTGCAGCAATTGGTGGTGTAGAGGTCATCACCAAAATGATTTTATATTTTCTACATGAGAGAGCATGGTACAATTATATTCCTTATGGAATTGTAAATGAAAAAGATTGATGAAACATTTTATCATTATAACGGGCTACGCTAACACTCCACAACAGGTGGAGATGACAAATCAACTTGCCATAAAGTGCAAGTCAAAAAATTCAAATTATCAATTATGTTATAGCACACACTACGATCCAGATCCTTCATTTTATAGGAATTTCGATTTTGTTCTTTTTAATCAAAATAATCCAATTTTGAACTGGGATATTCAAGACCGTGAAACAATCACCGTCACGGCAGAAATAAGAATCGACAGAAGCAAAAAAATAATTTATCCTCAACCATACCATGCCTATGCTCATCATATATCAATTTGTGATGGAATGTCGATAGGATTTAGTTCAGGCTATAATACCTTTACCGTTCTGAATTCAGATTGTGATGATATTTGTATTGATGCAATACCAGAACATTTTGAATACACCAACCAGCAAGTTTCAGTTTTCTATAATTATGGCAATGAAGGTATCAATACAGAGTTTTTTTCATTTGATAGAAGTTTTGGAGCATTTTTTCATTCCTTTAGACCATACAATAAATACCGAATGTTTGGAATGCAACACTATGAAATAGTCATGAAAAACATTTGCAAGACCACCGAATCAAATGTAAAAGTTTTAGATTTCCCGTTAAAAAATACACTCTCATTTGGTAAAATGAATTTCGAAAAGAATGAAAAAGTTTATTGTGATCATTATTTTCAACCCTATCTGAATATAGATGATAAATTCACTTATTACATTCCCTATGTGGATAATAATCAAAAATACCTGGCAATTGTAAATGATAATGAAAATGTCAAGATTTATATAAACGAAGAACCAATCAAAACTCCAGGTCAATATAATATTTTACTTGATAAAATACCAATCTCTCTAAAAATAGAATATAAGAATAAGCCATTCAAGCACATATATTTGCATGATTCAAGGCAGTTTGGTTTTATCACATCATAAATAATAAGAGATACAATTTCAAAAAATTTCAAGGAGACAAATCAATGGCTTTATGGGGAAATAAAGATGGCGCACCTTTTGGTTCGCTAACAGTAGATGCGACAGGAACCGTACTTTCTTTCAGTGGTTCTATAGAGAGTTATAATATACAACCAGGCGATACAATTATAGTTGATACAGCGGGAGTTCCTCAGTATGGAAGAGTTAGTTATGTAGTTGATTCTACAACTGTAATAATGGAAAATACTTTTAATGTAGTAATTGGTAAAGATGCGGAATTACAACAATCACCAAAATATACAAGTTTAACAGATGTGACTGCTGGAAATATTTTAGGTGCAGATTTAACCGAAGTGCAAAATGCAGATTCAAGCGTAAGCAATTTAGACACTCCAGGATGGTTAAGGAAATATACAAAAACAAGAGATGGTGAGACAAAAACCTACTATGAAGTTTTAGTTGCCATGAGTAGTATATCAGAAGATGTCGTAAATGAAGAATTTCCTGTACCAACTCCTCCAGGTTCAGGTGATACGTTATCAATTACATCACAGCCGGGTGATATAACTTTTGATGTAGGTACGATGACAGGACCTGAAGTAAAAACAACATCTGTGGACATTACTGAATCAGGATCAAATACTACCACATATAACTGGCAATATTCTGAAGATGGTGGTTCAAACTTTAGTGATATAGTTGGTAGTTTTTATAATGGTACGTTATTTGAAAGTTTAGAAAATCCTGCGGAACCTGGACCTGTAACTAATACAACCGATATTATAGGCTTTTTTCTAGATCCGGATGATCCAAGTGCTTCTTCTTATGATGGATGGAAAATACGAGTTATTATAACGAAAGGAACAGCAACTGTAACATCTGCGTTAGCAACGATTAACGTAAATCCGTAACATAGAAGAAAAGGAGGAAAAAAATGGCCTTGTGGGGAAATAAAGATGGCGCACCTTTTGGTTCGTTGACCGCAACAGTTGCGGCAGATCCAGGATTAAATTTATTGACCTTTTCCGGTTCAATTTCCAGTTATGGCGTTGAACCAGGAAATACTATTATTGTGGATACCGCAGGTACACCACAATTCGTTAGAGTAAAACAGGTCGTATCTGACACTGTGATTGAAACAACAACCGATATGACCGCAGTAGCCGCAGTTGATTGCGAATTTCAGCAGTCGCCAAAATACACGCCAATTACAGAAGTAGTTGCTGGAAATATTGTTGGAGCAGATTTATCGGAAGTTGCAGCAGGTGGAACAACTGATCCAGGATGGTTAAGAAAATACACAAAAACAAGAGATGGTGTGACTGTTACCCTATACGAAACATTGGTGGCATCATCTAGCATAAATGAAGATGTGGTCAATGATGAATTCGGACTTATTCCACCCGATATTATTACTATAACTCAAGATCCTCAAGATATTTCTGTACCGGCCAATGCTGGTGAAATACAATCTACCTCTTATAATGATGTTGTATGGTCTGTAACAACATCTGGACCAAATACGACATTTTACGATTGGCAATGGTCTATAGATAGTGGAGCTAATTTTAGTTCCGTATCAGTAGATGGTCAACCTCCTGGTTTCGCAGCTTTTTATAGAGAATCGGATTCATCTAATCTTGTTACGGATGATAATCAAGAAAATGTCAGGATAATAATTTTTCCTAACCATATCCTTCCTTCAGCGAATTATGATAATATAAGATTTAGAGTGAGAGTATATCAGGGTACAACGGAAGTAATTTCAAATAGCGCACAAATAATAAGAGTAGGATAAAATTTCTTAATTTTTTAGAGGAGACAAATCAATGGCCTTGTGGGGAAATAAGATGGTGCACCTTTTGGTTCGTTGACCGCAACAGTTGCGGCAGATCCAGGGTTAAATTTATTAACCTTTTCTGGTTCAATATCCAGTTACGGAATTGAACCAGGAAATACAATCATTGTCGATACCGGAGGAACTCCACAATTTGTAAGAGTCAAGCAAATTCTATCGGAGACTGTAGTTGAAACAACAACCAACATGACCGCTGTGACAGCGATTGATTGCGAATTTCAGCAA
>Ga0213859_10000975_pt1 | contig 12969 bp, 9 predicted proteins | sample PICome_2_FD_160133 | JGI IMG/M metagenome (GOLD analysis project Ga0213859, IMG submission 160133) | Coastal seawater microbial communities near Pivers Island, North Carolina, United States - PICO304 | ecosystem: Environmental > Aquatic > Marine > Coastal | place: USA: North Carolina | collected... | reverse complement strand
TTTCTTATATATTTTTATTCCAAGTGTACTTTTGGTTAGCTCCTCAGATATAAATTTTCATTATGATGCAGCTTATTATCATTTAAATCATCAAAATTGGCTACGTAGTTCAAACCTAATTATTGGTACAGTTAATATATTTTGGCCTTTTGGAATGTCTTCTATTTTTGAGTACTTATCATCAATTCTCTGGTTCCAAGATTCATTAATTTATTTGCATTTTTTAAAAATAATATTCTCACACTTCTTTTTTAGCTTTATCTTTTTCCATCTATTTAATTCAAAAAGTAAAAATTTAAAATATGCTTCTTTTTTTCTAATCTTATTTGCAATCTTTGATAATTTTGGAATATCTGGTGGAAGAAATGGTTTTATTTATATTCAAGAGATAGGAAAACAGGACACAGCAGTTGCAATTTTATATTGTATTACTAGTTTATTAATCCTTGATAGCATTCAGCAGAAAAAAATATCCAAACCAGATTTAACTTACCTCTCATTGCTAGTTTTTTTCATTTATGAAATTAAAGTAAGTGGTGTAATAATATTTTTCTTATTCTTTGTCCTTTGGTATGAATTAATAAAAAATAAAATTCTTAGTTTTAAAGAAGTTATACTTTTACAGTTTCCAACAATAATTTTTGGTTTCGTATGGTCTATAAAAAGCATACTAACTACAGGGTGTTTAATTTTCCCATTGTCTTTTACTTGCTATGAAGGATTTTGGTGGTACGAAATTGGTTCAACTGAAAGAGTTGAGGCATACACCACTGCAACAAGTTTTTCCTATATGGAGTATTTTCTTTCTCCTGAATTAAATTTTAACAACTGGGTTAAAGATTTTTTCTTTTCGAGTTCAAATAGTACTTTTTCTAATTATTATCTATCTGTTTATTCCAACTTTTTGGGTTCATTTATTATATTATTTCTCTTAAGCCTACTTTTGTTTAATAGAAAAAATGTGAGTGTCCGATTTAAGACAATTACTACTATGTATTTTCTTGCAAGCATTTCATACTTAATATTTTATGGGCCAATTCCCCGATATTCTATGGGAATATTGTGTACAACAGTGTGTTTATTTGGTTTTTTTGTAAAAAAACCAAAATTTAATCTTTCAAAAAATATTTTGCTAATAGTATTCATTATTGCAATTGGTTTATTTCCACGAATAAGTTCTTATCAGAATTTTTTATCATACAAGGAAATATCTCTGTTTGATCCAAGGATAGAAACGCAGTATGGAGAAATAACTACTTATGAAAACTGGATAAAACCAGATACTGGAGATAGGTGCTGGATAAATATAAAGTGTACGATGGAGTCTAAAAATATAAAATTCAATACGGAAGGATTTTTCAAAGTTGCTTTTAAAGAAAATTAAATATTTATTTTCTTTTTATGAAATAATTTTTATCTGATATAACAAGTGTAACTGTGCTTAGAAACAGATATATCAGCACAAGTAGTCTTGAATATCCATAGATTCTTAAAGTTAGATAAACAGTAGATATTGATAATAAATTAATTAATAAATAGAAGCTATATCTAAAGTAATGAAGTAAATAAATCTCTATAAAGGGTTTAAAAAAATATATTAAAAAACTTGTCAGTATTGATACGCAAAAGCCTATAAAAATAAATACAGTATTTTCATTGCTAGGTTCTGGTAACCCTAAATTTTGAAAATCAAAATAAACTTGTTCTACTTTAATTGAACTACTAAGACTCAATACATAAAAATTAAATAAGGTAAGGACGATGATATTTAAAAAATTTTTTAGCACAGTTCTATGATATTGAACTCTTAAATATATAAAAATCAAAGAGATACTTATTTTATTTATTAATAGCACTAAAAATAAAAATGAAACTATATTAAAAATGTAATGATAAAAATTAATGCTTCTGTAGGTGAGCTTTTAGACAAGATATCAATTCTTAAAATCAAAGAAGAAAAAATTAATGACGAAAAAAAATTATTGAATATTAAAAAAGAATTAGGCCTTCTTTCTTCAATTGCAGAGAAGTTTATTGAAAAGGATGAAAAATCTTATAAGAAATTTATGGATGAACTATTTGAGATAAATCTGCAATTGTGGGAAACAGAGGATAGTATTCGTATTTTGGAAAATAAAAAAAATTTTAATGACGAGTTTATACAGTTAGCAAGAAACGTATATTACTCAAACGATAAAAGGTTTGAAATTAAATCTAAAATTAACAATTTTTATGGTTCAGAAATTGTGGAGGAAAAAGACTATGAAGATTATAGTTAATTTTTTTCCGCAATTAAATTTCTAATAATATAAATATAAAAAAGAATAACTAGTAAATACATAACCCAAGAAAAAGACAAACTCATTTCAATCAATTCGATTATTTTTTCATCAGGGTTTCTAAATCTGGATATAAATTCACTAGGAGATGTAAATAGTGATATAAATTTAATTATGAAAACACCGACAAATGAAGTAAAAATTAAATTTAAATAAGAATCAAAAATGAGAAATGATTTAAACATTCCTGTCAAAATAACCGGATTTACATATTTTGTATACAAACCAAAAGTATTGGTCACATAATCACTAGATAATACAACATAGGGACTTGTTTCAAAAAATAATTGAAAAATTATCGCTAGTACTGAAAAGTATACTAAGTAACTTTTAAAAACTTTTTTCTTTTGAAACTCCGTAAAAAAAATAATTATAAATAATGGAATAGTTGAATAAAAGTATCGATATCCATAAGAATATCCGGGATTATTTAAAACTAAAGTTGAGAAAAATGGAAAAAATAATGTTCCTGAAACTACTACAAGCTTTACAAATTCTTTTTTGAAAAGATAGAAAAACATTAAGAAGTTTCCAAAAAATAAAATTGGTGAAAAATAAGCTAACCCAAATTCCTGAGAAATATTAATAATGAGAAATGTTTTGAAAATAAACTGTATATTTTCCAAAATCATAGAAGAATCAAAAAATCTGTAATAATCAGATGAAATACGATTTTCTACTACTAAAAAAATATCTGATGGATTTAAAGTATAGATTCCATAAAGATATTTAGTGTGAATCAAGAAAAGAGTTAAGCCAGTAAAAAAACCAAAAATGAAAAAAGGTTCAATATACAATAATTTTGAGTCTTTCTTGAGAAAAGTATTTGCAAACAAGGGTAATAAAATTAAGTAGTAATTTGACCAACGTATTGTAAGTACCAAAAAAATTATTACAGGTAATAAAAAACACAAAGTATGTCTTTTAATTTTGGACTTTTCATAAAGAAGTTTATCAACAGCATAAACACAGAGCGTTGTTCCAAAAAATTCATAAATATGACTCATACTAAATCTTTCAAATGCAAAGTAACTTACTCCACTTCCGGCAATTATAAGTAGTAATAAGTTATTATTTATATTTATTTTGTTGCGAGTAAACAACTTAATTAAAAGTTTGTAGCTTAAAAATAAATAGAAAACAGGAATAAAAGAATACACAAAGTAGTTGAAACTTATTAAAGAATCTAAATTAATAACTTCACTAATTGAGTTTGCAAAAAAGATTATTGGTGAAGCAAAAATTCCAACACCAATTGAATGAACTGGCAATACTTTACTGGGGTCGTCTACATTTAGATTTCTATATGGTGTATTTGGCATTTGATTTGAGTAATCCAAATCTTTATCAATCGCAATAGTTTGAACATGATAATAATATTCTGCATCATCAACAAATGAACCTGGGTTAATTTCGTCGAATCTAAAATCTATTCTTGTTAATGAAAGCAAAAGTATTAATAAAAAAAATGTTTTAGTTTTGTTACTTTTAATTGCTTTCACAAGTTTTAACATAGTGGAACTTAATAATAATTTCCTATTTTTATTTAATTAGTTTTGATAAAAACTTTAATTTTTTTATATGGATCAAAGTAATAGTTTAAGTTATCAGTGAAGTATTTTTCAGTATCTAATTCAACATATGATTTGTCAAATATATCATTACTACAGTTGACTATGGGATTTTTAACAGGATCTCCCCTTACAATCATCCACTCACTACAAATAACAACTTCAGGTTTTTTTTCCAGTAAAAAATTAATATAGTCTTTTTCTATGTATCCAATATCTTCTAGTGCTGACATAATATATGGTTCAAGAAAGTTTGTATGATGCACAATGTATGAACTGTTATTTTTATCTAGATAGTGCAGAATTAAATTATATTCAAGAGCAAGAACTTCATAATCACTTTCAAAAAAACTATCTACTTCTTTTGCAAGTTTCTTTATTGGATAGTTGTTATAAACATCGTTTACATTTGTTAGGTAATCTATTGATTTTCTACCTAATGTAAATATTGAAGTTGATACTGATAATATTAGGAAAATTGTTATTAAATCTATTCCAAAATCTTTTGTGAAATTTTGTATAAATAAACTTGTAAAAAATAACAAAAATAAAAGATGGTGGTAATAATTATGACCTCCTACAAAGTAAAATATCAATGAAATAAATATAAATAAAGAATCAAACCATATATTTGAAAATTTGTTTACCTTACTTGTTATCACAGTGTAAAAACCTGTTATTAAAACTGAAATTAATAAATAATAGATATAACTATTAAATTCAAAATATTTTCTCAAAAAAACCCTTAATTCATAAAAGTTTGAATAATTGGCAGATGTGTATTCTATTGGAATAGTTATGTAAGTAGTCAAAAATACATCTAGCAGTTCGTTATAAATAAATAATGCTGTAAAGACCATGTATGGAACAATAGAGCCAAGAAAAAATTGAAAAAAATTAGATAAATTTCTTTTAAATAGATACTTTGTAACAAATGGAATCGCAAAAAGAATTGTTCCTTGATTAATTAATGTTGATAATGAAAGAAGTAAACCAATTAACAGATATTTTTTTGAAAAATTTTTCGTATCTGCAAAATATGATATCGAAATAAATAACAGACAATATAATTCTGAATAACCGCTCAATGACCATGGTTGTGAAAAAACTAATATAAAAAATGTACTTGAAATTATTGGAATATAGTTTTTATTTTTAGTTTTGACTGTTACGAAAAGAATGAATGCTATGAAGCTTAAAACAACATCGTTAATGATTTTAAAATATAAAAAATTTCCATTAACAAAACTGATTAAAATTCCATAAATATAAAACAAAATAGGACCTTTTGACTCCCACTGAATTTCGAAAGGCAGATATCCATCCATTACAGAGTTTGATGCAACAATATAAGAAGGTATATCCCAGTCTATTATTTCGAAATTTAATAAATAATTTTGAGTGAGTAAAGAAATAGTCAACAAATATAAGAAAACATATAAATTTTTATAATTAATTTTCTTATAAATTAAATTAAAATTTTTGCTGGGAAATAAATTATATAAAATAAATAGAGCTAAAAGAAATAACGCCATTAATGTTGCTTTTTTTTCAATAAAAAGAAATAAATCAGTTAGTAAAAAAACGATTAAAAATAAGTGAAAAATTTTAAAATTGTTAAAAACTTTGTGCATAGAATATTATAAACAAATATTTACTTCAAATCCTTGTGGGCGCTACAGGATTTGAACCTGTGACTTCTTCCTTGTAAGGGAAGAGTCGTTAAATACTAGAGAGTATTACTTGATATTAATTTCCTATTTTTATATGAACAAAAATTCTTAAAAAAAGAGAGTTTTATTTTTTGATAAATATATTTAGAGATTTATCAGGATTCCAATATTCTAAAAAAAATAGATTTAAATTAGAAGTATTTTTAGATTCATAATCTTTTTTTAAATATTGAAAATCAAAATCCCCTTCAATCATGCTTGGTTTCCTATCAACTAAGAAGTCAATTTCATTAGGTTTTATTTTATTATATTCAATTAAGATTGAAGTTATTTCTGGATAACTAAATAAAGCCGGATGAACAATATATGAAAAATTTTGTTTATTTAAATAATATAAAATCAAAATATGATTTGTAGATAGAACATTATCGATGTTTAAATCATTGTTTAAAATTTCTTCAGATAAAGTTTTAAGTGGGTAGTTTTTTTCTAAAGTTTTAAAATTTTTTAAATTACTAATCGAATTGTCTACGAAATTAATATTTACTGTAAAAAGTGAGATTAGAAGTATTCCTATAATTATATTTCTAGAAATCACAGTATTTGCCCATTTGAATGTTAATGCTAAGAAGTAAAGTAAATAAATTAGATGATGGTAGTAACCCTTTCCCGCAAATAAATAAAAAAGAACTGAACAGAGAATTAAAATTAAAACATCAAAACTTTTATTATTTTTGAATTGACGACCCTTTACAATATTCATAAACATGAAAATTGTTAATGAAATACTTACTAAAGTTAGAAAATAAATATATACGTTATAATTTTCAAGTGCATTCAGATAAATAGCTAAACTTCCACTGAGGCTAAAATCGGACTGGACGTAACTTAAAGGAATAATTATCGTTGCCATAATATATTCACTAAGTGAACCTCTAGCGAAATATATTAATAAAATAAAAAAATATGGTGTTAAAAAACCGCTGGAAAAATTAATAAATGACTTCAACTTATTTTTTGAATTTAAAAAATTAATTAATAAGATGCCAAATACAAATATTTGTGTTCCAAGATTTATCAATGTTGCGATTGAAATCAAAAATCCAGAAAAATATAGGTTATACTTAAAATTTTTATTTTTTATAAAAATATAAGAAAATACGATAAATAAAAGTGAAATATACTCTGAATAGTTTGGATGAAACCATACATTGCTTATAAATGCTATAAAAATAAAAGAAGGTAGGTAGTTCCAGAATGAGAATTCTTCATCTAAGTTTGCAATAAATATTAAAAATATTGATAGGAAAAAAATTAGTAAATCATTAATAATTTTTATATATAAAACACTGTTGCCAGTAATTATTCCAAAAAAATGAAATATAAGAAAAAGTATTGGGGGTTTATTTTCGTACTGGAACTCGTAAGGTAAATTTCCTCTTGAAAATTCTTGACTCATTACTAAAAAAGAATTTATATCCCAATCAAGAGTCTCAATATGATGAGTTGAAAACTGAATCAAAATTATTTGAAACAATAATGTAAAGAAAATTAAAATTGAAAACTTAGACTTCATTAGAGCTTTTTTTAAAGAAATAATATGAGGTAATTGGAACAAATATAAAGTTTATGGAAATTAAATTAATTGAAAAAAAATGGTTTAAAAAAAAATATAAATTAAAAAGAAAATAAGTTAAAAGAAATCTTTTTTTCGGAATCTTAAAAAAAGATTTAGTAATCATAATTGTAAAGTTAAAAAAGAAAATTAGTATATTTATAAATTTAGTATTTGTATAGGCATTCATAAAATAACTTCCATTATCTGTGTAAATGTTTGAGTATCTTCCAAGGCATAAAATATTTTTAATTTCTGGAAATACATAAATATCATTCTTAATAATAGATACTTCCCCGCCACTTAAATCGATCTTCTCAGAAAATGCATAAGTAAAATTTTTACAATTTAATGAATCCAATGTTTGATTTTGAAATGTGTTTTCATTATTTAGATGAGATATAAAATTTATCGAACTTAATAAGATTATAAAAATTAAAAATAAATAAAAAAAACTATTTTCAAGCTTTAGAGATGTTGATTTCTTCATGATATTCTCCATCAACGTTAACATCCCATGGGTCATAACTTTTAATACCCAGAATGTTTCTAGCAGCGTACATACCGGTAGCCATTGCGTGGTCTTGATTGTTATATTTAAACATTCCTGACCTACCTATTGCCATTATATTATTTTGTGTTTTGAGCCATTTTTTAATAATATCAATTTTTTCTTCAAACCCTGTTCTTATGACAGGATACGCTTTAGCGTTTCTTGTAACCTCAGAATGTACAACACTGAATGGTTCAGAAAATATTTTCTCTAATTCTTTTGTGGCAACCTTAATAATTTCACTATTGTCTTGAGTCCAAATTTTATCTGTTTCATAACAAAAGTATTCTAGAGTAAGTGGATACTCATTTTCCTTACTCATATATTTTGAAAAATTTGTAAAGTCTGCAATTCTAGCTAAATCTAAGTCTGGTGAATGGATGTAAATCCAATTGTCATCGAAAAGCTTAGTGTCAACAGTCAAATGAACACTAATATGATTTCTATATTCTAAGCTTAGAGCAGATTGCATAACTTCATCAGGGATAGAGTCTTGATAAATATTTAAAAACTCTAAAAGTGGATTACTAAACAATAGATTTTTTGCAACTGCTTGAATTTCACTTCCATCCTTCAAGTATGTCACAATAACTTTTCCATCTTTAGTTTCTACTTTTGAAACAATAGAATTCTTGAGCAGAGTTACTTCACGGTTTTCCAAAATAGTTTCAAACTTTTCCCATAACATTCCTGCACCTAATTTTGGATAGTAAAATTCATCAACTAGCGTTTTTGGTCTTTTCTCACTATTTGGAAATAAAGCAAATTTAATAGCAGTAAGAAGACTTAGTCCTTTAATTCTTTGTGCAGCCCAATCTTTACCAATATCTTTACAGTCAATACCCCATACCTTTTCTGTATAATTTTTAAAAAAATTATTAAAAAGTTTTTTTCCAAATCTATCAATGATCCAGTCCTCAAAATTATTAATTTTTGACACTTTTGTTAGACTTTTTAACCTTGCAGCAATATATGAAAATAAAATTGATATAGATTCAAAAATTCCAAGACCAAACAGGGCATTTAATGGGGTAAGAGGGTAGTCAAAATATTTTCCCTTGAAAAGTATTCTAGTTTTTCTCGAAACCTTGACTGCATCATCTGATAAGATTTTTAAAAATAAATCATACACTTCTTCATTTTTTGTAAAGAATCTATGTGGTCCTATATCGTATCTGTAGTCGCCAAATACTTTTGTTTGGGCAAGGCCACCAACATCACTTTGTTTTTCTAAAATCAAAATATTTTTAGAATTTTTAGAAAGTTCATAACCAGCTGTTAATCCAGCAGGTCCAGCTCCAATAATTATTACATCATACATGGGTTTAATTTTAACAATCATAAGTACAAAACAAGCTTATTGTAGAAATTGAATTTAATGAAACTGAATATTTATTTGTTATTTAAAAAATAATATATAACTATTTAAAAATAAAAAATAAAAATAATCATATAAATCTGATAAGAGTTGACTCAATGATCTTATTTCTAAGATATTTATATTTTGAAATATGTGAGTTGGTACATTAATAAAAATATTTATCAAAACAGGAAACACGAAAAGAAAACTATTAAATTTAGTAAATTTTACTTGATTATTGATTTGTAAAAAACTGTAGGAAATAAAAATAATGAAAAATATTAAAACAAAAACCCTACCCCAGTCTGGTGCAATAGCAAACATTGAAAAATATGGGAGTAGTAATAACAAGAATAATTTAAATGTTTTCTCATTCATTTCAAGTAATAAAAAAATTGCAAAAAAGAAAATAATAAATAATAGAAACCAATATTCTAAAGAATTTATAAAATCAAAATTTTCTTTTATGTCAGTCAGTGTTCTATTTGCCGGATTATATTTAACCCAATGCGGCGCTCCCCAACAATTTTTCTCATTAAGTAAAATATCCGTATTTAAATTATTTATTGAAGAACATAGTTTCTCAAAGTTTTGTGCAAAGCTAAATTTTGTTAAAAGCAAAACATTTAGCGGCATTAAAATAAATAATATTATTTTTTGAAAATTTTTAATATTTACAGAATCCTTATTTGTTAAAATATAATAAATTAGAAAAGCCATGAAAAAAAAGGTTTCATAGTTCAAAATTAAAAAAATACTAAATAAAGCAAAGAAATATATACTTATATTTTTTCTTTTTCCTATATAAATTAGAAAATTTAGATAAAATAAATCTCTTCGTGCAAATATAAATTCAAAATTTTGAATTAAATAAAAAACACCAAATGGATTAAACAAAATGAATAGTCTGTAGAAAATTTTTTTATTTTGTAAAATTTTTATGACATTAAAAAAAATGTGAAAAAATGAAATACATGAAATTAATAAAATTATGTACCGATGATCAATATTAAATTTATTGATATAGAAAAGAAATTCTCCGGCTATTCCCCTTCTAACAAATCCTCCTTGATAATTTACATTCCAATCATTAAATTGCCATCCATTTTGAAATTTATATAAAAAATTTGGATAAAAAATATAATCTATAAAATTTAAAATAAATAAAAAAACGATTATCAAAATATCAATTTTAAAAAAGTGCGAGTATTTAAAAGCTTTTTTTAAATTGATATTTAAGGATTCGTGTAACTTTTTTTTTATCATAAATATTGAAATTTTTGTGGGCGCTACAGGATTTGAACCTGTGACTTCTTCCTTGTAAGGGAAGCGCTCTGCCGGACTGAGCTAAGCGCCCAAAATTATATCGTCTAATTATATTAGTTTCATTTATTATTAAGTTATGGAAAATTTAACCGTAATAATACCTTTTTACAATGAAGAAAATTTTCTTAGAAAATCTATTGAGAGAGTATTAAGCGCAAAAATTACTGACAATTTAATTCTTGTAGATGATTGCTCGACGGATAATTCTTATAATATCGCAACTGAAATAACTAAAGATTTAAAATTTGTAAAAATAATTCAATCAAAAAAGAATTTAGGAAAAGGAAATGCACTTAATTTAGCAAAAAAACTTATTGATACAACTCACGTAGTTATTCATGATGCAGATCTAGAGTATTATCCAGAAGATATAAAAAAAATGGTGGAAAAAGCAAAACTTTCACCAAATTCATTAATTCTTGGTTCAAGATTCAAGGGAAATTTAAAGAGAGAGAACATTTATAGAAGAACATTCATTGCAAATAAGAGTATGTCATTGTTTTTCTCTATAATTCATTTCTACAGAGTTTCAGATATAGCAACATGTTACAAGCTTATGCCTTCCTCTTTTTTTAAAAGTATAGATTTAAAAGAAAAAGGATTTGCTGTTGAAGTTGAGTTGATCGCAAAATTTTTAAAATCTAATAAATCAATAATTGAGGTACCAATAAGATACTCTGGTAGAAGCTATGAAGAAGGAAAGAAAATCAAAGCCACGGATGGATTAAATTATATTTTAAAAACTTTTAAATATAGATTATTTAATTAACTACAACCCAGTGAATTACCACAGTTAAGGCACTTGTAGCATGATCCATTTCTAATAGTTATATGTCCACAGTCTGGACAAGCTGGGGCATCTCCCATCATATCTCCAAGGACTTCTTGAACTGTCGCTACTGAGTTTTCCGCCTGTTCTACAGCTACTGGTTCTGCTGGTTGCACAGGTGTTGTTGGCTGTGGCTTCCCTTCTACAGCTACTGGTTCTGCTGGTTGCACAGGTGTTGTTGGCTGTGGCTTCCCTTCTACAGCTACTGGTTCTGCTGGTTGCTTATCTTTTGGTGGAATCTGAACTATATCTGTTCTATCCAAATACTCAAGACCAAGGGCCCTAAAAACATAGTCTATGATTGAGTTACTCATTTTTATGTTTTCATGTCCTTCAACCATGCCTCTTGGTTCAAATGTCTGAAATGTAAATGTATCTACAAACTCTTCTAGCGGAACTCCATACTGAAGACCTTTTGAAACAGCTATAGCAAAACAGCCGAGCACGCCTTTAAGAGTTGCTCCTTCTTTGGCAATATCAATAAAGACTTCGCCTAAAGTGCCATCAGGATATTCACCTGTTCTTAAATAAACTTTATGTCCAGCAACTCTTGCTTCTTGTGTCCAACCCTCTCTTCTCTCAGGTAGTAAGAATCTAGGTCTATTGACACCTGCATAAGCTCTTGTCGGGCTAGTGCCAGGTGCAAAGTTGCCTTGAACAAGCATTGCTTCTTCTTCAAGAATTTTATTTACTTCAGGATCACTTTCGTCAGAATCCCCTTCATCTGAAGATGCTGAAAGTGGTTGTGAAGCTTTAGACCCATCTCTATAAATGGCAATAGCTTTCACCCCAATTTTTGCAGATTCAAAATAACAGTCTTCTATATCTTGAACAGTAGCCTCGTTTGGCATATTAACTGTCTTAGAAATTGCACCAGAGATGAACGGTTGTGCTGCTGCCATCATTCTTACATGGCCCATATAGTGAATGAATCTCTCACCGTCTTTACCGCATTTGTTAGCGCAATCAAACACTTCAAGATGTTCCTCTTTGAGGTGTGGGGCTCCTTCAATCTTTTGTGTTCCACAAATATCAAGATTTGCTTGTGCTATTTCATTTCTAGAAAATCCTAACTTTTCTAAAAGATTGAAGTCAAAAGAAGTATATTCCTCTTCCTCGATTCCAAGATTTTTCAAAGTATCTTCACCAAGCACAAATACATTGAAAGCGTGTTGGATTTCAAAAGCTCCTGGAAGTGCATTTTCAATTTTCTCAATATCATTTTCGGAAAGCCCTTTGTCCATAAGTGATTGTTTATTTACATATGGAGAATTATCAAGAGACATGGAACCAATAACATACTGAATGATTTCATTTACTTGATTATTTTCATATCCAAGTGCTTGCAGTGCAGGACCTATAGATTGGTTTGCAATCTTCATGTAACCACCACCAGCAAGTTTTTTAAACTTCATTAACGCAAAGTCCGGCTCAACTCCTGTAGTATCACAGTCCATCAAGAGTCCAATAGTACCGGTTGGAGCTAATACTGTTGCTTGAGCATTTCTGTAACCATTTTTGGTTCCAAGTTCTACGGCTTCATCCCATGATAATTGAGCTGCTTCCAATAAGTCTTCAGGACATAATTCCTGGTTTATTGCAATTAAATCATGGCTTAAGCCTTCATAATCATTTGTATCATATGCAGCTTTTCTGTGATTGTTCATAACCCTGAGCATATTTTCACTATTTTCTTCATATTT